>Ga0315320_10004043_pt1 | contig 12009 bp, 4 predicted proteins | sample M140m21515metaG_FD_203458 | JGI IMG/M metagenome (GOLD analysis project Ga0315320, IMG submission 203458) | Ammonia-oxidizing marine archaeal communities from Monterey Bay, California, United States - M1 40m 21515 | ecosystem: Environmental > Aquatic > Marine > Coastal | place: USA: California...
TCGTCATCGGCATCGGCATCGGCATCGGCATCGGCATCGGCATCGGCATCGGCATCGGCATCGGCATCGGCATCGGCATCGGCATCGGCATCGGCATCGGCATCGGCATCGGCATCGGCGTCTGCATCGGCGTCTGCATCGGCGTCCGTATCGGCGTCTGCATCGGCAGGAATTCCGGTATCCATACCGGAGGAACCGGTGTCATCGGTCATGTCTCCCGTATCCTCGGTTTCCTCATCATCGGAACTTGTCTCACCGGGACAGTCATCGATTTCAGGATCGGGCGTATCCGGCGGGCTGCTGATCACATCGTCATCGCACTCAACTGGAATCTCTTCATTGACTCGCCATAGAAAGGTTCCGCCTGCGAAGGGGTGATCAGATAGCGCTTCGTCACAATGACAGTTGGAGTCGATCCCATCTTCAATGATCTCAATGGCTCCTGGATAGATCGTGGGGTCATTGTCATCACAGTCGGTACCGCTTTCGGTCAATGTTTTCGATTCGAACCCGTCCCCATCTGCATCGAATTCGTCGCGTTCCGCGCAGGTTTGTAGGCATGTGTCTGTAGATACTTCTCCTACGGTGTCCTCAGCGAAGCACGACTCACTGAGGCTTTCCAGCGCAGTAAAGTCGCCAGGATGCAGAAAATGTGCGCCTAAAGGTCCATCGAAACTTGGCTCATCCGTACAGGGTGGCCAGTCGAACGAATTGGCCCGAGAAATAAAGGTCATGGCCGCATTTTCGGCCTCCATAAAAGGAGATTCGAATTCAAGGTCGCAGGCATCCACCAGGATACTGCTCTCCTCTTTCCAGTCCTCTCCTGACCAGGTTGATTCGATATCGGCTGCTGTGAAGAGGGAACCGGCAAGATGGGTCGTTGAGCGGTCGATCCTACTTTGCATGTAGATCCGACCTGCGGGGCCTGGACCCGTGTAGACGTTGCCGTCCGATGACAGTTCGATATCCCGCAGCGCGATGAACTCTGCCTGTCCTCCCTGCTCGTCGCCTGTCAGGTTGATTGTGCTCCGAATTTTTATGCCATGTCCGGAGTGAATGGAAATGGCACCCCCGGGGCCTGAACCTCGGGCATTGGCATGGATCTCTCCAAGAAGGGTCACACCGCTGGTTGATAGTTCGTCCTCACCGGGGCTCTTTACTTGGATGCGGATGGTCCCAGCGGCAGCCTCACCGGTGCTCCGTACAGAGATGGTCCCCCCGTCTGCGAGTAAAAAGCCATGCGAGGCTTGAATCCACACCTTTCCGCCCGCAACCGAGAAGGATTCTGTGGATGTTTCGGTGATGATCTGACCGCGAACCGATACCTCCGTTCCCCTCAGGTATACGAGTCCTGATGTTCCACCGGCTGTTCGGGTGTTGGATGTCAACTCTGACTCGGGGGTGATGTCGATATTGCCCGATGTCGACTCGATAGACAGAGATCCCGCGAACTTGGCGCTGGAGTCAATGGAGACATCGTTGATGCTGATGTCGTCTCCAGCGATAATTGTAATGTCGCCGGCCTGATGCCCGGTCCCGCCTTCCAGGTTTCCGGTTGTTCCGATGTCCGTGGATATCGTTACCGCGTCACCGGCGTTAATCCAGAGGTGGCCTCCAGACCCTGTCCCCGGCACTTCGCTCGAGTTTCCACGGAGATCGATGAGCATGCCATCCCCGCTGAGCGACACACTGCCCTCAGGGGCCTCAAACCTAAGATCTTTTGCCCGTCCATCAGGCACCGTTCCGTTCAGCATGAAGTGTCCGTTGCTGCTGATGTTGCCGCTCTCAGCAGTGAGACTCAATGTTCCGCATGAGCGGTCTGAGTCACTGCATGAATTGATGAACTCTGCACCTTCTGAAATCTCAATCGAGTCGGCGTGAATCAGGTTGTTACCCGCCATTGTGAGTTGAGCGGTTGAACCAATGTTGAGAATGCCACCCACCTCGATGGAGCAATCCGGGGCCAAGGTATGGTTGCCAGCGATAGTGTGTACACTCTCGAATTCTGACAACACGAACCCCGCACATCCCTCCGCCTTGACACCGTTGCTCCAGGCCGCCAAAGTGAGCCACACCACGCCATTCATCATGTTTCTTCTCCGAGGCTGGAATCTACCATGAGGGCGACGGGTTCGGGTGTGCGATACACTCAAAGAACAGGGGTTTACAATGTCTCATGTGTGGAAGGTTTGTTTTATGTTTCTCGCCTTGTTTGGTTCCGCTTCTGCTCAAGAAATGCCGACGACTCTCACCATGCTGAATGGCGATCAGGCTCAAAGTGCCCAATGGAAGGGCAAAGTGCAGGTCTATGTCAATGTGGCCAGCCGGTGCGGGTTTACATCCCAGTACGATGGTCTGCAGGCGCTTTGGAGCAAGTACAAAGACAAGGGCTTGGTGATCGTCGGCGTTCCGTGCAATCAGTTTGGATCTCAAGAGCCTGGCAAGGCCGATGAAATTCAAAGTTTCTGTCGCATGAACTACGGCGTAGATTTTCCCCTGCTTGAAAAGCAGAAGGTGAATGGTGGAGACCGCAGTGCTCTGTACCAGTACCTTTTGAAGGGACGTACACCTGTACTGTGGAATTTCGAAAAGGTCATAGTTGGTCGCGACGGCACGGTCATCGACCGCTTTCGGTCATCGACCGCTCCAGACGATGCCAAGTTCATCAAGGCCATCGAAACGGCACTGAACTAGCCTGTGTACAAGATGCCCTGACGTCCCCGCAGATGGTCCATGAGATCGGCGACGGGATCCCTGTCTCCCACAGCATTCGCGAAGATTTCTGGTGCGTCCATGATGTGGCCGTGTTGATGAACGTTGTTCCGAAGCCAAGCCAAAATGGGCGCAAAGTCTCCCACAGCCACCCGTTCCCACATGTCTGGCACATCGTTCTCCATCTGGAACCGGAAGCTCGCGGCGTACAGGTTTCCAATCGTGTAGCTGGGAAAGTATCCAAAGAGCCCATTGGACCAGTGCACGTCCTGGAGTACTCCCTCGTTGGGTGTCGAAGGCGTGATGCCGAGAAGTTGACTGTATGCCGCGTTCCAAGCTTCCGGAAGATCGGCGACGCTCAGTTCCCCGGTGAGCAGCTGTAGTTCAAGTTCGAAGCGGATGATGATGTGTAGGTTGTACGTGGCTTCATCCGCTTGAACCCGGATGAAGGAGCGCTCCACGCGGTTTGCGTGGCCGTACCATTCCTCTGCCGACGTGGTGTCGTTGGGCCACTGTTCGCGGATGAGCGGGACAAGCCACTCGAAGAAGGGCTGGGAACGGCCCACCACATTTTCCCAGAACCGACTTTGACTCTCATGCATGCCCATTCCGGCCGCATTGGCCACACCAATTCCCGCATGGGCGATGGGGAGCCCTTGCTCGTACATGCCGTGGCCGGCCTCATGGATGGTGCCAGTGAGTCCACCGAGGAGGTCATTTTCGTAGTAGTGGGTGGTCAGGCGAACATCTCCGGTTCCCATTCCAACTGTGAACGGATGCTCGGCTGGATCGAGTCGGCCATCATCGAGTCGAAAGCCAATGGTTCGGATGACTTGGTCACTGAACAGTTTCTGACCGGCAACATCCCATTGGCCCTTCACTTCGGCAGGTCCAGTGGCGCTACTGACTTCTTGTATGAATGCAGACAGTTCACTTCGAAGACGGGCAAACATGGGCTCAAGTTGTGCCGTCGTGGAACCCGGGTCGTATTGATCAAGCAAGCAGTCGTACGGGTGATCTCCATCGCCAAGACAAGCAATCTCTTGTTTTCGTAGATCGACCAATCGCTCTAAGGCGGATTGGAAGGGAGCAAAGTCGTCGGCCTCTCTGGCTGTCATCCACGCACCAAAACCATCATTACTGGCTTGTGCCAATTCAGACACCAAGCGAGTGGGCACCTTGGTGGCGCGCTCATGATCCCGACGTACATTTCGAACGGCTGCTGCGCGAACGGGGTCGGTTTCTTCCGAGAGTTCGTTGATCCATCCCCCAAGCTTGGGGTCTGCAAGGCGGTCGTGCATCATGCCAGACAGTGTGGAGAGTTGGGTGCCGCGGTGAGCAGCGCCGCCTGTAGGCATCATGGTTTGCTGATCCCACTCAAGAAGCTGTACGACGCCCCCGAGGGCTTCTAATTCTGTGACTCTGCCAGTGAATGCATTCCATGTGGTTTCCATTTGACCCTCCGTAGCCCGCCCTCATACCCCGCTCGCGGTATGGCCGCCCCCGGTTAGGCTGCAGACTCTGATTGAGGATGGACCCTTGCTTCGATTCAACGATGCGGAACGACTGGTCGAGTTGTCGGTTCACGATGTGGTCGATGCCGGTCCGCCGAGTGGCCATCTTCAAATGGCGATGGGCTTTTCATCTCGCAGTCGGATGGCGGCGGGTGTGGCCGTACATCAGACGTACCAGAGTCATCGTGCAGATGTGGATGACGCTTTTTTGGCTGAAGTGACCATTCGTCATCGAATGTTGGTCCATGAGTGGGAGGTTGTCATCAGTGGTCGCATGGATGGGTTGACCCAAGAAGGCGATCATTATGTGGTTGAAGAGGTGAAATCATCGGCCTTGGGGTTTGACCGTCTGGATTCCATGCGGGCCTCCGATATGCCACAGGCTGAGCTGCAACTTCAGATGTACCTGCATGCGCTCTCGTCCCAAGGCAAGAATGCCGTGGGCCGCTTGGTTGTGATTTCGATTCGCGATGGAACCCAACACGTACTTCATGTGGCTCCGGATCCAAATTTCGGGAATTTCTTAAAGCAGCAACTCTCCTGGATGATCCAGCGCCACGAGAGACGTATGGCATGGCTCGCACGGCGAAGAACAGCCGAGATTCCGTTCGCCCACGAGGCGTGGCGAACCGGTCAAGAAGAGCTGGCTTCAGAGGTCGAGGAGCTGGCGGAGCGCGGCGGACATTTATTGCTTACGGCGCCGACTGGACTGGGTAAAACTGCTGGAGTTCTCCATGGGGCGCTCAAGGCTGCCTACCGGTCGGACCGACGTATTTTTTTCGCGACCGCCCGTACCACCCAACAGCGGATCGTCGAAGAAACGATCCGGAAGCTGGCGCTCGCTGGTCTTCCGATTCGAGCCGTGAGTATTCGGGCCCGAGAAAAGGCGTGCCTGAACGAGGTCGTGGCTTGTCGTCCCGATTGTTGTTCGTTTGCAAACGGTCATCATGACCGGGTGCGCCAAGAGAAGCTGACGGGCCGTCTTTGGGCGGAAGACGATGGCATCATCCACGTCCCCGGACCCGATGATGTTCAAGTTCTCTCCAAGGACCACACCGTATGTCCGTTTGCATTGTCGATGGAGTTGGCCCACGACGCGGACATCGTCATTGGCGACTACAACTATGTGTTTGATCCCAGCCGCCGGGTTGCCTCGATTTCGGATTCCCCCGGAGATTGGATCGTGGTGGTTGATGAGGCCCACAATCTGCCCGACCGGGCCCGAGGCTATGCGTCCCCTGGTTTGTCAGAAGGCTTGGTATCGGCGGCCTTAGCGGGATTGACTGAGATGCCGGCCTATGATGCGTGTACCGAGTTGGTTCAGGAGGTCGCCGATTGGCTCCGCGAGGGCATGGATATGGTCCCACGCGGGGGAGCCGTGGCCTTTCCACTGGAAGACGGGTTGCAGTCCAAGCGGCTGGCAGAATTGTCGGGTCGATTCGACGAGCTCGGGATGGACTATGCGCTGCTTAAAGCGGAGAAACCTGGTTTTGAGGATGGCGATCCTTTTCTCGATATTGCCCGTTCGCTTTCTCGCATTCGATCAACGGTAGAGCGTGCGGGAGAAGAGACCGTGGTGATCTGGCGCAATCACGGTGCGGATGCTCCTCCCGGGGTGTCGCTATTGTGCAGGGATCCAAGTCCAGTTCTCGGGCCGACATTTGCTGATCTCTCGGCCTCCGTGGTCATGAGTGCCACGCTTTGTCCCGTGGACTTTTATGCGGAAATGTTTGGGTTGGAGCCAGACCGTCGCGTTGCTGCGACGTATGACAGCCCCTTCCCACCCGACAATCGTTTGGTGCTGGTGGTGCCCGATGTGTCCACCGAGTATCGAAAACGCGAGCGAGACAAGTCGGCCATCGCTGCCCATGTTGAGGCGGTGATTGAGGCCGTGCCTGGAAATGTGGCGGTGTTCTTTTCGAGTTTCGCATTGCGAGACATGATTGCCTCGGAGATGGGATTGGTGGGTCGACCCATCCTGTTTCAAGAGCGCAATATGGAGGAAGGAGATCGCGATCGTGTACTTCAAACACTCCAAAAAGGGGAAGGCCACGTTTTACTCGGTGTGCTTGGTGGCATCTTCTCTGAGGGCATCGATCTCCCCGGAGCTGGACTGCTGGCCGCAGTCATTGTTGGCCCGGCCCTTCCAGCGGTGGGGCCCGAGAGAAAGCTGATGAGCACCTGGTTTCAGGAAAAGTATGGCCATGGTTTTCGGTATGCATACCAGGTTCCTGGGATGGCGCGTGTGGTTCAAGCTGCGGGTCGTGTGATTCGATCATCAGACGACGTTGGGGCAATTGTTTTGGTGGGAAGACGGTTTTTGCAACGCGACTATCAGTCCTTTTTTCCGTCTGACTGGCTCCCTGAAAGAAGTCAGGATCCGTCCGACCGTTTGCTCACGTTCTGGCCCAGCAAAGCAGTTACGTCTGAGTCCAGTGGAAGCTGACACTCATCTCGAATTGCGCAGTCCCGTGGAACGGCTGGAGGCCTCTGTGGTGCGTCGCGATTTGGCGCACCCGGGATCGATTTCTCCCGATGTACTTGCGGAACTTCGCTACGTTCTATCGTTCGCCAAGCTGACCGTGATTCGAAACGAGGCGGGCGAGGATATCGATGTTGCGGAACACCTGGCTCCGCACCGTTGGCGGATTGTCGAGGCCCTGAAGCCGCATCTGGATGAGGGCGGAGAGGGCCTATCGGTGGCCGCACGCGCGCTTGAACCTTTGCTCACAGCAACCCGCAAGAGGCGTACACGCCTTCTGGAGTCATTCCCGCTGGATCGCGACAGCCTCGAAGCCGAAGTCACCACGCGGCAGCTGGTGGTGGTGGCCGGTGGCGGTGGTGGCTCTGGGTATGGGTATCCGGGTGGTTTTACTTTACTGAACCGCCGCGGTCTTCAGCCGGAGTTGGTGGCTGGCACATCGATCGGTGCCTTGATGGGGGTGTTCCGGGCCCGGACACGTATCTTTGATCTGGCACCCATGGTGGCTGCGGCTGAGAGCTTGTCTTGGCAAAAGGTCTTTCGAGCGCTCGATTTGGACAGTCGGTACGGTCTTCCAGCCACCCTGCGTCTGTACTTGCGGGCGGCCATTGGAAATTTGTTCGAGCGGGAGGATGGCAGCGCCATGACCCTGGCCGATCTCGAGCTTCCGATGCTGGTAGTCGTGACTGGAATCACAGTAGATGGCTTGAAGCACGACCTGGACTACTACGAGCACTTCATGGATGACTTGTCGGGCCCAGCACGGGTCTTTCGTCGCTCACGTCTTGCGCGTGTGAGTCGGCTTGCAGGAATTTTTAAGGAGATGATGGGCACACCAGAGGGCCTTCGTGAGATTGTGTTTGGCTCGGACGAATCGACCAAAGAAGCCGATGTGATCGACACAGTTGGGTTCTCGAGTGCGATTCCGGGCTTGATTCACTACGATATTTATCGAGAAGACGAGCGGATGCGGCGCCTGCTCGACACCCTGTATGGCGCCACGGGTATCACTCGATTGCTGGAGGGAGGTTTGGTCAACAATCTTCCATGTCGTCCCGCGTATGCGGAGGTGATGGGTGGCCGCATCGGTCGTCGCAACCCCTTCGTTTTTGCCATGGATTGTTTTGCTCCACGGGCCCGAAGTCCGATCTTCCTGCCTGCTCAGCAGCTTGTTCGTGCCAATGTGGGTCGCAACACCCCGTATGCGCACTTGGTGTTCAACCTGAAACGACGGCTCAATCCGCTCAACCTGGTTCCCAAGATGACGGACATCACCAAAGCCATGAACTGGACCATTGAAGAGCTGGAGCCCGATATGGACTTCGTGGAACGCATGTGTGAGGAAATTCCCGTTCTGAAATGATCGGGGCTCAGGGTGCGAATAGGATGTGGATGAGCCCAGCGTTTCCACCGAGCGTACCGTCGTTGGGCTCGGCGATGGCGATGTCGCCAAATGTATCGCCATCTACGTCGCCCAAGCCGAGCACCATCTTTCCAGCATGGTCATTCGCTCCCACACCGTAGAAAATGGTGTTGGCATCCTCGACTGCAAAAACACCGCCATCGACCAAGAACTCACCCTGGAACAAGGTTGCAGCCCCGGAGTCGGTCGAACTTTCGTGGGAATTGGGCACGCCGATCAAGATGTCGGCTAATCCATCATTATCGACATCAGAACCAGCGGAAAGACTGGCACCCATTTGGGCATCATCTTCATCGCAGGTGAAGATCACGTCCGCTTCGGACAATCCAATGAAGTCGATGGCGGGAAGATGTCTTCCAAAAATCATGTAGGCTCGACCGGCTTCGTCCTCGAGAGCGTCATTGAGGGGTGCGCCAATGAGGATGTCTGAGACACCATCACCATCGGCATCAAAGTCGCCATCTATGGCGTAGCCTGCCTGATCTTGGGCATTTTCACCGTGGAATTTATGGTCCGCATCGGCGAGTAGCAGGGTGGGAAATGTCAGGGCTGCATCACCGGTAATGATGTACACCTGCCCGGCCTTGGCGCCACCCTCTTCGTTATAGGGCGCACTAATGAGAAGATCGGAGACGCCATCACCATCGATGTCACCGGCAGATTGAACCTTGTCACCGGCCCGGTCGAGTCCTGATTCACCCATCATCCGCGTGCTGTCGTCGAGGTCAATGACTCCACCTGTGGCCATGGTGGACCCCAATACCAAATAGGCTGCGCCTGACCAGGTTCCTGGTCCATCGTACCGGGGAGCGCCGACCAACAGTTCTGTGAGTCCATCGCCGTCCATGTCATCCAAGAAATGGATGTCATAGCCAGCCTGTTCTCCGTCGGTAGCCCCATGCAAAATGACGTCTGCATCGTCCACGCGCAAGGGATCTTCGCCGACTTCTCCGCCATCGAAAAATATGGCTACGATGCCTTCGTCTGAGAGTAACAGATCGTAATTCGATGCACCGATCGCAATGTCTGGGGCGTCTGTGCCAGCAATGATGCCGTTTCCGGCCAAGCCTTTCCCGAGCCCCGAGTTCACCTGTTCGCCCTCAATGATTTGGTGGGCATCTTCAAGCAAGGCGGCAGAGCTGCCCATATAGTGGCTCGATAAGGCGATGTATACCTTCCCCGAATTTGTGGTGACGTCATCATTGGTTGGTGCGCCGACCATGAGGTCCACCGCTCCATCGCCATCGATGTCCCCAGCGTTCGCGAGGCTGGTTCCGGCCTGCTCGGTGGTTCGGGTGCCATACAGGTGGGCCGAGGCTTCATCGAGCTCAAAGGGCTCGTCTCCCCAGCCAGAGAAGCGCCATTCAGGCACGACGGAGTCGCTAACCACATCGGCTTCATCGGTGCCATCACTGCTTGTTACGGTGCAGGTCCAGATCTGATCCGCGCCGGTCTCAAACCCCAAGATGGTGTCATTGGGGTAGGTGGTGTCTTCCGTGATCCCAAATGGTTCCCCATCCACCGTCCAGTTGAAGGTGTAGACGATGGTGTCACCATCTTCATCAAGGGCGATCGCATCGATACTGCAGATCAAATCGTCCTGACCCGCCGCGGGATCAGCGGGAGCAATGACCACAGTGGGTGCGGTCGGTGGACTGTTGGCGATCACAAGGGGCTCGGAAATCATTGGCGTTGATTCATCGATGGCATCATTGGCCGTGACCGTCACGGTGATTTCATCATCTCGGATGAAGTGAACGGAACCGTCGAGCGTCGGAGTATCGGCTCCTGTCGGGACACCATTGACAGTCCATTCGTACTCGAGCGCTATGGCATCAAAATCGGAATCCGACTGTTCTACTGTGGCAGTCAGAATGGATGATGTGGTGGCATCAGCCGGTCCGATAGAAACACTTACAACTTGTGGCGGCGCGTTCTGAATCACGATCGCTTCGGCGGCCACTTCGGTTCCATACTCAGCCCCATCATATGGGGTCACTGCACAGTGAATCGAATCACCTCGGGCGAACCATTCACCACTCAAAGTGTCGGTGTCTAAGCCAATATCGATATCGTTGATGAACCAGCGAATGGTGGTACTGACCGGTTCTCCATCTCCATCCGTCACAGCGCCCTCGTTGCAGGTAAGGACGTCTTCCACCGTGGCTTCAGTCGGGGAAATATATACCGAGTGAATGACCGGTGGAACATTGACCTTCACACTGGCTGAGCGCGCGGGCTCTCCGGTATCCGTGTCATCGTGGGGTGTGGCTTCACACTCAATGGAGTCCCCGGGTTCAAAACTGGTTGAGAGCAGACTTGCACCCGCATGGCCGGTCAGTTCTCCGTTGATGTACCAGCCGATGTGGACGGTAACTGAATCATCGTCTCCATCGCTGGTTCCCGATGACGTACAGGTCAGGGTGTCGGTGCTGGTGGGCTCCGTGGGAGAGATGGATGCAGATTCGATGGCGGGGGGCGTATTGAGGATGGTGATGGGGGCTGACACTACGGAGTCGCCGTCTTCAATTCCATCGTTGGCCGTGGCCGAGCATGTGACCGTGTCATCACGAACAAAAAAGCTGGCATCCAATGTTGAGCCCGTTTCTCCGGTTTCGATGTCATTAATGATCCATCGAATCTGTACCGCAATTGGGTCGTCATCCAGGTCTGTGGGGCTGCCCACATTGCAGGTGAGTGCATCGGCCCCAGTGGGAGAGCTGGGCGTGATGTGAACCGAGTGCACCACGGGAGGGACATTGATTTTGACGGCAGTGGACTCCATCGGAACGCCGAAGGCTTCGCCATCGAAGGGGGTCACTTCGCAGGAGACGGGGTCACCGGATGAGTGAAAGGATGGCAGCAATGACGCCGCCGTCTCTCCGGTGAGCACATCATTCACCACCCAGGCATAGGAGAGCGTGACAGCGTCGCTGTCTGTGTCGATGCCGGGGGTTGCAGTGCACACCAGTGTGTCGGTGGTGGCCGGGTTGGCTGGAGTGACTTCAACGGTGGCCATGCTTGGAGGGGTATTGAGAATATCCACCGTTGCTGTGGCGGGAGGACCATCGGCGTGTCCATCGTTGGGCGTGACCTCAATGGTCCATCGCTGACCTTTTACTGTGGCGTCGGCAGAGAGCCGATCCGAAGTTGAAAAGAGCGATGTTTCCCCATCTCGACTCCATGAATACGTGTAGGAGATGCTCTCTCCTTCGGGATCCACGCTCTCCACATCGATGGTGGCCAGCAGATCATCGGATGTGGTGGCCGGGCTCGGTGAGAGCGAAACATCGGGCCGAGTGGGTCTCTGGTTGACCAGCAAGTCAAAGGATGCCGTACCGGTCATTCCATCGCTATCCGTGACGGTGACCGCAATGGTGTGTTCGCCGGCTTGAAGACCACTGGCTGCAATGCCGGCATATCCTCCTAAATTCGCAGTTTCGACACCCAAACTGCCATCTCTATCGGATGACCAAGTCACTTGAAGGGTGTCCTCATCGTCTTCGATATCGTTTACCTGCACGGATAGTTCGACATCGACAGCTTCGGTGACGACCGTCCCGTCATCGGGCTCGAAACTGACGATGGTGGGCGGTGCCCGCACGGACAGGGGGACTGTGTCCGCACACGTCAGTCCACGGTCATCTGTGACGCTGAGGGTGACAATGTGATTGCCTGCGCTGAGTACCTCGACATTGACTGTCATCGTTCCGTCAGCTGCCGGCGCATTCTCATTGAGAATGCCATCTAAATTGCTGGTCCAGGTTGCGTTGAGTTCCGTCGGTGCGACATCGGGATCGGTGGCGATTCCACTGAAGTTCACTTCGGTGGATTCAACAACGATGGCATCGGCAGCGGGGGAGGTGATCGAGCAGGTG
>Ga0315320_10004044_pt1 | contig 12009 bp, 6 predicted proteins | sample M140m21515metaG_FD_203458 | JGI IMG/M metagenome (GOLD analysis project Ga0315320, IMG submission 203458) | Ammonia-oxidizing marine archaeal communities from Monterey Bay, California, United States - M1 40m 21515 | ecosystem: Environmental > Aquatic > Marine > Coastal | place: USA: California...
ACTCGTGCAGTCGGTTGCTCTCCCCGTGGCCAGGGAGGTCAGGAGCATGGATATGAAACCCAGCTCGTCGTAACGAGCGACTGAAGCGCGTCCAGTTGTCTTTGTCCGCAGCGAAGCCATGAAGAAGGAGGACGTGGGGCCCCTCGGGAGCTCCTCCCTCCAGATAGACGACTTCATGTGGCGGCAGTGTGACCTGCTTTGCGACAAGTGCGGCGCCTGCGCGCTCTCTACGGACGGCGAGGGAGAGCAGCGTCTCGGGGCTCTGGCTGAGCCAGAGAGCGCCCATGGAGCATGCGACTAGGACCGCCGCCCCAATCAGCCATACGTAGTTGTGCCGCTTCACTTGAAGGTGCTCGTAGGAAAGCGAAGGGAGGCTTGTGTAGAGAGAGGGGTAGGGCTCGACGAGCCGGGTGGAAAACGATGCATGCGTCTTCTCCGAGTTTGGGGGGGGGCCGGAAGCCCCGCGCAGCCTAACCCGAGCGCCGACGTCTCTCTTCTTCTCGCATGTGGGACCAGGAGCTCTGGTCACGTATTGTCTGCGGGTGTCTTCTGAGATCCGATACGTCTATTTCATCGCTCTGGCGCTTCTGGCTGTCGCTGTCCCAGCCTCCGCCGAGTCTGGCAAGCAGCCGGTGGCGAACTCGGGCTCCATTCAGGGCAGTGCGTCGACTGAACAGCTGATCCTAAACGCCTTGGATGACTTCAATGAAGGCGCCCGCTTCCCCCTTCCTCGTCTCTCCCCCGGTGAGGTCGAGCGGGTCGTCCAGGGCAAGGTTCTGAAGCTGCGGGAGGTCGGTGAGAACGCGGAGCAGTCTCAGCGAGCGGTCGGTTTGCTTCGCACCAGACATTCGCGGGAAGGGCTCTGGCTGGCAGCTCGGGATATCCATTACACGGCCGTGGATGAGTTGGTGGAGGTGCAGCTCACACCTGCGGGCCAGTGGCCCTCTGTCTGGTACCAATATCTGGATCTCCCCCGTCCATTCTCCGACCGGCACTGGGTGGTGGACGTCGTCGACACTCATCAGCTGGCGAGGACGACAGGGGGGCGCTGTTGGGAACATGCCTGGCAGCTATCGAAGGAAGGTCTTCCCGTTGCAGAGCCAGCCATTGATGCCGGGCGGGTCCCGGGCGTCGACCGGGAGCGGGCAGAGGCTGCCATCTACACTCCAGTCAACGAGGGAGCATGGCTCGTGATCGACCTGGGCGATGGTACGAGCCTGCTCGGTTACCACGTCACGTCAGTGATTGGCGGCGCCATCCCCGACAAGCTCGTGGCGGATTTCACCTTGCTCACGTTGGGCAAGCTACTTCGGGGCGTCGTCGACCGTGTAGATGAGGTCGTCGGGCACTACGCCGCGGACCACACACCCATTGAAGGTGGGGACGGTGTTCCGTTGACTGCACATCTTGGGCGGCCCTGAGTCCGCCCGCAGAAAACCTCAGTGGACATTGGGTTGTAGCGGCTGAACTGCTAAAGAGCGGGCCGCACTGACCGCCAACCGTACCCACGGGATCCCGTGGGACGCCCAGCGTCGGCGCCAAGAAGGAGAAGCGCATGGCCAGCAATACTTGGGAAAAGCGGCAGCGAGAGAAGGCCAAGCGCGAGAAGAAAGAGCTCAAGCGAGCCAAGCGTGACGAGAAGCGCGAGATGGCTGCGGGCGAGGTGGAGGAAGGGCCAACGAGCGAGGAGCTTATGGCTCAGTTCGCGGCGCTCAACCGCGAGTTTGCTGCGGGCTCTATCGACGAGCCGACATTCCGACTCCGTAAGAACGAGATCTGGCTGGCCATGGGTCTCCCGGCCGACAACATCTAATTTGCGTTCGGGGTCTCTGCGGCTCCTGGCTACCCAAATTCGCCCAGATGCAGCATCACGGATGCTGGCGTCTACCTTTCCTCGTCTTCACCAGCCTGGTGCCTGACCGTTTTAAGCGAGCGCGTGGCGCCCGTCCGCGGGTAAAGCCGGCTGTCTTGGGGTTCCACCGACTCGTTGACGTCGTTTAGGCAACTGAGCGGAGGTCAGAGGGCGAGAAGATTCGAGTACGATCTTGAGCAAGCAGATCCTGATTACAGGTGCGACTGGGTTCCTCGGTCGTCTCCTTGTGTCCCACCTCGCGTCGACCGGCAGCGTCGCGACTGCGCTGTCCAGAGACGCAGCCAAGGCACGGGAAATCGTCCCGGACCTGAGCGGTGCCTGGAACTGGAGCCCGCTAGCGGAGAACGCGCCGGCGGAGGCCCTGAGGGGCGCGAACGCGGTCGTCCACCTGATGGGCGAGAACGTCGCTGGGCGTTGGACAAAGACAAAGCGTGCTGCGATCCGAGACAGTCGTCTTGAGGGTACGCGGAACCTGGTCGAGGCTCTCGGGGCAATCTCCGCCGAGCACCGCCCCAGCGTGCTGGTGAGTGCCAGTGCGGTGGGTTTCTACGGTGACCGCGGGGAGACCGAGTTGACCGAAGATTCGCTGCCGGGCGACGACTTTCTCTCAGAGGTCTGCCAGGACTGGGAGCGTGAGGCAGAGGTGGCGTCTGCGCTCGGGGTGCGTGTGGTGCGCATGCGCCTCCCGATTCTCCTGCACCCAGACGGTGGAGCTCTCGAGCGCTTGGTTCCCCTCGCGCGGATGGGCGCTTCTGGCGCGCTCGGCGACGGGAAGCAGTGGTGGTGCTGGGTCTCTGTTCGGGACGTCATTCGGTTTGTGCACGACGCGGTCCACGACGACAGCTTCCGTGGGGTTTACAACGTCTGCTCGCCCATGCCCCAGCGCCAGCGCGATTTCGCGAAGACCCTAGCCAGGGTGCTCGGCCGTCCTGCTGTGATCCCCACTCCCGCCTTCGCGTTGAAACTGGCTCTGGGGGAGTTCTCCACGGAGTTGCTTAGCAGCAAGCGTCAAATCCCCGCTCGACTCTCGGAGATGGGATGGGAGTTTGCGGACCCTCTGCTGGAGCCTGCGCTTCGGCGGATGCTGAGCTGACGTGACCGCTCGACCCTGGGTGGGGGTTTCTCCCTGCTTGATCGGGGTCGCCGTGCGATATGACGGGGCGGAGAAGCGGCAGAGCGCGGTCCTCGAGCTCGGACCCCGCGTTCACTGGGTACCCGTCTGTCCTGAGTCCGGGGCGTCTCTCGGCACCCCCCGCGAACCCGCGCGGTTGGTGGGGGGCGCTGGTGCGCCTCACTTCGTAACGTGGGAAACCGCTCGAGATCAGACTGAGCGGTTGAGGCTTTTCATCGATGAGGCGTTGCCTCGCTTGCCCTGGAGTCGATTGGCGGGCTGGGTGCTTAAGGCGCGGTCTCCGTCCTGCGGATGGGGGACGACGCCTCGGTTCTCCGACAAATACGTCACCGAGCCCGAGTGGAAGGGGAACGGCCTTTGGGCGGAGGCGCTTCATCGATACGAGCCAGACTTGCCGCTGATTGACGAAGAGGGGCTTCTCGAACACGTCACCCGCTCCCGTTGGTTGGAGCGGGTGGGGAAGCGGGACCGGCTCCTCCGCTCGGGTTGAGCCGGCGCGAGATCGACCGAAACCGAGAGGTGTTCGAGCACCTCATTGGGAGGGTCTCGTCATGGTCCACTGATGACACGGAGCTCCTGGCGTCCACTGATGACATGGACCTTCGGGTGGGGACCCGCGAGGTAGGCTCACCCCAGCCAGTCCGCTAGAGGTTGTGGTCTCCAGCCCAGGCTGGCGAGGTCCCCATCACCCATCGGGGTCCCTGCGGCTGCTGCGCGGATGGATTCGGCGCGTATTCCAGACTGTCCCGCGAATTGGAGGCCCCAGGCCGCCATGAGGAAGAGCTTCGCTGGAAGTGGGACTCCCCGGCGTCTCATCCCGCGACTTCGTGCGAGCTTCGTGGCGAACTGGGCAAAGGAGAGAGCGTCTGGACCTGCGAGGCTAAAGAGTCCGGTCGCCTCTGGGCGATGGACGGCGGCGAGGCATGCGGCGGCTGCATCATCGACGTGTAGAGGACGGAGCAAGCCTCCGCGGATCACGGGAAGGAGTGGGGAATAGCGAGCGAGGCCGAAGATCACGGACTCGACCTGGCTCCCCGGCCCGAACAGAACAGGAAGTCGTAACACGGTGGTCTTGAGGTCTGAGCTCAGAACGCGCTGCTCCGCCTCCAGCTTGCTTCGGCTGTAGGGCCCATGCTCGGGGCGACTTGCCGCCACGCTGCTCGTGAAGACGAATCGCGGAACACCTGCAGCGGAGGCTATCTCCACGAGACGTTCGGTGCCTTCTGCGTTGACCCGGTGGAGGTCTGCATCAGAAACACCACCCATCGCGGCGGCCAAATGCACCACGGCGGAGGTGCCAGCGACGAGTTGTTCGAGCGCGGTGGTGGAGCCGAGATCGCCAGGGATGACCTCCACTCCCGGAGGAGGAGGGGTGGCTGGCCGAACCAGAGCCCGGAGCGGCCCTGCCCCGCGCTTGGAGGCGAGACGGAGAAAGGCTCTGCCTAGTACGCCCGTCGCGCCTGTCACGGCGATGGGGCCCCGGAGAGGCTCGTATTCCGAGTGGCTTGTGACGGAATGGATCAAGCAGCTCTCCCAGCATTGCTGGCATTGAACTTAGATCGGGATACCACCTTCAGTGGAATCACACATGGAATACCCTGTCGTTCTCGTCGGTTTCAGATTTGCAGCCCTCGCCCCACACCGGACTGCCCATGCCTTCTTTGCGCGTTTTTTATCGGTCTTCCCATGCGCTCCTCCGAGCCGGGTTGTTCTCTCTCTTCTTACTTGTCATGGCCTGTGGCGATGATTCCTCAGATGACCCGGCTTCCGTCCCTGAAGAGGGGGGCTCTCCAGCCGCGATCGACGCGGCTCCGTTACCCCCCACAGGGCCCGCAGGAATCACTGAAGTCCGAGCCACCGAGGAGCCGCTCAGTGAAGAGCAGCTGAACGCCGTACCCGCGACGCTACGCCCAACGGATCTCTCGCCAGTGATCAGGGCTGCCGGTCCTGACGGCTCCATCTCGCCGGGCTTTGTCGTGGAGTTGGCCCGCAGCATCGCTGCGCCTTCGCAGGTCGGGGGCCCCGCTCTGGATGGCACGCGGCTGACCATCGTGCCGCCGGTGGATGGGGCGTTGGTCATGGCGTCGCCGTCGACCCTGCGCTTCACTCCGTCTTCTCCGCTCCAGCCTGACACCGAATACACAGTGACTCTGGAAGCGGTCGGTACCCCTCACGCCGTGCTTCGTCCAGGCACGTCTGGCCAGTGGTCGCACACCCTTCGGACCCCAGGGTTCCGGGTGCTGCGTGCTTCGTGGCGTTCGGTCGACCTGGAGGATGAGCAAGCGGAGATCGAGCTAGTGTTCAGCGGTGCTGTCGCCGCATCTGCGGTGCGCGAACGCCTTAGCCTGACCATCGATGGCTCCACGAACCCGAACCCCCGTTTGGAGACCACGAACGACCCGATGTCGTTTCGGCTGCCCCTGAGCGGCCCCGCGGTGCGCGCAGGGACCCGCGTCGGGCTCCGGCTCCGCGGAGGCATCCCGCTGTACGGGTTAGACGGAGCGACCTCCACTGCGTATCGACGCGAGTTGACGGTCCCCAAGACCCCGGCGATGAATGTCGTGGGGATTCGTCGAGGAGAGGGCCCTACGGGGTTCTATGTGGACGTGATGTGCGCTGACGAGGCCGCGCCAGAGGGGTGGAACGGTTGGTGGGATGATGTGGAGTCGACATGGCATGAGCTGAGTTCTCGCTGCCAGCCGAGCGAAGAGAGCGGGACCAGAGGCATCACTCTGTCGCCCTCGGCAGGGGACCTCAGGGTCTCACCGACAGGCGTGGGCTTTCGGGTGCACGGTGACTTCACCCGCGGGGTCTACACGGTCAAGCTAGGGGACTCTCTGAGGAGTCGTGATGGAGGACAGCTTCCTGGTGTCCGTACCGCGTCGTTTACCGTCCCTGCCCGTAGTCCCCAGGTGCAATTTGTAAGCAAGGGTCGCTATTTGCCGACCTCGGCCTGGAAGGCTCTCCCCGTCCGACACTTGAACCTGTCTCAGGTAGAAGTACAGATTCGGCACGTGGCCGAGCGCAATCTGGTGCATTGGTTGACGGGTGACGAAGAGGCTGCGGACCAGACCACCTCTGACCTGATCGTCTCCACGAAGGTGTCTGTCCAGGGGCCCGTCGATGATTTCGGTACGACGTGGCTCGACCTGAGCAAGCTCGTGCCCGATCGAACCACCGGTGTCTATGAAGTCCGAGTCGCGGGAGCGGACGCCTCGGATACCTCACGCGTCCTAGTCACGAGCTTGCATCTGGTAGCGAAGCAGTCAGCGGTCGCGCCCGGCTCTCCCTACACCTCGGGGCTGGACATTTGGGCTGTGGACGCAGACACGCTGCTTCCTGTGTCTGGCGCCGTGATCGATGTGCGTCGTCGCTCCGGGACTGTGCTCGGGAGCTGCTCTTCCGGGGCTAAGGGGCATTGTCGGGTCGACCTGAGCCCCGAGCCCGTGGACCCAGAGGAGCCGTATGTCGTGCTAGCCCGCAAGGGCGAGGACCTGACCTACCTCCGGTTCGAGGATCTTCAGACCCCCTTGGCTGAATCCGCCGTGGATGGTGAGCCTTTCCTCGCGCCTGAGGCGTACCGCGTCGCCATGTATTCGGATCGCGGCGTCTACCGTCCGGGTGAGACGGCCCATCTCGTCGGCGTCGTCCGTGGGGCGGATCGGCGAGCCCCGACGTCGGGGATGCCCGTGACCCTGACCCTGAAAGACCCTCGCGGTCGTCTCTTGAGCAAAGACACTCTCTCCACTGATGTCTCTGGTGTCATCGCAAGGTCCGTGGAGTTCGGTGACTGGGCGGTCACAGGCAACTACACGGCCCAGATCACCATCGGTGATGACCTCATCACGAGCTACTCCTGGTACGTCGAGGAGTTTGTGCCCGAGCGGATGGAGGTCAGCGCCACTCTTGGTCAGCCCGATCTCCTCGCCGGTGAGACCGTGCGGGCGTCCATCGAGGCTCGCTACCTGTTTGGTGGGAGTGCGGAAGGGAGCCCCGCAGAAGTGGACTGTGAGCTCCAGCCGGCGACCTTCGAGCCGAAGAAGAACGGGCAGTTCTCGTACGGCCTCTGGCGCGCCGAATACGAGAACGATCCCAGGGGCCTCACGCTCGGCAGCGGGGCCGGTGAACTCGACGCAAGCGGAGCAGTGACGTTGGAGTGCCCAGGGCTCGGAGAGCTGAGCAGCTGGGAAGGCACCGGCCGCATGGTGGCCCGGGCCGTAGTCTTCGAGGCCGGTTCCGGTCGGTCCACCCAGAGCACGGCTCAGTCCACCCTGCACCCCGAGCGGTTTTACCTTGGCCTTCAGTCAGGGACCGAAGAAGGTCGCGGGGGCGAGCCGATCGTCGTGTCCGGCGTCATCGTCGACTGGGAAGGGACTCCCGTGGATGAGTCTCGCGAGGTCGAACTCGTCGCCTACCGACTTGAGGAAGAGTACAGCTGGTGGCACGACGAAGAGCAGGGTCACGGAAGCTACCGTCGCATGCTCCGTAAGGTCGAAGAAGGTCGAGCGACGGTTCCTAACGATGGCGGGTCGTTTCGCTGGACGTACACGCCGTCCACAGACTCCGCAGGCTTCTTGGTGGAGGCGAGCTCAGGCAAGGCCCGCACCGGCCTCAAAGTGGAAGGCACGTCCGATTATTGGTGGTGGAGCGACCCGGACTCCACGGTGGACGCCACACCGAAGCCGCTCAAGCCGGGCACCCTTGAGCTGACCCTCCCGGACTCGGTCAAGCAGGGCAGGAAAGCCAGCGTCAGCTTCACCGCGCCCTACGCAGGCCGCGCCCTCGTCTCGGTGGAGACTGCGGATGTAAGGAGCTGGGAATGGCTGTCCGTGAAGCCCGGGCCTGTGAGCTGGGACTTTGTCGTCGAGGAGTGGGCGCCCAACGTGTACGTGTCTGCGCTGGTCCTCAAGGACCCACACATCGACAGTGCTGAGACGTACCTCGCCGATCGTGCGTTCGGGGTGGAGTCCGTCCGCGTCGACGCGGCGCAGTACACCCAAGAGATCGAGATCAGCGCCCCCGAGGAGGTGCGGCCCAACAGCGAATTGGTCATCGAACTTGACCTGTCGGGCGCGGATAAGGGCACCCTGGTTACGGTGGCTGCGGTGGATGAGGGCATCCTCCAGCTCACTGACTTCCAGACGCCGGACCCATTGGAGGATTTGCTGGCAAAGCGGGCCCTGGGAGTCTCCAGCTTTGAGACCGTGGGCTGGTCGATTCTTGTGCCCCCTGAAGGAGCGTCGTCGGGGATCGGTGGTGATGCGTCGAATGGAAGCCTGGGCCGCGCGCAACCTGTGGAGCCCGTCGCGCTTTGGTCTGGCATCGTTCAAGCCAAGGGTGGCAAGGCGACGGTCCGGTTCGATGTACCGCAGTACCGCGGGAAGCTTCGAGTGATGGCAGTCGCCGTGGGGCCCGAAAAGGTCGGCCAGGCAGAAGCCACCGTGTTTGTGCGCGACCCACTGGTGGTTCAGGCGACTCTCCCACGTTTCTTGATGGAGGGAGACCGCGTGGACGTTCCGGTCCTCGTCACGAACATGAGTGGAGCGCCGCAGGACGTAAAAGTCTCGTTGAACGCCGCCGACGTGGGCCCGCGTCTCGCTGGGGCCATCGGTGGTGCTCCGGCGGACGTGCTCGGGGGACTGGACCGACGCATGAAGCTCGGCATCGGCGAATCGGGGACTGCAGTGTTCGAAGTAGTGGCTCGCCGTCAGGTGGGAACGGTTGAGTTCGCGGTGTCAGCGAGCGCGAAGAAGTTGCTCAGCAAGGCGACGGCGACAGTTCCCTTCTCTCCGGACGCTCCTCGGACTCGTGTACTGCATCGTGTGGAGTTGACCGCAGGAGCCAATGATTTGAGTGACTGGATGGCCGGCTGGGTTCCGACCACGGAGCGCAGCACGGTGCGTGTGACATCGAACCCGTACGGCGATGTGTTCGACCATCTCGGGTATCTCGTTCGCTACCCATACGGGTGCATCGAGCAGACGACCTCAAGCACCCGGCCCATGCTCTTTGTTGACCGGTTGCTGCAGCAGGTAGACCCTGAGGTCGCAGCGGACCAGGGGATCGCAAAGCGAGTGAAGCACGGGATTCGAAGGGTCTTGAGCATGCAGACCGGGGGTGGCGGGTTTGCCTACTGGCCCGGTTCTGACCGACCGCACTCCTGGGCGACCGCGTACGCGACGCACATGCTCCTCGATGCGCGAGAGCGCGGCTATGACGTACCAGACGGCTCGTTGGACGAGGCCTTGCGCTACATGGAGTCTCAAGTAGCTTCAGAGGCCAACGAAGGATGGCATGACGGTTTGCCGTACATGCACTACGTGCTGGCTCGGGCGGGACGGGGTCGCAAGGCCCTGGCAAGTGGACTCCTGGTCCGTCTCAAGAACTCGAAAGAAGGCGGGGCGAGTCGTGAGAACGCCTACCTGCTAAAGGCAGCGCTGTATCACGCTGGTGACCGCCGCCACGAAGCGGACCTGCGCAGCCCCGATGTCTCGGCTGTCAGTGACGAGCGCAGAAACAGCTGGTCATTTTACTCCGACCGCCGTCGTCGCGGGCTCGTGCTGACTCTCTTTGGCGAGCTCTTCGGCAATGACCCAGATGGCGAAGAGCTCGCTTCCCTGGTGGCCAGTTCGCTCCAGAGCGGGACATCGAGTGACTACACCACCCAAGAACTCGTTTGGGGCGTGACTGGCCTCGGGCGTAGGATCAGCGCAGGAGCCAAGGACTTCGGGGTCCCGGTGCTCAGCGCGGGCGGGACGACCCTGGAGCCTCGATGGGCTGACGAGAATACGGCGGAGCGAGCCTGGGACGTCACGCGACTTTCGGAGCGAGCAGCCCCCACCGTCACCGTGGAGACCAAGGGAGAAGGTGTGCTCTACGCACTTGTCTCTTCCCAGGGGGTGCAGACCGATGCTGTCTGGGAAGAAGGAGCCAGTGGGATCCAGGTTGACCGTCGCTATCTGGATATCAACGGCGCCCCCGTCGACCCCTCCGGAATCACGTTGGGCGCGCTGGTCGTGGTCCGCGTGGATTTGAGGAACACGACAGCGGAGGCAATGCGCAACGTTGCCCTCGTAGACCGCCTGCCCGCCGGATTTGAGATCGAGAACGCCAACCTCGGGCGCGACCGCGTCATCACGGTGGTGGAGTCCAGTCAGCTCTGGGATCAGGACCATATGAACGTGCGGGATGACCGGGTGGAGGTCTTCGGAACTCTGCCCCGGGGGAAGACCGTGAGCTTTGTGTATGCGGTTCGGGCCACGTCGGCGGGTGACTTCGTCGTACCGCCGGTCGAGGCGGAGGCGATGTATGAACCCCGCTACTGGGCTCGGGAGGTTGGTGACCGAGTCCTCGTCCTCGGACCATGGTCGGGTGTGTCGGATGCTGAGTAGAGAGTGTTCGCCGGGTTCCTGAACCGGGAGCTTTGGTGTCGGGCGTCGCTGGCTGGCTTCGCGGTCGCCGTCTTGTTGTGCGGTGTGGGTACCGTGCTGGCCCGCGCGATGCCGCTGCCCCCTCGGCTCGAGGCGGCGGGTTCTTCGGTCGTCCAATGGCGTGACGGAAGCACGGCTCATGTGTTCCTCGCACCAGACGACCGCTGGCGCATTCCGGTCCGGGCACACGAGGTCGATCCGGCCCTGACTCGCGCTCTGGTGCGCCTCGAGGATAAGCGCTACCGACGCCATCTTGGGGTCGATGTTCTCGCTATCGCGCGCGCTGCCCTACTGAACGTGACCCAGGGTCAGGTGGTGTCGGGGGGCTCGACCCTCACGATGCAGGTAGTGCGGTTGCTCGAGCCTCGTCCTCGGACAGCGCGGAACAAAGTGATTGAGGCGTTTCGTGCGGTGCAGTTGGAGCTCCGTCTCAGCAAGTCTCAGATTCTCTCTGCCTGGCTGCAATTCGCTCCCTACGGACGAAACATCGAGGGGATTGAGGCGGCGTCCTGGTCGTACTTTGGTCACGGCGCGGGGGCTCTGTCGCCCGCTGAGATCGCCACGCTTCTCGCTGTTCCTCAGAACCCCAACCTGAGGTACCCCCGCGCGGACCACGTGGAGAGATTGCGGATCGTGCGCGACGACATCGCCGAACGTCTCCTGTTGGAAGGCGCCTTGCGCCTCGGAGTGGATGGCGGTGTGCTGGTCGACGCCTCCGATGTACTCGCGGAGGTAAAGCGAGAGCCAGTGCCCCGCTCCTTGAAGGCCATGCCTCGGTCGGCGGCCCACGCCGCGGTGTGGCTACGAAACCGTGATCCAGGTGCTCTCCGGGTGGACTCGACGCTGTCGCGGGGGGCACAGCGCATCGTCGAGGAGAGACTCGCTCGCGCCGCTCCCGAGCTCAGTCGTATCGGCGTACGCAACGCGAGCATCGTGGTTCTGGAGAGAGAGACCCGGGATGTCTTGGCCCTCGGAGGGAACCTTCCGGGCGAGTTCATCGCTGCGTTCGATGTTCCACGATCACCGGGAAGCGCTCTGAAGCCCTTTGTGCAGGTGATGGCCATCGACGCAGGGTTGGCTTTGCCGGGGTTTCTCGTCCCAGATGTTCCCGCGAGTTGGGGGAGTTGGTCTCCCACCAACTACGACGGAAGCTTCGACGGCCTCGTGCGCCTTGACGACGCCCTCTCCCGCTCACTAAATATGCCCTTTGTCGGCATGCTCCAGAAGATTGGAGTCGAGCCGTTCCTCGGAACGCTCCGTGCGATGGACGTCCACTCCATCGAGGCGGCGACCGGTCATTACGGTCTCTCCGTCGCGGTCGGTGGTGTGGAGCTGAGCCCGCTGGAGTTGGCTGGTCTCTACGCGACGCTCGCGGAGGGTGGCCAGCACAGGAAGCTCCGGTTCCGCCTCTCGGAGCCACTGGCGGCCCCGGTGCCGACCTTCAGTGAAGGGTCTACCTGGTTGACGCGACAAGTGCTGTCGCGACGTGACAGGCCCGATTTTCCTCGTCGCCATGAGATGCGAGTGACGCCGGCACACATTCATTGGAAGACAGGGACCAGTTCGGGGCGTCG
>Ga0315320_10004045_pt1 | contig 12006 bp, 6 predicted proteins | sample M140m21515metaG_FD_203458 | JGI IMG/M metagenome (GOLD analysis project Ga0315320, IMG submission 203458) | Ammonia-oxidizing marine archaeal communities from Monterey Bay, California, United States - M1 40m 21515 | ecosystem: Environmental > Aquatic > Marine > Coastal | place: USA: California...
CGCGACCGGACAGGAAGTGCCCGAGATCCCTCGAGATGTCCTCATCATTCGATTCCCAGTATGCCTGGTATTCGTAGAGCTGATCACCCGTGCTGGTCTGCACCCAGGGATCCTCCGTCTCCCAGAAGCGCAGATAGCTGACCACCAGAGCTGTGTTGAGGTCACGCGAGTAGACGTAGGATGACGCCGCCACCAGGGTCGCGATGTATCCGACCGTCGCCTGACGGTCCCCACCGAAGATTCCAAGCAGCTCTTCATCGGTCTCGATCGCGAGCCGGACTCGCTGACAGGCCCCGATTCCAACGGCTCCGGCGAGACTGCCGCTGCCAGCGGAGGTACCCGCAGGAACACGGATCGAGCCGCGTTTCATCAAGGGCTGCTCGATGAGATCGGATTGACAGAATTCACGAGTGGTGTCGACGGGAATGATGTCGAGGCGATGGATGGTCGGAGTTCCGCCCACCCCGTCACTGATGCCATAGGAGACTCCGCCGGAGGTGATCCAGCCCTCGACGCCGGAGTCGGTGTAGGCGATGAATGCGGAGCTTCCGATCTCACCAACGACCTCGCCACCCAGGATCGTGGTCGCTGGAATCGCCATGAGATGGACGCCGTCAGGGCGCATGACTTCGATGCGTGCATCCGAATCGAACGGAATGATCTGCTCAAGCTGAAGGTCGACCGAACGGTGCCCGGGAAGCGGGACGCCCGTCATGAGCACGCTCTCATTCGTGAGAAGCGAGGACTTCAGACGCTCGAGACGAAGATGATCCAATTCGAGCGGACGAATATCCGAGGTGCCGATGGACCTGCCCGTCAGGGGACTTTCCATGGAGACGGCTTCGAAGTCAGCTGCCGAAAGGGATCCGCCGGACAGGACCGTACTCAGGCAGATCGAAAGCGGAAGAAGTACAAAGTTCATGAGAGGCTCCTGATGAGTGGGCAATGGGGTCGTGGGGACTGCCATCCTACTTCACGATGATGGATTCACCGCAGGTGAATCTCGACCAATTCAACGCTTGAAACCAGCTCAAGGGCACAAATGACGGCATGTCACCCATTTCAGTCATGATCATCGAGGATACGGACCATGGGATGGCGCTTCCTTTATTGTGCCACCCCATCCGGATCGATAGAATGGACCCGTTCAGGACCGCAATGCCGCTCCCGGACAGGGGCACATCCTTTCGTGGACACCACCGTGATGAAAACAATGAACAACACCCGCGGCATCCTCCTGGCTTTGACCGGCCTGATGACTCTGAGCATTCTCGGATGCCAGAGCATGGTGCTGGAACGTGCCAGCCGAGACACCAAATCCGAACGACTCTCCAAGACCAATTTCGAACTCGAAGTCGATCCGATCATGCGTGGGACCGTCGCCAGCGAAGGCGTGTTCACCGGCTATGAACCGACGGTCGTACGCGGCTACGGACTCGTTGTGGGGCTCTCAGGCACGGGAAGTCGAATCGTGCCCGCACAGGTCCGCTCACTGATGCTCGCCGAAATGACGAGACGCGGCGTTGGAGATCCACAGAACGGCTGGAACGGCCTGACACCGGAGAGGATGCTCGATTCCGAGGACACCGCCATCGTGGTGGTCGAGGGAGTCATCCCCCCGGGCGCACCGAAAGGCACCGAATTCGATGTGCGGGTCTTCGCGCTCCCGGGATCGACGACCAGCAGCCTCGAGGGTGGCAGGCTCTACACCACCGAACTTCGACCGGGTGCGCTGGCCACGGGCTCGCGCCAGGCATTCGCACTTGCGAAGGCCAAAGGCCCGATCTTCATCAATCCCTTCGTCGAACCCGGCAAGTCCACGACGAGCGCCATCAATGCACTGAGTGGAAGAATCCTCGAAGGTGGCAGCACGCAGAAGAACATGCCGGTCAAACTGCGCATGGCGACGACGAGCCATGCCAGAACCGCCACCGTGCAACAGGCGATCAACAGCAATTTCCCCCGTGAACCAGGCCAGAAGGACGAGACCGCACGTGGCGAAAGCGGCGACTCCATATCCATCACGGTACCACCTTCACATGCCGACGAGACCGAGCGGTTCATGAAGCTGTTGCAGCACACCTCGCTGAAGGTGGGCGCGGTCGAAGCCTCCTCGCAAGCGGTGAGACGCGCGCTTCTGGCGAATCCGGGCGGCGCCGAATCAGCCAAGTGGCGCTGGTGCGCACTCGGCCCCAAGGCGGTTCCGATGATCCATGATCTCTACGACTACCCGGAAGAGGCCCCGAGACTCGCCGCGCTGAGTGCCGGTGCGCAGCTCAACGATGCACTGGTGGTCCCCTACATCATGGACATCGCCGAGAAGTCGACCAGCAAGGCGAGACGGATCAGCTCGGTCAGAGAACTCGGCAACATGGGCAACAATCCAAGGGTCGACATCGGACTGCGCAAGCTTCTCGATGACGATGACGTCGACGTCCGATTGGCAGCCTTCGAAGCCCTGCTCAAACGAGGTGACCCGATCATCACCGAGGTTCGCGTCAACGAGAACTTCGTACTGAACATCGTCCCCTCGAACACGTCCATGCTGTACATCGCTCAGAGTGGGACGCCCAGAATAGTGCTCTTCGACTCCGAAACGTCGATCAACACACCACTGACCCTCAACGCGTGGTCCGGGCAATTGATGATGAAGGCCGATCTTGATGATGAAGCGGTCCAGGTCTTCTATCGCCAGAACGACGACCCTCGCCCGGTGATCGTGCAGGCCCCCACCAACGTCCGCGGGCTGGTCAATTTCCTCGGGCACAAGACTTCGATCAACGACCCGGAGCAGGGACTCGGCATGAGCTACGGTCAGGTCATCGGAGCCCTTCATCAGCTCTGGCTCCAGAAATACATCACCTGTGACTTCAAGGCCGAGCAGGACAGGATCCTTGCCGCGATCCTTGCCTTCGAATCAGAGCAGGAAAGCGTCGAACGACCTGAATTCGATGTTGTGAGCGACTCAGATGGCGCGTTCACCCCACAAAGACCGGGAGAAAGCGACGACCTTGAAATACCCTCCCGTTCAGGCCTTGAAGGGAACGGCGTACCGAGGGATACTGTACCCAGATGATCACTGTGGAATTTCAAGCTCCGAGCGTCATGGAGCCCGCCAGTGAACCGGTGGACAATGGATGTCCATCGCCGCTCAGTGCCCCCGGGCACGCACCGACAGGAGGTCGATCCGCATGCGGCTCGCCAAGCTAACAGTTGCAGGATTCAAGAGTTTCGCCGATCAGACCGAGTTCCACTTCGATGAACCGGTGATCGGAATCGTCGGACCGAACGGATGCGGCAAGAGCAACGTGGTGGACGCCCTCAAGTGGGTGCTCGGAGAGCGAAGCGCCAAGAGCCTGCGCGGAAGCGCGATGCTCGACGTGATCTTCGCGGGCAGCGCCTCACGAAAGCCCATGGGCGGAGCCAGCGTGACGCTGACATTCGAAAACCCGGTCGAATCGCACGATGAACTCGATGCGGACGGAAGGCCCGTGGTGATCAAACGACGATCGCTGCACGTCGATACCGAGATCGTCGACGTGACCCGGCGCCTGTTCAGCGACGGAAAGAGCGAATACCTCATCAACGGACACAAGGTTCGGTTGCGGGACATCAAGGATCTCTTCCTCGACACCGGCATCGGAACCAACGCCTACTCGATCATCGAACAGGGCAAGGTCGATGCCATGCTTCTCGCCAATCCGGTGGAACGTCGGTTGATCCTCGAGGAAGCGGCGGGAATCGCGAAGTTCAGAACCCGAAAGGTCGAATCAGCGCGAAAACTCGAACATGCCGAGCGCAACCTGCTGCTCGTCCGGGAGCAGCTCTCGAACACCGAACGAAGACTTCGCATCGTCAGGGGCCAGGCCGAAAAGGCACAACGCTACTCCGACCTCGACGTCCGAAGACGCGACCTCATGCGACACGTGTTCCTCGAGCGCTTCCATGAGAACAGCAGAAATCTCCATGGCCTCACGAGCCAGATCGCGGACGCCAACACCGAACGCTCCAGAGTTCAAGGCGAGATCAGCCAGCTTGAAGACGTCAAGCAGCAGGCCGAGATCGAACGCCATCGAATCCAGGAGGAGCAGCATGCCCAGGAGCAGAGAAGACTCGAGCTCCAGAGCAGCGAGACGCAGGCTCGCCAACGTGCCGAGCTGACCAGCCGCAACCTCGAAGAGGCCGTCCAACAGCTTGACCAGGAAGAGACCCGCATCAACGAGCATCTCGAGTCGCTCACAGGACTCGCAGAGCAGCTGGAAACGGCGGAAGGCAGCGTCGAAACGCTCACCAGTTCCGTGGCCGAGGCGGAGCGGATCGCCTCTGAGGCGGAGCAGCTTCGAACTCAGACCACCGAGAAAGCGGCCTCTTCCAGAGCGGAGGTCAACCGCCTCCGTGACAGTACCGCACGACTCGATCGAGACATCGTCGGAGCCGAAGGGCAGCTGATCTCGATCTCCGAGCGCGAGAAGGCGCTCAAGGAGCAGATCGAACGACTCGAACTGCGCGCGAGCCCCTTCGCCCGAGAAGCCGAAGAGCACAGAGTCGACCTCATCAAGACGCTGGCCGCGAAAGCATCGGCATCCGACCAGCTCGACCGACTCGAATCGTTGCAGAAGGCCCACGCGGACCACAGCGCGCAACTTGATGACCGACAAACCACGTTGCTGGAGGAACTTGGAAGCCAGAGAGAAGATCGCTCCGCGCTTCGCTCTCGTGAGCATCTGCTTCAAGGCCTTCAGAAGGAACGCGAGGGTCTGGGCGAAGCCGTTCGTGTCGTTCTCGAGCGGCCCGATCGTTTCCAGGGCGTGCATGGGCTGCTTGGCGATCTCATCGAAACCGATCGCGAACACGCCGACCTCGTGGAATGCGCACTTGGCGACGACCTCCAGGCCCTGCTCGTCGAGGACACAGAAGGCATCGACCCCCTCCTAGATGAGATGCGTTCGCTCGACGGACGAATCGTGCTCCTCCCCGTGAACACGCCTGACTCATACGAACATACGACGCTCCCCAGCATTCCCGGCGCCACTCCCATGCTCAGCATGATCAGAGCAAGCGGCGCAGCCATGCAGGTCTGTCGTCGCCTCCTGCGGAACACATGGCTGGTCGATTCCCTTGAAACGGCTCGTACCCTCGCCGCCGGCCAGCTGACCGGCGCACGCTTTGTCACGCATGACGGTGAACGTCTCGATCGGGACCACCGCCTCGTCATCGCGCCGACGGCACGTGAAGACGCTGCCCACGGCTGGCTTGCTCGCAAGGCGGAACTCCGTGAACTCAAGGAACGACTTCATGGGCTCGACGCCCGGATCTCGAGTCTCGAGAGCAGGCTCGCCGAAGTGGAAGCCGAAGCCGGCTCCGCTGTGCAGCAGCAGGTGACCATCTCAGCTGACATCGAATCCGCTCGCACCCAGGCCATCGAGCTGAGTCACCATGCGGAACGACTCGAACAGCTCATCGAGCGCCTGGCCAGGGAACAGGTCGCGATCGTCCGTGAACGCAACGAGCTTGATCAGCGATTCATGAAACTCAACCAGGAGGAGACGGGTCACAAGGAACGCCTCGGCTCGCTGCGACGGCTCCTCGAAGAACAGAAGATCTCGATCCTCGCATGCGAGCGAACGGCACTCGAGGATTCGAACGCCACCGAACGGGCCAATGAGGGCCTTGCGACCGCTCGCGTCCGCCTGGGCGAAGACAACGCCCGACTGGAAGCGGTCATGCGCGAAAGACGCCAGATCGCCCTGGCCAAGGAGGAAAGCGAACGCCAGGTTGCCGTCGGCCGTGAACAGCTCGAACGCCGTCAGGCGCAGCTCGCACGTCTGCGACAGACCATCACGACCGCCGAGCAGGAAGCACTCGAAGCGACTGAAGCGCTCGCCTCCCTCAGCAGCGCATTCGCGGAATTCGCGAAAAGGACCAGTGAAGCAGGCCAGAATCTGACCCGGGCTTCGGAAAGCCTTCACGCCGCGCGAACCCGCGGCGCCCAGATGGAACGTGATGTCCACGCCCTTGAGATGTCTCGACGCGAGCTTGAAATCAAGCGCGAAAACCTCGAGGAGCGCTCGGTCGTCGAACTCGAGCTGGATGTCGCTGATGCCTACCCCGACTACAAGGAGGAACGCGAACACGAAGGCTTCGAATTCGTCGACCTCGTCGAGGCCGAAGCGGAGGCGTCGGAGATCAAGGAACAGATCAGAAAACTCGGCAACGTCAACCTCGACGCGGTCCAGGAACTTGAAAACCTGGTGGTCAAGAACGAGGATCTGGAGACACAGCTCGGTGACATCGACGCCGCTCGAGAGCAGCTGACCGCCTTGATCGAGGAACTCGACAACGTGAGCCGCGAACGCTTCAGGGAGACCTTCGAGGCCGTCCGCGAGAACTTCGCAGGCTCCGGTGGCATGTTCAGAAAACTGTTCGGTGGAGGCAATGCCGAGCTCCTGCTCATGCCCGATGAGAACGGCGAGACGGACTGGCTTGAAAGCGGCGTGGAGATCAGAGCCAAGCCTCCGGGCAAGGAACCCCGCATCATCAACCAGCTTTCAGGTGGCGAGAAGACGATGACCGCGGTGGCGCTGCTGATGGCCATCTTCAAGAGCAAGCCATCACCATTCTGCATCCTCGACGAAGTCGATGCCGCACTGGATGAGGCGAACGTCGAACGCTTCTGCGCAGTGGTCAAGCAGTTCCTCGATCGCTCGCACTTCATCGTGATCACCCACCATAAGACCACGATGCGCATCTGCGACAAGCTCTACGGCGTCACCATGCCACAGCGTGGTGTCTCGCGCAGAGTCTCGGTCCGCTTCGATGAGGTCGGTGATGAGGGCAGGATCGCCGCCGAAGCAGAGGAGCGTCTCGAAAAGGACGAGGAGATGCTTTCCGCACCGACAACCGAGAAGCCCGATGTCTCGATTCCGGAACCACCGGTCATCGAGATCGAACGGCGGACTCCGCAGCCCGCACCTGAAATCTCTGGCACATCGAGCCGTCTTGAAGGCGCCTGGGATGAACATGAAATCGCGGCCACGAAAACGAACGAGTGAGCCCGGGAGCGTACGCGACGTTCAGCAGGCCCGTTCGCTGGCATCAAGCGCTTTGAGAACCACATCTTCGAGAGCAGCCAGCTGAGGCGAGCCCTCTTCTTCGCATCCAAGCGGATTGGTCACGTTGTAGACATGATCACCGCCGTCAAGAAGAACCGCCCTGGTCCCTCCGGCATCAGCCAGAGACACGGCATCATCACACGACACGGTCTGGTCGGAATCACCATGAACCACGGTGAGAGGGCACTGCATCCTCGCGGCCATGCGGCACGGGTCATGCTGCTCCGGTTCCGCTTCGACCTCATCCAGAAAATGCCTGCCGATCGAGAGCATCTGGCCGGTGCGAGACGATTCGACCGGGCACGCCACCCCGCTGCGCAGGCGGTCGAGATCGGCATCTGAGAACCTCAATGGAGCCTTCGGAGCGGAGGCACTCACCACCGCTTGCACGGCAAGCCCCCTGCCGGCGGCGAGGATCGACGCAAGACCACCGCGGGAATGTCCGAAGAGGAGCACTGGAGCCGTCTCGGGACACGGAAGAAGTCTTCCGCCACGAATGGCATCGACGAGTTGTTCCAGATCCGCGACCTGCCGGTTCCAGGTATCCAACGCGAAGAGATCGGGCCGTTCGAACGTCTCGTACGACCTGGTCATCCCTGAGTGCGCAAAATTGAATCTGACGGCGGCCCAGCCCTGAAGGGCGACCGTCCAAGCCAGATGCGGCAGCATTCCGTAGTCCTTGTAGCCCTTGAAACCATGAGCGATGACGAGGGTTCCGCGCGGCGACTCCAACGGGGCTGTGATGTCGCAGAACAACTCACGCTCACCTTCAGGATGCCGGACACTCAGATCGCACTTCGAGAGACGAAGTCCGGTTGAAGTCACTTCACCCCGTCCAGGCGCTCGATCACGGCGTCCGCGAAGCCTTCCGTTCCGAGAGAGCCCCCGAGATCACCGGTCATGGCCCCGTCACGCAAGGCCAGGTTGTAGGCATCTCTGACCATCGCTGCGCAACGACCACAGACCTCGTCATTTCTGGTGCGGTGCAGGTGATTGAGCATCATGACTCCACTCATCAGCAACGCAAGCGGATTGGCGACGCCCTTTCCTGCGATGTCGGGGGCGGAGCCGTGAACGGCTTCAAAGACGGCATTGTCCGTTCCGTAGTTCGCACCCGGGGTGACACCGAGACCACCCACGAGCCCCGCGCACAGATCACTCAAGACGTCACCGTAGAGATTCTCACAGAGAAGAATGTCGAAGTTCTCGGGAGCCTGAACGATCTGCATGCATCCGGCATCGATGATTCGCTCCTCGAGGATGATGTCCTGGTAGGACTCATGCATGGCTTGCGCGGCCTTCAGGAACATGCCATCCGACATCTTCATGATGTTTGCCTTGTGCAGCACGGTGACCTTCTTGCGGCCGCTTCTTCTCGCGAATTCGAAGGCGAATCTTGAGATCCGGTCGCAGGCGCTCTGCGTCGCGACCTTGAGGGAGGTCACCACGCCCGCAGTGATCTCGTTTTCGATTCCTGCATAGAGACCTTCGGTGTTCTCGCGAACCACGACGATGTCGATGCCATTGAACCTGGTGTCGACGCCATCCAGGCTCCTGACGGGCCTGACCGCGCCGTAGAGTTGGAGAGTCTTTCTCAAGGCCACATTCACGCTGGAGAATCCGCCGCCCACAGGGGTGGTGCAAGGGCCCTTGAGCGCAATTCCATGCTCGAGAATCGCATCGATCGTCGTCTGAGGAAGGACCGCGTCATGTCCCTGTTCAAGGGCTGCCACGCCGGCAGGACGTGAAATCCAGTCAAGGGGCGCCCCACTGGCCTCAAGGACACGTTTCGTGGCATCAGCCACTTCCGGTCCGATGCCGTCACCGGGAATAAGCACGCAGGAATGAGTCATGATCGCTCCGAAGCGGAATTGGAAACAGAAGAGGTCTCGGAGGATACCATGTTCCTCACCAGGTCCCAATCATCGGATGAATCAAGACGGCATGTCCAAAGTGAAGCTCGACACTCTCATCATCGGCGGAGGCATTGCAGGCCTCTGGACTCTCGACCGACTGGCCGGGAGGGGATTTTCGACGGGCCTCGTCGAATCAGGATGCCTGGGAGAAGGGCAGTCGATTTCAGCTCAGGGCATCCTTCATGGGGGCACCAAATACGCCCTCTCGGGCCTGGTCCCCACCGGCGCACGCGAGGTCTCCTCGATGCCCGGAAGATGGGCGCAGAGCCTCGACGGCACCTCGGCACCTGATCTGACGAAGACACAAGTCCGAACATCGGCATGCCACCTATGGCGAACGGATTCAGTTCGATCGATCGTTGGCATGGTCGGGGCGAAAGTGGGACTGTCCGTGACCCCATCGGTCATTGAACCTGATGACCGACCCGCCATACTCCGAAGCTGCCCCGGCGACGTCGCCCTGCTTCCCGAATGTGTGATTGAAATGCCCTCGGTGCTCGAAGCCCTCAGAGAGACACATCAAAATCGACTGCTGCACGGCCGAGTGCACACGATCTCGAGGAACCCGGAGGGTGGAGTCACGGTTGGAATACTGACCAGTGAAAAGAACGAACTGTCGATTCAAGCCGATCGGGTGGTGCTGGCAGCGGGCCGGGGCAATGAAGCGCTGCTGGAGATGCTCGATGCCGGGGCCCCGTCCGAAGGGACTCTTCCGGAGATGCAGCTCCGTCCACTGCACATGGGGATGGTACGCGGAAGTCAGGACGAACTTCCAGAGTTGAACGGACACTGCGTCGATGGCGGCCAGACACGGGTCACAATCACCAGTTCGACCGCCCGCAACGGGGATCGGGTCTGGCAACTGGGCGGACGACTGGCCGAGGAAGGCTGCAAGCGCAGCGCAGAGGCGCAGATGCTTGAATCCAAGAAGTGCCTGGCGGCAGTTCTGCCCGATTTCGACGCCGATTCGAAGGCACTCAGCTGGGCCACCTACAGAGTCGATCGCGCGGAACACAAGACTCGGAGGTGGGCCCGCCCCGACGGGGCTTTCGTAGAGAGCAACGGTGATGCCATCACCGTCTGGCCGACGAAGATGGTGCTCGCGCCAAATGCCGCAGAAAAAGTCGATGCGCTGATCGGCACGCCGAAGACCAGCAGCGCGGACGGACGGTCCCCGTTCGCAAACGCCCCGACTCCGGACGTCGCTCCCCCACCATGGGAGACCGCGCGATGGAGCTGAGACCACTTGGCAAGACGGGACTGGACGTCTCACTGATCGGCTTCGGTGCCTTCAAGATCGGCCGCAACACGGGGACCAAGTATGCCAGTGAATACCAACTGCCCGCAAGGGATGACGTCTTCACGCTCATCGACCGCATCGCCGAAATGGGGGTCAACCTCATCGACACCGCCCCGGCCTATGGATTCAGCGAGGAGCTGATCGGAGAAGCACTGGCAAGGACCGGCCATCACAGCCGAATCAATGTCTGCACCAAGGTCGGCGAGACATTCGACGAAACGGGCTCTACGTATGCCTATGACCGAGCCAGCGTGAACGACTCGATCGACAGGAGCCTTCGAAAACTTCGGACGGATCGCCTTGCCGTCGTGAACATCCATTCGAACGGAGATGATCTCAGGATCATCGAAGAGACGGACGTTCTGGAAACCCTGCAACGCCGGAGGGAACGCGGAGACATCAGTCACATCGGATTTTCGGGCAAGACGACCGAAGGACACGCCAGAGCGCTCGAGCACGAAGCAGGCATCGAAGTGCTCATGGTCGAACTGAATCCCGATTCAACCGAGCACCTGGAAGTCGTGAGGGAAGCGGGCAGGCGTTCGGTGGGCGTCCTCGTGAAGAAGGGCCTCGGATCCGGTCGCATCGATCCAGCCAGAGCGCTCCCCTGGCTGGCTGCGGTGCCCGAGATCTCGAGCATCGTCATCGGTTCTCTTTCACCAGTGAACATGGCACGCAACATCGACCACGCGACCATCGGCTGACCGATCCGTGACCATCGGCAACAGTCAACGGGAAGGAGCAGGCGGAATGACCAGCTTCTGTCCGACGGCGAGATCGGCCGGATCGTTGCCGATCATCTTCGCATTGGCCTCGTAGATCAGATCCCAGTAATTGGCCGAACCATACACCTCGAGCGAGATTCTGGAGAGAGAATCCCCGGGTCGGACCACGAAAGTTCCCTTCGTCGACTCTTCGACCTTTTCCGGTGCCAGAGCCGTATTCTTTGGTGGCAGCAACAGGACCTGACCGATGGCCAGACGCCCGGGATCCATACCCGGGTTGGCTGAAACGATCAGTGCCCACTTGCCTCTCATGCCGAACCAGTTCTCGGAGATGCCTGACAGAGTGTCACCCTCCTGAACGACGTACTTCGAACTGGAGGCGCTGCCCACGGACGGTGCGGGGGATTGTGAGGGCTTCACAGGCGGTGGGCTCTCTTCGACAAGCTCCGGGACCTGCGCGAGAGTGGGCGATGTGGCCAGGAGCATCTCACGCTCGGGAGCGGCCGAGGAAGGCACGAAACGGGCCGCGACCATCCTGGAGGCTCCAAGGATTCCATTTTGAATCGATGCCAGCCTGTCTTTGGAGAATCCGGAACCGATCACGAGTGAACCACTTTCGAGTGCTTCAATTGGAGTCACATCGACGACCATGCCGTCGACGAGGATCGCCCAGGACCGTGAGACGTTTCTGGCCTGGAGGAACTTCATCATCTCGAAGGTGTTCGACCCGAGTTCGATGTCGAGCCCGTCTCCTGCACCCTGCGAGTCGACGATCGCCATCGACATCACATCCACGCCGCGACGCCGGGCGGGTGCGAGGCTTCTTCCACTCGTGCCGTACAGAAGGACATAGAGCTTCTCATCAGTGGCGGCGGCGATCAGCCCGTAACGTTCCTTGAGATAGGTGACGGGATCCCGTTCAAGTGCGAGTTTCTGCTCGTCGGACGAGTAAA
>Ga0315320_10004046_pt1 | contig 12006 bp, 7 predicted proteins | sample M140m21515metaG_FD_203458 | JGI IMG/M metagenome (GOLD analysis project Ga0315320, IMG submission 203458) | Ammonia-oxidizing marine archaeal communities from Monterey Bay, California, United States - M1 40m 21515 | ecosystem: Environmental > Aquatic > Marine > Coastal | place: USA: California...
GGCGACCTCCCAACCGACCAAGATATGACGCAAGCGCGTGCGCCGCTGCAAACGAACGCCGGCACCTGCGACGGCTTGAGACACCGCATCGCCTGGACCGTCTGTGCGGTTCCAGCCGGCTCCACCCCAGCCTTGAAGGACCCACCTTCTGGTCAAATCGATATCGACCCCACCGTGAGCCATCAGATCCATCGAAAACACGTCGCCGCCCGTTAGATCGTCGCCAGGGAAACCATCCACTGACAGCCTTAGACCAAAAGCTTGGCGGCCTGATGATGACCAATGCGAGAGGTCGGTATGCCAACCCATCCCTAGACCCACGTTACGATCGCCTAAGCTGGTCGCAGGAAACACAATATGAGGCGCCACAACCGCCGACATACCGCCGGTTGGCCGCCAATTGGCGAGAGCCGGTGCTGCGAGGAGTACGAGGCTCAAGGCCAGCAAACGCATCAGCCTGCCTCCTTGAACAAGAAGGGCCAGTTGACCACGACCACCCCGCCACCCTTAGGCGTTGGGAACACCCAAGAGCGGATCTTATTGATAATACATCGAGTCAACGCTGGGTTGGCTAAGGTCGTTCCTTCGGCGCGTGATTTAGCCGAGCGCACCTTACCATCAGGACCAATCACCCACTGCATGACCAACTTGCCCTCAAGACCAGGCGTCCTCATCAGCTCTAACTCGTAGCAATACTTGATCTGCGCCCGGTGGCGGCGGACCACCCGCTCAACCACGGCTTTATCGAGGTTACCCTTAATTTTGCTGCCTGCAGAGTTCAGGCTGATTTTAAGCTTTTTCTTGTCGCCAAGATTACGTTGCGTGCGCCCGTAGTTGCGATCACTGGACCGCCCACGAGTAGCGATCCGTTTGAGATCGACGGCTGCGTTCGCTCTGCGAACCGCCTCGTTGTTGCTCAAACCCACAAGGTTAGCGTTCGGGTCGACCGCAGCGATCGATCCGAGCGCATTGCTCAGCTCATTATTACCCGCACTGAGCACCTCACTCGCGGTACCCGATGCGCCACCAAAAAGGCTCTCCATAGCCTGCTCGGCTGCGACGACATCAGCAGCGGTTGGCTTGGCCTTGGCTTTGCTGTCCTCTTTATCGCGCGCTCCAGGAGCCGACTTCTTGACGTCTTTGGACTTTGCCTTGGACTTCGCCTTTTCTTTGAGCTCGTCGGGTTTCTTCTTCGGTCGTGGCTGAATCATCAAACGAACAAAGCGATTAGGCGCCTTGGTCAACGTGTCTTCAAGCGTCTGGACGCGCGGCGGATGCAGCGACAATGCGATGATCGCAGCGGCGTGCAACAGCAAGCTCAGCAGCAACAGATTGATGAAATCGAAGTTGATCTGGCTGAGCCAAGACACAGGCCAAGGGCGCGCCGTCGGCACCAGCTTATAATCGAGCTGAATCGGGCCGCAGGTGAAGCTGCCTGAATCACGAATACCAATCGGCGCGCCGACGCTGTCACCGTCGCGGAAGAATCCGGGCACCAGCTCGGGTTTCGTCACCTTACCGCCGCCATGTTCGGGACGCCACATCTCGCCACTAGGGACAAAGACGACCCAACCCGTATCGCTGCGATCAAAGAGCGTACGCCCCTCGAAATGAGTCCCCTCGACGGGAACCTCGAGGTCTTTACCGATCTGGACAGGGCCGTCGTTAAAGTGCGCTAACTCAAAGCGGCCGCCGTTGTACAACAAGGCGACTTCCAAGGCCGCTGTAGACGGCGTGACTACGGACTCAGGCTCAACGTAGATACGCTCAACAGCCGATTCAGCGCCGCCCATAGCTCGGGTCTCAGTCAACTCTTTAGGCTTCATCTCGTAAGCGGTGTCGGTGGTCTCTTTCTGGGGCTCCGAGCGCTCTCGATGAGCGACACGGCGAGCCGCTTCGAGATGAACCTGCTTCGCTTCTTTACTCGTCTCAAACACTGAACTCAGGCTGGCGTCATCACCCGTCAGCGCATCGTCCATTTCGGATCGCAGGTACGTAATCACGCTGCGCCCAAGCTCAATCTGATCACCCGGTGATATCACCGCAGTTTGAATCTCTTCGCCATTGAGCCGGGTACCGCCCGAACCGCCGGTGTCGACGATGCTCAACACACCATCTTCGCCCACATCGACGCGGGCGTGCAGGCGACTTGCGGTCGCATCAGCGACTCGCAAGTCAGCTGTGCTCAAGCGACCGATCGTCGCTGACTGACCAGTAAAATGAGCTTGTCGCTCATTTCCCTGTGAGACCACTAGGCTGAAGAGATGCCGCATGCTCATCGAGACGCTTTCAGAGACGATTCACCAGACGCAAGATTTCCCGACGGAAATGCATGCGGATCTGGATAAGGTTGCGATGGCGAGACAGTTTACGAGCTTCGAGTAACTCACCATCGGGCGTCCGAAGGCGGCCTTCAATGGTGTCATCTTGGTCAAAAGTGAGGACCGTAGTGGCCCCCTCTTCAGCTTGACCCGTCAGAGCCGCTTCGTCGTCCTGAGCGATGGCTGCGCCAGCACCCAAAAACATGATCAAGAAAAGTGCGACCCTCATGTCTCGTTCCTTTCGCACAGGCACTGTAGTGAAAGCTTGGTCATTCGGCGAGTGCCTCCGCTTCGACGAGTAGGTTGTGAACCGGATGCCCAGCATCTGGGCTCGCCTTCTCAACAAAGCTTTGAAAGATAGGTAATGCGGCTTTAGCGTCATTTCGGCAGCGCAGATGCAAGACACCGAGATTAAATAAAGCCAGCGGCTTGCGGCCACTCCATCGCTCTAAAATGACCTGCGCATCGTCACACCGCCCATTAGCCCGCAGCGCCAATGCATGCAGAAGGACGGTTTCAGCGTCGCCGGGAGCGAGCCGGACCGCACGCTCGGTGTGGCGAAGAGCGCCGCCATAGTCAAAGCCTACCAGCGCCTGTCGTGCGCTCTCGAGTAAGGCCCCAAGATGTCCGGGGTCGGCGTCTAAAGCCGCTTGAAATGCTCGACTAGCCGCCACCTTCCGGCCGCGACTCTGCTCGACAGTACCCAGCAGGTAATGAAGATCGGCGTCTTTCGGTGCCTGCTTGAGTCCTTCTTTGCACACCAATCGAGCCAAACGCAGCTCGCCTTGTTCGGCGTGAATCCGGGCGAGCGTGGTATAGGCGAACAGATCTCGGCCTTTATTAAACAGATGCTTTCGCAGCGCCTCGATCGCCTCGGTGCTCTGACCTTCTCGGTGCATCATCCACGATTTGAGGACGGCAGCTCCTTCGTCCTCTTGGGCTTGCGCCACCACCTGTTTCGCCGCTTCGACCTCATTGGCAGCTAGCAAAATAGCCAAAGCCAGCTGGACGCCATGCAAGCCACCTGCGCTTCGCGCAGCGGTCAGCGCGCCTTGGAAATCGCCGCTACGAGCCAGAAGGATCGCCTCGGTGAGCGGTGACTCGCCTTGTTCTTGAGCCGCTTGAACGACCTCCTTGATGTCCTTGCCCGACAAGAGCATCCGCCCCGTCCGCAAGCGACGCCGAGCAGCTCTGCCTTCTTCTTCAGCCGCCTCTTCATCAGCCGCTAGATCATCGAGAAAGGGCTCAAGGGCAGCGAGCTTGGGATCAACGACCTTCTCAGTGACCGCTTCTTTTTTTGGCGCCGAAGCGCACGCTAGCCATCCGCTCATCACACCCAGTAAGAGAAGGCGATTCATTATTCCTCCTCCTCAAACAAAGCGCTGTCGGTCGTATCCATCGTCCCGTCATCACGGATCTGCTGCGCCATGGAATCTTCGGCGCTGCCTTCGTCAGTCTTAGGCTTGGCGTCAGCTGCGTCAGGCTGCTCTTGAGCCGGCTTCTCCTCAGCCACCACCGCCGCCGGCTTGGGCTTGGGTTTAGGCGCTTCGCTGACCAGAAACTTCAAATCGCTGCTGGCTAATGCCATCGCACCAAGCGGACTGTACGCAGCCACCCAAACCCGCCCCAAACTCGGAGACTCTTCGTCCAAACGTGGGAACAAATCCGAGCGATGCTCAAGCAAGAATCCTAAGCACCCTTTGGTGTCATCACCCTGAACACCCCATTGTCGAGCCTTGTCTAAGCAGGTGGTGTAATGCTCTGCGGCGCGATCCTGATATGGAAGCGCTTGATCACTTAGGCGATCTCGAAAGACCTGACTCGCCTCCATACTCAGGTTACGCGGCGCCCGAACAGCCAGCACCTTCTTGGCGTACAGCGCATGCAAATCACCGATCCGCCGGAGCGCCGTCACCGAGCGCGTCGGTGAGCCAATGGACGCCACCGCAACATACTGCAGCTTGAGATCAGCCAAGGTTTTGAGTTGGCTCTCAAGCCCAGCTTTGAACGCCTCTTGGTCATTCACGCTAGGGAGCGCTTCTTGAGAGAACCCGCCAAAGAGCTTCTCAAGCTGCGCGAGGCGCGCACTCGCTACCAAATCAGCCGCCTCACCTTTTAGTTTGGTTCCTTTTTCGATGGCCTGCGCAGACGCTGCCTCGAGGCTCTTTTCAGCTGCAGCCAGCCCCTGTTTGAAGCGCCGTTTACGGCTTGGCAGGGCTCGCCATGCCTCGGCGGCACGACCTAGCGCGACCAACTTATCACCATCATTAGCCAGATCACGGATCACTCGATCGTAATAATAGGCTGCCTTCTCGTTACCATCGACTTTTTGAACCAGCTTCCCGATGCTCAAGCGCACCTTACTCACCTTAGCCGCCTTCTCTTTGCTGTCCTTGCGCACGGCGAGTTTGAGGTAGTCTTTGCGATCTCGAAGCGCCGCCTTCGGGTCACCGAGATCCTCACGATAAACGCTCGCATCAAGCCAAGCGGAGGGAGCGAGCTCATCGTTAGGGTTCGCCGTCGCAAAGCGCTCAAGGCGATCCGCGGCAGCCTCGTAATCGCAGGTCTTACGATACACGTTGGCGAGGTTGAAATAAGTCCTGCCTGCATGCTCTGACTCGGGAAAGCGCGTCACGAACGCTTTGCGGACCTGCAGCGCGTAGTCGTTTCGTCCCGCTTTTTCCCAGTACACCGCTGCGTTGAACATCGCCTCATCGGCGTAATCGCTGCGGGGGTTGTCGCGGACATAATTCAAGAACCCGGTCGCCACGTCGGCAGGCTCAAGGTCAGCCATCGATAGACTCAACACCTTAAAATTCGTCTGATCAGCGATCTTTGCCGCGCGAGCCTGGAACTCGGGGCGCTCATTAAACCGGACATCCACTGCGTACGTTCGCGCTTGGCGGAGCAAACCGCGCCAGTCTTTCTTTGCCTGCAGCACATCAAAGACTTGATCGGCAGCGACCTCGGATAAATCGCTGCCCGCCGCCTGATCGACAATCTTAATGAACGCGGCGAGCGCCTCATCGAGACGCTCTTGCCCGTACAGTGACTCTGCAATGCGATACCGCGCAACCGCCGCCATTTCACCCTCGGGAGCGATCTCAAGGTACAGTTTACAAGCTGCCATCATCCGCGCAGAGCGCTCTTTAACTTTGGCTTTGTCTTGAGCCTTACCCTTCGACTCTTCTGCAGCGATCAGCTCATCATACGACCGCACCATCTCAAGCGCAGCATCCGCTGCATACTGACCTTTTCGATTGAGTTGGACCGACCCTTGGTACGCTAAGGCAGCGTCTTGATAGCGCTTCATTCCAAAGAGCAACTCGCCTTGATAAAACAGCATCTCATGGCGATGCGAAGAGTCGGTCATCAGCTCCATATACAGCTCATAGACGGTCGCGGCGTCTTTGAGCATCGCCGACTTCTTGGTTTTGCTTCCGTCGCTGTGCCAGCGGGTGGCGACCTGCCTCATACCGAGGTCGGCTTCAGCCATCGAGCGCTGCCAACGCTTCTTGTCGTCCGCATCGCCCGCCCCACCTTGACGAAGCCCCTCAGCCATATCGGTGAGCGCTGACAGCATGCGCTTGCGGTCACCTTGACGCAAAAGGGAGCGAATACGCTTGGCGTAATAACTCGGCAAAAGAGGGTCATTACCCGCTTGAGCGATCAGCTGGTCGAGCAGCGTCGACGCCTGCTCGTCCTTACCGTTGCCCAGCCAGATATCGGCGAGTCGATTCGCCATGAAACGACCCTGTTCGGGCGCCAGCGACTTAATCGTCGCGAGCGCGGTCTTCGCATCACCATAATGAGAGTACGATGAGACCCAGTCGCGGCGTGCTTCTCGTCCTAGACTAAAGCGGCCCTTGGCAGCCCCCGCCTTTTCGGCTTCTTGACCGATCCGGATGACCTTCTCAAAGCGCTCGGTTGCCGCTCTAAAATCGTTGAGGTTGTAGTAGGTCCAAGCGAGCTTGTACTCGGCAAACGGGTGGACCTTGCTCTGCGTGTAGGTCGCCGCCTTCTGGTAGGCCTTAATGGCGTTTTCGAGGTCCTGGTTCTCAAAGTAGTACTCCCCGAAGCTCAACCATGCATCGGGTACAAAAGAGGAGTCAGGGAACTCACGGATAATCCGAGTGTAGGTATCCAAAGCGGCCTCTTTAAAACCAACCTCCCACCAAGCCTGACCTAAGGCATGCAGAACCTCTGGCATCCGCTCATAATCTGGCAAGTCCCTGATAATCTGGCGATAAGAACCAATGGCGGCACGCTGAGCTCGCTTGGACTGGGTCTTATACTGGGTGATTTTCGCACGCTGCTGAGACGCACCGACCTTGTCGCCAGCGCGCTCAAGCTCGACCGCTTTGTCCTCGGTGCTCCCCACCGAGAAGGTGTAATAGCGAGCGCGCTCATGCAGGAGCTCTGCTTTGCGAAAGAGCAGCTGCGCGTAGCGCTCGTCTTCAACCTCAAGCTCAAGCATCTCTTCGATCAATGCGAGCTGGCGAACGCGGACGTCATCCATCTTCCAGGCGGTCTGCAAACGGACATCGTTCATTTTGACCTGGGGACCTTTGATCGCCACCTTCTCCTCGGCAGCCACACCCTGGACCTTCGGGACTTTTCGTCCTCGGTCAGCGCCAGCCTCGTCGGCGGGTGCCATCAGCAAGAGCATCGGTAACAGCATCATCGGCAGCTGCTCCCGAGATGGACTTCATAGGTCTCGAGTTCATCACGCCAGTACTCGCCTTCAAACGGCCACCAGTTGTAATCGTCTGTCACCGAGACGGGGTCTCCAGTCGGCACTGCGATCACACCGCCGGTGCCGCCGCGCAGTTCTTGCTGCAGCACTTTGGTCCGTTGTTCTTCGATTTCTACCTTCAGCGCCAGAGCGCTTTTGAGCAGATTCGCTAAGGAGACCCGCTGACCGAGCATGGCGCCACGCACCAGCAACCCAACTTGCTCGCGCAGAGCGCGGAATCGCAGCTTAAATACCCGCTCAAGGCGGCTCAAATCGCGAGGCTGCAGTCCAGCACCAAGCAATCGAGAGTATTCCCCTTCGGCCCCCTCGAAGATCGAGATCGAGCGCGCTATCGATGGCTGCATGGACAGCTGATCGAGCCGCTGCGCAAGCACATCATCTTCTAACTGACCGCGTCTGAGGAACTGGCTGAGCCACTCACTACCCTTGGGCATCTCGGCAAGAGCTCCGCTGAGCCGATCGTAAATGCTTCTTTTATTGAGCACCAACGTCGCCGCGGCGACCGCTTCATCGTAGCGGCAGTTCTCATAAAAGCTCAGCGCCTTGAGAACCTCGATCTCCTCGATAATTTGATCGCTCAAGAAGGGCGAGTCAAAGGCTTCAAGGATGCCGAGGACTCGACCAAAATGACCGCGCCGGAACTGAGCCCAAGCTTGCTCGAAAAGAGCCCGAGGCCAATCAGGGCTACTTGCGGGCACCTTACGATAATAATCCAGCGCTGCTCGCATCTGACCGTGTGCATAATGCACGCGCGCCATCTGCATCAGCGCCACCGCTCGCACCTTCGAGTCACCGTATTTATTCGCCATGCGAAAATGACCGAGCGCGCTCTCATCATCAGCCTCTAACGTCGCAACGAGCCCCGCCTGCAATTGAGCTTTAGCGTACATCTCGTGCCCTCGAGGGACCAAGCCAAGGAGCGAGCGCACCTTAGCCACGGTCTTTGCTGTGCGCGGGATCTCGCCTTCATTATCCGCCTTCTTTTTACGTTTACCTTCCGCTTCGGCCGCTTGGATTTTTGCCAGCGCAGCGGCGCTCTTACTCTCCTGATCACCGGCAGCTTCTTCCTGCTGCTCTTGATCCGCAAAAGCCCCACCTAGCCCTGACTCTTCCAAAGCTAAAGCGTCACCCTCTTTGACCTCTTTGCCAGCCGCTGGCTTGCGCTCTCTTGGGGCTTGCTCTGCCTCTTGCGCAGCGACCTCTTCTGCAAGAGCGGCGCGCGCAGCGTAATACCCAAAGAAGGGCCTCCACTTTGGATCAAGCTCAGCAGGAGGGACGCCATGCAACACCCGCGCCAGCTCGGGCGCGGTGACAGCCGATTCGAACAAGGGACCGAGCTCCTTCAATAGCTCTGCTCGAACCGCCGGTGCGGTCGATGACAAGGTGTCCGCCACCAGCAAGACGGCGAGCCGAGGCAGCTCGAGTCGAAGCGCTGCTAACCCTTGTAAAATAGCCGCTTCGTTTGCGACCGGTCCAGTCAACCCGCCTGCCGTGATCTGACTCGCTCGAGCCAGCGCCGTACCGAAGCGCTTTTGCGCAAAGTCTGCCCGAGCAGCATCGAGATCAGATTTGCCCAGTTCGACCCCCGGCTTTTGAGCACCTGGCGCATCGCCCCCGCTCCCGAGATCGATCTCGAACCCTTGGGCTAGGAGGAGTAGCGAGAGGCTAAACAACAACTTAGCCTCGATTCTTCAGCGGGAAATAGATCGCTAAACCCGTCTGTAAGAACAAAGGCGCTTTGATGTCTTCAACGCCACGAAACTCAGTGCTGAACATCAACCAACGGCCAACCACATCAAGCGATAAGAACTCATTCACATAGAGCCGCCCACCGAGTGCGGCGGAACCGGTTGGTTTAAACTCTGCTTCCACGTCTGTCAGTCCGCCGCGCCCCTCAACGAAGAGATCGTAGTGAACCACCACATCGGAAAACAGCGCCATTTTGCCATAAACCGGGGTGTAGGAGGCTCCAAATCCAAAGCTACTCATCAGCACTTGTTCGCCACGTACCCAGCGTTCTTGAGAACGCACCAAGTGCACGGCGTCTGAATCCACCTGCATCACGCGGTGGTCGCCACCGAGAACAAACGAGAAGCCCTCGGCTAGGTGGTAATACAAGCTACCGCCCACGGTATGGGTCGTCACCACCGGATCATTGAGGGTTAGGCCGTAGCTTGGCACCAAGCTAAAACGTCCCGCTTTGCGCGTCTTACGTCGCTGAACGCTTCGTAATCGATCGCGTTGCGTCTTAGCATCGACGCGGCCGACCTCGTCGGCTGCCGATGCGCTTGAGATCGGACTCATCACGATCACGAGACTCAAGCACATGAGCGCGGTCACAAAAGGAAATCGAATGATCATCCAGGCCCTCCATCAGCCACGGAGCTGCCCACCACGCCGCCACAGGTCAGTTCACCCGGGTCGGTTAGGTAGCGAACATCGAGTTGGTCGCCCGGCCGAGGTCGAGCGGTCCCATGAAAGCGAAGCCAGCGCCTCGAGCAGACACCAGAATCTTGGCAAAGGTTTTGGCAGGACCGATCGCAGGTCAGGTCCCATCCGTTCTCAACTCCGTTGTCCGGATCGTAAACGGGAATCTCTGCAGCCTCTGAAAAGGTTCCATCATCTTGACGACGAGCGATGGTCACGCGCATCTCCCGCGGATCAGCGGGCGGCTCAACGAGCTCAAGCGCAGGCACTAAAATCAGTAAACTAGCCACTTCGGTCAGGGTACGCCGATAGTCATCTGCGCAGATCGAATCCAGCAGATAGCGACCGTCCGAGCCATCGAAGAGCTGCTCGGCTAACTCGAAATAACGACGTCCATGATCCGACTCGCAGAAATGAGGGTGCTCCACCGCGGTGCGTACCCAGCCGTCGCGTGGGCGGCAGCGGTTCGAGACATCATTACAATCCTGACCCGGTCCACCGCCTGTTGAATTACAGCGGTTACTCGGATCATCTGATGCGATCGAATCCAGGGTCGGCAGGTTGCTTCCGCTCGGGTCACGATTGCAAGCGATCGAGAGGATCGAGCCGCACAAACCAGCCGGATCGACTCGGTCTTGCGGAGTACAAACGCTCGTCGCTGGATCATCTTGGCTCGGGATGCACAGACGCCCCGCAGTGCAGTCTGCGTCCGCATCGCACCGATGATATTTGCACGTCTGCCCAGCTGCGCAATCGATCGAGCCTGTGCAGGGAACGGAGCGCTGGTCTGGGCGAGCCGGGTCAGGATCGAAGACCCCTCCTGCGATCACCGCTAAAGAGACGTCGTCGCGATTCGGCTTGAGCGCCTGGAGCGCATCAACATACCGACCCAAACCATACTTCGGGAAGACGTTGTCGCGATAGCAATCTGTCGAGCTCAGTCCAGGCGGTCGCTGGACACCATCATGCGAGCAATCATCCTCATCGGTGATAATGATAATGATCAAGCGAGCGTCGTCGCGCAGGAACTGCTCTTTATGGTCCGCACAGCGTGGATCCGGCGAGGTCCCCTCGACGAGCATCTTGATGTTCTCGAGCCCCTGCTCAAACACCGAACCATTCGACGGAATGGCGGCGATTCGCTGGCGCATCATCTCAACCGCTTGCTCACCATCGCGGGAGGTAATCACCGGCGCTACCGTTGAGTTCTCAGCGAATAAACACCCTGGCCCCACCAACAGGTCGCCCGCATCTCGCGGCGCACCATCCGAAGTCGTGATGATTCCTATGTGGTAGTAATCGTCACCATCCTCGAGATTTTGCGAGGCACCAGCAGCCACCATCAACTCCATGAAACCGCAATTGGGATCATCAGGATTGTTAGCGACATCGCAACCCGGTCGAGCGACTAGGTTGGCAGCGATCTGGGCGCGCTCTTCTTGCATCGTCCGAGAGTCGTCGATGACGAAGAGAATATCGACCGGGCGGGAGCGGCGGAGCGCACGCGTCTCGACGACCTGCCGCGCACAAATAGGTTTCACCTCGATAAAACTGTGATCCTCACAGGCCGTGCCCACCAGGGCAGCCACTAGGACGCAACTGCGTATCGCAGAGTTGATCACCGAGGCTCCTTATCGATCCTTAGTCGCAGGGGTTGCCGCTGCTACGATCCGTAGCAATGCGCAGGCGGAAGCTGTCTTCCGCCGTGTTCCCCGCGCTGTCTTCAGCAACCGCTTTGAGGGTGTGCTGCCCCGTCGCAATACCGGCTGCCCGATAATCGACCATCGTCCCGGTACGAATCGATCGACCGTCATTATCTGGTAAGATGGTCGCCACCGTGACCTCCCCGACCATGATTCGAACATGAATCAAGCCCAAGTTGTCCGAGGCATCGACCGCCACCGAGCTCGGCGAGGGCACACAACCGCCAGGACGAACGTTCTGGTCACGCGTGATCGAGACAACTGGCCCCGTCGTATCGACAGTGAAGGTCTTCGTCAGTTCGGCCGTCTGTCCCACCCCGTCAGCGACCGACGCATTAACCGTCACCTCATCACCGGAGAGTGGGATCGTCAGGGTGTAACGAACCGAAACGCCATCCTCGCCGGACATCGTCTCACCCGCTTGAACGTCAACGTCTTGTCCGTTCGCGGTAGCCGTCAAACCGACCAGCGAGCGATCGTCTTGTGCTTGAACCTCTAGGCTTAATGAGCCCGCACCGACCAAGGTCCGGTTGGCGTTCGAGCCAGTCCAGCTTGCGGTCGGGTCTTCTGAGTCTGCGTCTCGAGTGCACAAGTATTCGGAGTTGACCTCAGCGCAGCGCCAGAGGTTAGGGTCTCCGCACTCCGCATGCGTTGCGCAGGGTTTCGAGCAAAATCCGCCCGAGTCATCGCCTTGCCAGTCATCCGGGGTGTCTAGGCACGCAAACCGACAACCGCCCTGGTCGCCAGGTGTGCACTCAGCCTCATAAGGCAAGTTCCGACCAGTGTCCGCGCTCCCAGC
>Ga0315320_10004047_pt1 | contig 12005 bp, 9 predicted proteins | sample M140m21515metaG_FD_203458 | JGI IMG/M metagenome (GOLD analysis project Ga0315320, IMG submission 203458) | Ammonia-oxidizing marine archaeal communities from Monterey Bay, California, United States - M1 40m 21515 | ecosystem: Environmental > Aquatic > Marine > Coastal | place: USA: California...
TTTTTGTGAGTCTACTGTGCAATGATTGGCGACACTCACCTACATCACACTCGGCCAGAGTGTGATGGTTGCCTAAGAGCCATATACAGGCTGAATGTTGGGGCCGTCGTGAGCGGTCACTCGGTAGCCAGTGAACTCGACGGATAACCAGTCGAGCCGGCAACGGCTTAAAATCTGACTGTGGCACCTGTGATCAGATATTCACGACCGCCTACACCCGCCTCGATCATAATCTGAAGCCGCTCATCGATGCCCCACAGGCCACCAAAGAGCAGATTCCATGGGTTTGGTTCGTACTGTTCAACCTCGACGGCGATTGGTCCCAGGAGAGGCTGATCCAGTAAGACTTCCACGGTCTGTTTGGTGTCTTGATACATTGCACCAACGTGGATTTCACCTTTGAAGTATTCGCGGTTGATAATTGCACCGAATCGTGGTGTGATGACCAAAGCAAACAGCGAGTTATCGAGCTGGTTGAAATCAGTGTGTGAGTAATTGACATCGAGTGCGGCGAAATAGTCTTTTGTGCCTATTGCTGCTGTGGCTCCACCGCCATATGTGAATCCGTTCAGTTCAAAGTTGATCGGGATTTGCAGGTCGGGGGAACTCGCCAAGGGAAAGTCTTGAACATCGAGTACCAAGCTGCCATACGAGTGGGTGTGTCCGGCAAGTCCGTAAACATTCAAGCACGGGAGCACCCAAAGATCGGCTCTCGCGATCTGATTTTCTGCGTTGGAAACAAACGGCTTGACGGTTGCTCGCTCGATTTTTGCTAGAGGCAAACTGCCAAGTCCGATACGAACCTCGCTGACGGCCACGTTTCGTTTCATGAAGGTGGCAACCAGGCTGGTTCCAAGTGGCAAGGGCAGCGTAACGCCGCGGTCATCAGCCATGCTTGAGAGCAAGGGAAGCCCGATATCTGTTCGCGGCAAGCAATGGTCCAAACAGCTTCCACCGTCATACCATTGCAGGCAGCAGCATTTGCGGAGGCCTGGGACCCTTGAATTGAAAATCGCGTCGCAGCATTCACCGTCGCAGTTGATCTCATCGCAGCAATTTATGTCACAGCAATTTATGTCACAGCAATTTATGTCACATTGCGTGTGGTGAGAGACAGACGCAACGAGTGTTCCTTGGGCTGCCGTGGATGAGGGAGACCCACTCGCTGATGTCGTAGGTGGACCCAAACGTGCATGCCATTTTGCGAACAGTGACTCAGCAGCAGTCGCTTGGCAGTTGACTGTAATTCCGAGAAAAAGTAAAAAAATAAAAGAAGACAACGCAGCGTTTTTCACGTGACAGATCCATGGTACGGAACAGCTAGACAACCATGTATCGTGATTGTCGCGTGGGCTGCGAATGCGTTTGCCATCGCGGATATAAAAAGTTAGCGGCACCGACGAATAAATTGTTAACCTGTGACGATTCCGTTCCTGTTGCTAACATGGGTAGAGTGTTCGCTTAAGGCTACCGGCTGGTGGGGACAAACGGTGGAGCTTCATATGTTTCACGCAGTCGATTGAACTCGGTGGTCAATGCACTGCGGATTGCTTGGTAGTCCTTTTCATCGTGAACGCTTTTGAGCTCATCGGGATCAATTTCCAGATCATAGAGATTCCATTGGTCGCTTTTGGGAAAGTAAATCAGTTTGTGGTTTTGAGTTCTGACGCCAAAGTGCTGCGGGACGGCATGTTCGCCGAGTTCATAGTAGGCATAGTAAAGCGAGTCTCGCCATTTGGCCGGTTTTTCTCCGAATAGTGGTAGCAACGATCTGCCTTGCACTGCGTCCGGCGTTTCTAGCCCAGCAATGTCGAGAAACGTGGGAGCGTAGTCAATGTTCTGGATCAGTTGTGCTGGGCGTGACCCAGCTTTCACTTGACCCGGCCAACGCAGCAAAAACGGCATACGAAATGACTCTTCAAACATCCAGCGTTTGTCGTACCAGCCATGTTCACCGAGAAAGAAGCCTTGATCGGATGAATAGATCACGATTGTATTGTCGGCTAAGTCGTTGTCATCAAGGTAATCAAGCATCTGTCCAACACTCTCGTCTACGGCTTTGACAGTACTGAGATAGTTACGCATGTACCGGCGGTACTTCCAGCGAACGATATCCTTCTGGGTAAGTTTGCCCGAGGAAAACTCTTTCAGAAACTGTTGGTTGCGGGGAGAGAAGTGCGCGTCCCATTCCTTCTTTTGAGCAGGCGTCATGCGGTTGTATTCGGGTGTACCGTAACGATCAGGCTTGGGAAGTTTGACATCCCCTCGTTCATTCTTGCGAATTTTGGCGTCGTATGCCCAGTCAAAATGGCGATCAATTTCCATCTCGTTGTTTGCCAGCGAAGCATGTCGATTGTAATAGTTATCGAATAGCGTCTTCGGCTCTGGAATCTCTAAATCATCGAAAGATCCCAGGTGACGCATTGCCGGAGAGAAGGTGCGATGAGGTGCTTTGTGCTGACACATCAGGAAAAACGGTTTCGTTTTGTCACGACCATCCAGCCAGTCAATTGCCTTTTCGGTGGTGAGGTCGGTTGCATAGCCTTCGAAACGTTGCTTGCTACCATCCATCTGGATGAAAACTGGATTGTAATAATTGCCTTGCCCGGGGAAAATTTCCCAATGGTCAAAGCCAACTGGATTGGTTTTTAAGTGCCACTTCCCGATGACAGCGGTGTTGTAACCACCCTGTTGAAGCGATTTAGCCACGGTCCATTGGTCGGGATCGAAAGTGTTTCCATTTCGCATGAACCCATTTTTATGGCTGTGTTTTCCTGTGAGAATTGTGGCGCGAGATGGCCCGCAGATTGAGTTGGCGCAGAAGGAGTTCGTGAAGACCGCACCCTGTTCCGCGATTCGATCAATGTTTGGGGTGGGAGCTACCTCGGCAAGTGGTCCACCGTAAGCCGAAATCGACTTGATTGCGTGATCATCCGAAAACAGAAATAAGATGTTCGGACGTTCAGCTGAAACGCCGCTGCATACCAGCAATGCAAAGATTGGGAGTGTCAGGGCGGGACGCGTTAGGCGAGAAGAAAAGAGATTCACAGCGGTGACTCGTTGGCTATCTGTTGTCGAAGTCTGGGCATGGCGGAGTGTTGCAACATGAGACGAAATGCGTTGCATGCGCTCATTTCACTTGCTGAAACGATAACACGCCGACGTTGGCGATGACAGTCGCGGACCAATGCCTGAACGATCAAATCTCGCGTCGAGCTTTCACCCTTGGTGGACTCCATTGGATATCATAGCCACTGGGTCACGTGATCTTGGATATTCTATTACAGACTGACTGGACTTGCGAAGTTGGTGTGGAGGTTGTGAGAGATCGCGGATTCGCAAAATGCCGTGGGAATTCCCGATGCCCACATTACTGGTGGTTTAGCCAACCTATGCGGTTGAATGTCCATTGCTCATCTGGATGGTCGTGCCACAGTGCCCGTTCTGTTTGCTGCTGGTTTTGTTCGCAGCGATGATCGATGATTGTTTGTTTGCGTTGTCTTTGAGGAGACTTTCGATGAAGACGAGACTCATGCCTGTGATGAATTGGATGAAAGGTTTTCCGTCAAATCAGGCGGCGATTTCTTTTTCGGTCGTGATTGCGCTGACCATGAATTCGCGGGCATGTGTGGCGGAAACGCTCCGCGTTCCTGAGCAATACCGATCAATTCAAGCTGCCATTGATCAAGCGAAACCCGGTGACTCAGTTGCCGTCAATAGCGGAACCTACATGGAACGTCTCACGCTGACTGACGGCGTGACCGTTCGAAGTGTTGGGAACGATGAGCAGGGGGAACTTGGGCTCAAGCGTGCTGAGCAAACCATCATTGATGGTAGCAGCAGCTCAAGTAATGAACCCGGGGTGCAGATGGCCCGTGGAAGTGTGCTGGATGGGTTTACCGTGACCAATGTTGGGGATTTCGACGAGGAGCGTTGGAAGAAACACTATGCAAGTTCGGGGAATGATCAAAAGCATGCATTGATTGGTGCTCCGGGGATTGCCGGAATCTCAGTCGATGATGTGAATTGCTTGGTGGTTCACAATATCGTGCATCACGTTGGTTACACCGGAATCGCGGTGAAGGGAGCAGGCGTTACTGATTCGAGGATTACCAATAATGTCTGCTATCGGAACATGGGAGGAGGGATCGGGTTCATGGAACATGCTCAGGGCCATGCTTCGAAAAATCGTTGCTTTGAAAACTTTTATGCGGGGATTGGGCATGAGAACGCCAGCCCAACCATTGTTGAGAATGTTTGTTGGAACAATGTCAGGGCTGGCATTGGAATCAGTGAGGGCGCATGTCCGATCGTGATGCGTAATCAGTGCTTTGAGAATCGAAGAGCTGGAATTGGTACCCGAACCGATAAATCAACGCGTCCATTGATACAAGACAATGACTGCTATGAGAATGGCATGGCGGGGATTGGGACTGACGAGGAGGCTTCGCCAATCATTCGAGGAAATAGGTGCTACCGCAATAAAATGGCAGGCATCGGATCACGCTCACACGCTGCTCCCATGATTGTCGCCAATGAATGTTACGAAAATGCAATGTCAGGGATTGGGCAGGAGGGGAATGCCACGCCAACCCTGATCGACAATCACTGCCATCACAATAAGCTTTCTGGACTTGGTTTCAACGCCTGCGATGATGGCGTCTGTGTCGCCATCGGAAACCGCCTTCTTGAAAACGGAAAAGTGGCCGCGGGCGTACAGTCAGGCTGGAACGTAACGTTCTTGTCAAATCAGTTTGAACGTACCGGAGGGCTTCCGCCTATTGTGATGGTGTTTGAAGGTGCAACTGCAGTCTTCCGGGACAACGTGATTTCGGGTGAGGGAGTCGCAGGATTGCGGGTCGGCGGCACCGTGGTGTTGGACGGTAATCGTTTTGTAGGGAAAAAGATGCGACCCGTTGGTCCTCCCAATTTTGGGGTTTGGGCACTCGGGAATTCGAACGTGACGTTGCGAGACAACCAGTTCAGTGATTGGCGAAACGCCGTTCACGCGAGTCAGGCGCAGGTGCTGATCCAAAGCAATCAAGTGTCCGGTTTTCACCGATATGCATTTCATTTGCAGCAACTGAAATCAGGGAGCTCCGTGACGGACAATCGTGTGTCGGCGGCCAAGCCGAACGATGCTGTTCTAAACGGAGATTCGCAGAGTGGGAAAGCAGTTGGTGCCCTGTTTGAGCGAAATACGTTGGTTCCGAAAGAAAAACAGGTGAGCGAATGAAGCTGTGGTAGCGTGAGATGAAGCCACATTTTTCATGCTGTGCATGACTGCGTCAGGTGAGGCGTCGTGCAGCGGACGTTGAATCAGTTTTCGACTCGTTGCGAGAAGAGCCATTTCCATGTTTCGGGGGAGCCATAGGCTCTTTCCCAAGCAGCAACATGACCAGATCCCTCGTAGACAGTGAACTTGACGTTCTTGGCGCCGGCATCGCGCAGGGATTTCACGAGCGTTTCAGTTTCGACGATGGGAACAGAACGGTCTTCGCTGCCGTGGAAAGTCCAGATCGGCAGTGACTTTGCTTTGCGCAGTCCGTGGGAGGAAAACTCATTGGTGATGCCAAGTTTGCGATCCGGTCGGTTGGCTGGCAAATTGAACGGGTTTCCGCCTCCGCAAATTGGAATCGCGGCTGCAAAGTAGTCGGGATGCCTCGATAGAAAGCTCCAGATCCCGTACCCGCCCATGCTGAGTCCTGTCACATACAGCCGGCTGCTGTCGATGTCATCGCGGCTAGCAACAATTTCGTCGATGAGAGCTTTGAGCGTTGCGGTACGCCACCAACTATCACGTGGACATTGCGGTGAGATGACGAGACAGCCCGACAGTTCATCAAAACGACCAATGAGCTTTGGAGGTCCATGCCTTTTGACCTCGGATAAATTGTCTCCGCATTCGCCATATCCGTGCAGGAAGAGCAGTAACGGCCAACCCTTCTTTGGTGGATCCCCGACTGGTTCCTGTTGCAGGTAGGTCAGTTGTTGATCGCCGACAGCCTTGGTCATCTGCCGGGAGGTCTCTGTTGGTTGTGCCTGTGTTGGTTGTGCCTGTGTTGGTTGTGCCTGTGGGGAGGGGCTGCCGTTTTGGGCTTGAGAGGTAGCGGTAAACCCAATGGCAGTTAAGAGGCAGATGAGAAGGTGTGTTGTGCGTATCATATTCGATCGGGGGGTGGGGCTTCCGGTCCGTGAGCAATCGTCATTGGTCATAGGTGGTGATTGCTTTTACAACCGATTCAATGTCACCGTGTTCCACGCGACTGCGAATCAGATCACCTGGTTTTAACTCAGACGGATTTTGAATGGTGCGATCTTCTGAATCCAGTGTAACGCTGTAGCCTCGAGCCAGGACATTCAGCGGAGACAAGGCAGAAAGGGTCGCAGCGGCTTTTCCAAGCTTAGCCTTTTTCAGTTCCATTCTTTGGAACATGGCCTTTCTGCCGCGGGCGTCAAGTTCATCGAGTAGGCGGAATCGCCGTTGCACCAATTCATGCGGGCGTTTCAGGATGGAGCGAGTTTGTAACGACTCCAAGCGATTTCGTCGTGTAGCGATACCATTGCGGACCACTCGATCCAGTCGGGAACGCAAGTCGGTAAGGCTTCGTACCACAAGGTCGCGGTCAGGCAGGGCACAGGTGGCTCCATCTGTGGGTGTCAATGCTCTTACATCAGCGGCTAAGTCACTGAGGGTGATGTCCACTTCATGGCCTACCGCAGAGATGGTGGGGATTTCACATTGGGCAATGGCACGAACCACCTTTTCCTCGTTGAAACACCAGAGGTCTTCGAGGCTGCCGCCGCCTCGTGTCACGACCAGAGTATCGAGGGTGGGGATGATCTGCTGAGCGTTCTGGATTGCCTTTGCAATGGACTCCGCGGCGCCTTGCCCTTGAACAAGGGTTGGGATAATCAGGATCTCAACGCCGGGCCAACGTTGTGCCGCCGCCTGCAGAAAATCGCGGATCGCCGCCCCGCTGGGGCTAGTGACAACTCCTAGACGCTTGGGGAACCGTGGCAATTGCCGCTTGCGTTCCGCTGAAAACAGACCTTCTGCATTGAGCTTTTGTCGCAATTCCAGAAAAGCCTGTTGAAGGGGACCAAGCCCCTGAGTTTGTACTTTTCGGACGACAAGTGAGTATGTTCCCCTCGCCCCGTACACCTCAACATCGCCGAAGCACAGTACCGATTGGCCTTCTTTTAACTGCGTGGTCATCCGCGCGGCGGTGCTGCGCCAGATCACACCTCTGATCTGCGAGTGTTCGTCCTTGAGAGTGAAGTATAGATGCCCACTGCGTGCCTCCGTGAGATCAGAAATTTCACCTTCGACACAAATGGAGGGAAAAGTGCCTTCGAGAATTGCTTTGATGTGTCCCGTCAATTCGCTGACGGAGACAGGTCTTGGTGGGGCAGAACTCAAAGTCTGTGCTTTCAATTACGTGTTTGGAGCAAATGTGAAAATTTGCTGTTGAAACAAAATACCGTGCAATATGCGATGGGGAAATCGCGTGCCTTGGCTTTCAAGTACCTTGTCTTGTCCTTGTAGTATTTCGTTGGGGTGCAAATGAGTGATTAGGAATCCCAGGTTCCGCTGAATACCTCTGTTGCGGGGCCAGTCATCATCACGTGATTGTCTGACTCATTCCATTCAAGTATCAAGTCGCCACCGAGCAAATGGTTGGTGATCTTTCGCTCGGTGCGATGAGTCAAAAACCCGGCCACGCACACTGCCGAGGCACCGGTGCCACAGGCCCATGTTTCGCCAGAGCCTCGTTCCCAAGTGCGCTGACGCACTTCGATCGGCGAAATCACTTCGATGAACTCAATGTTGGTGCGGTTGGGAAAGCGTGGGTCGCTCTCAATCACTGGTCCTAGTCGCAGTACTAACTCATCGCTCGCCTCTTTGACGAACACGATGCAATGCGGATTTCCCATCGAAACACAGGTTGCTTTGAATGGTTGCCCACCAAATTCCACATCCAAGTCAATGACGTGACCAGACTCAACGAGAGTCGTTGGGATCTGTGGGGCTTCGAGTTCAGGAACCCCCATGTCCACTGTGACTTGCGACACCTTTTTGTCAGTGCCCAAGTGCAAATCGATGCCGAGGATGCCCGCACCGGTTTCAATGGTGAGGGAGGTATTGGAGGTGATGCCGTGGTCATGCACATATTTTGCGACGCAACGTATTCCATTGCCGCACATCTCAGACTCACTACCATCAGCGTTGAACATCTGCATGCGTGCGTCTGCGACATCGCTAGGATGAATCAAAATCAGGCCGTCTCCACCAACCCCAAAATGGCGATGAGAGATTTTGCGAGCAAGTTCGGGAAGGTCGGGCGGTACCTTTTCAGCGAAACAGTCGACGTAAACGTAGTCGTTGCCTGCACCGTGCATCTTTGTGAATTTCATGGGCACTATGTTACCGTGGTTTGCAAACGTTTGGAACCAATCTGAAATCTCATCTAGCGTAGAATGGAATGCCAAAATCACGTTCGCGGAGTTGCTGAGGGCACCCATAGGCACCCTTTGCAGGAGTGTTTTAACGTGTCTGTTGGGTAACCCTGGTCACGCAGAACCGAATCTACTTGGGGCTGTGGTCGATGCCGTTTTGAGGAATGTTTTCCGCCAAACGGTTCCCTCTCGGATGCAGGCTCGACGGTATGTTGGCGTGTGCATGCTTCTGAAGCATTCTGCTGGGGAACTCTGCTCGCGCTAGGGATTTTAAACTCATCCTGCTGGAGTAAGATCAGCTGTCGTCAACTGGCACTTCCCTGATTGGAGTGTGTGCTTTACTGTTTGTGCAGCTACTTACCTCTTTTCACCGCTTTCCGCTGTTGAATGCAACGAAGGTATCCATGGTCGATTTGAAAAAATATGTCCGAGATGTTCCGGATTACCCCAAGCCCGGAATCTTGTTTCGTGACATCACACCCCTTCTGGCAGACGCAACTGCTTTGGAGGCAGCCACCAATGCCTTGGCTGAATTATTCGCTGGCGAGGAAATTGATGTGCTCGCTGCCGCAGAAGCGCGTGGCTTCATTTTTGCCGCCCCGTTGGCACTGCGGTTGGGAGTTGGGTTTGTTCCAATTCGGAAACCTGGCAAATTACCTTATGAAGCGCACTCTTATTCTTATGATCTTGAGTACGGTAGCGACGAACTGCAAATTCATGTGGATGGCGTGAAAAAAGGACAGCGTGTGCTCTTAGTCGACGATCTTCTGGCTACCGGCGGAACGATGGAAGCCTGTTGTCGGCTGCTGGAAAAGACTGGCGCCGAGATCGTGGGCTGTGCATTCTTGATCCATCTGGTGGACTTGGCTGGCGAACGCAAGATGGAACCGCATCGCTGTCGGTCCGTACTGAGTTACGGCGGCTAGAGTACAGTTCTCGAAAAGCAGGGTTCGAGCTGAGCCCAATGGCGACTGCTGTTGGTTCGCTCGTTTGCGTTCTGGTCGCTGGCTTGGCGCGACTGGAAAGTCTCTTGATGGTGAAATCACTCGCTCAAGCGTGAGCCTCGCGGCGTTTCCGGTTTTGTTGTCAGTGCTCCGCCGTTTCGTCTGCCGTTGGCGTTTATCGAAACCATGGTATTCGTTGGCCGATCGCAGCAGATTCAATGCTACCGTTGAAAACGCTTGCCACAGCGGTAGCAGAAATCAGCATCATCGCGTTGACCAACTGCTGCACATTGATCACAAGGTAGCGTTTGGTCTGTGTTTTTCTGGTGTTGCTGAATGAATTCCGCGCTGACAAAAGTTGATGGAACGATAATCAGGCTGTACCCCAGTAGAATCAACAGTGCCGAAATTACTTTACCGACGGCCGTCTGTGGAACGACATCTCCATAGCCAACTGTCGTCATGGTCACGATGGCCCAGTACATGGATTGGGGAATGGATGTGAATTGGCTCTCAGGCCGCCGGTCGACTTCACGAATCGAGGTGACCACATCAAGTTCCTGTTGAAGTGTTTCCTTGGCGGTGATCGTTGTGGCCGTATCGACTCTGCCCTGTAGTTGATCGACCATCTCATCAAGGTTCAGGGCGGCAATCATTTTGATAATGGCATCAGGACCGATGTCAGCCGAGAACGTATCGGTTTTGTACTCCGTTTGAGCATTCAAGTATTCGCGGGGTGATAACAGTTGGTGCAACTTGAGCGGGCTCGTGCCATTGTCAAGAACAATGTAGTTGTCCTGGTCCAGGACTTTACCGATCGACACAGGGTCAATGTTCAGGACGACGGCCAAGTCCTGAGGCGATTCGTCCACAATCCCCTGTGAATATGTTTCAATGTGGTACATCAATGTGCCGCTGATTGTCACAGCAACGAGGACCACCGCGACGAAGACAATAATCTTGTCTCGTACCTTCCAAATTGCTGACGCAAGTTCGTCAGCTTCGTTCATCATCCGCCATAACTTGAGGACTCGGAACACACGTAGCAATCGGACGCTACGGATGATGACGAACGATCGCGAGGATGTCCCGATGAAATAAGTGACGTAGGACGGCATGATGCTCAGTAGGTCAATCAGACCCCAGAAACTGAAAACGTATCTGAGCGGCTTGCGGACACAGTACAGTCGAAGCACATACTCAATCGTAAATAGAAACGTCAGGACCCATTCAGCGATGTTGAAGAAGGTCAGGATTTGCGGCTGCTGTGTGTAACCCGTTACTGTCTGAAGAGATTCGATGGTAATGCTCGCGAGAATCGCAACCAGCAACCCAATGTCAAACCCACGCCCAGCCGGTGTGTCCGCTTCGAAGATGATGTCGTAAACAGTTCCACGGAGATGTTTGCCTTCGGGGCGTAGGCTCTCGCGGCGACTTTGAGTTCGGTCTGGTTTTGGTGACATCAGTTCGTCATGTTTGAGTTGCGTCATTGGCCGCAAAGAGCGTCGAAACAATCTTTAGCATTATCGGCGGATGAATGTCTGTTAGACGTAAGGCACGAATGACAACCATACATGGCGTACGCATTTTAGAAAGTGCTGTGGATTTTCCAACGATACTCCATTCGGAAGCTGGAAACATCCTCTAAACAGCTCCGTCGACCGGACATCTCATCAAAATCCCGTAAACCCGCCGTTGAGCGCGTAGGCGACATTGAATATAGATGATGGAATAGTCAGCCCGTGTGCCACGCACTCACTTTTGATGGTGGTAAGTCTGGTTGTGGCAAGGTGCGTGCAAGTCCCTGCTTTCTCGATTGCCGAAATCAGCGGATCCCTTGGAATGCAGGGATTGGAATGCAGGGATTGCACAAATGGAATTGTAAAACAGTGTTTTCAAACGCAAAGTACTGTGTGAGGCATTGCGTGGTCTGAAGCACCAGGTTTGGATTGTCTCTGATTCTCGGGCACTGTTTTTGTACGGGGGCATTACAACCGAAGGTGCTGCACAAGGCTGGCGAGCTAAACCGTGTTCAGACTGCGGTTGTTGGCGTCAGGGGTGTCATTACCAAGCCCAGGAAGCCGATGGGCAGGCAAAGAACCTTGAGGCTCGGCTGTTCGGCAGAGGATTATAGACGCTATGACCGTTACGTTGTGCGCATTTGTGACACTGAAGATGGACAGCAGAGATTCAGCTCACATCCGGCGGACGGTGTAAAAATAGCGGATACAGGGCGTCGCGGTGGTTAATGGATAAATTTGCCCAAGTTACCGGCACGTCCTGTGTTCGTAAGGTAGGTTTTGGTGAACTGTGCGCATTGTCCGATCTAAGCCGACTGCGAGTTCGCTGCCCTCACCACAATTAAGCGGCTTCCGAAAGCGTCAGACGCATTGACTGCCCGAATGAATGAAACGCAAGATCCGAGCTATTACCGTTGCCCCGTGCATGAAGATCATGCGGAAGCAGTGCTATGCAGTCGACGGCGTCGCTTGAAAGTATTGGTGCAGGAAACGTCCATTGATGGGTTTACCGTTTTGGTCAAACCTCAGGACGCTGATCGGCTGTCGATCGGTCGTCCGTGGGTGCTCGAGTACGGCGGAG
>Ga0315320_10004048_pt1 | contig 12005 bp, 20 predicted proteins | sample M140m21515metaG_FD_203458 | JGI IMG/M metagenome (GOLD analysis project Ga0315320, IMG submission 203458) | Ammonia-oxidizing marine archaeal communities from Monterey Bay, California, United States - M1 40m 21515 | ecosystem: Environmental > Aquatic > Marine > Coastal | place: USA: California...
CCAGACTGTGAACCAGTTACAACTTGACCTTTCTTAAAGTTAGTATCGCTTATATTAGTTGCTGTAGTAATAGCCCTATGTGGATAATTCTTTTGAGCCGCTTCATATATACGTGATCTATCTAAAGGCCAACCGCTTTCTCTTAATTTCTCATTAGCCATAAAGAATGTCCAATAGTAATCAGTAGTACCATAAAGTCTAAATGATAAGGTATCTGCTCTTTCACCTGGTTGTATCGTATATTTCTCATAAACTGTTACATCATCTCTAAACTGATCAATTAGATTTACATAAGTGTTTAGTTGTTGAAATCTAACAAATGGTTCAGCATCTCCAAAATTATATAATGTTTGTGGAAAATTTTTAAAATACATTAGTAATCACCCTTAATGTCTTCACGGTTAAGTGGTCTTGTTTCAGTAAATGATAAGGTAACTTCTACATCAGTAAAGCCACCATCTTTATAGAATCCTTGTCCAGCATTATTATATGTAGTAGTAACATTAGTTAGATATGATGGTAGTATTTTTGTAAACACATCTTTATCTCTATATAACATCTTTATCTCAAACGGATCTGGAAACTTATAACCTATAGCAACTTGATCAAAGCCTATCTCCTCTGGATACATAGCCGTTCTAAATTTCTTAATAATACTTTTAATCCTAGCAACTTCTTTAGGATTATTAGGGATGAGTTTAAATGAAAAAGCAAAGTTTCTCATAGGAACACTATTAAACATTGTTCTACTATTAGGGTTTAATGATACACGTGTAGCAGATGATACCGCATTAGCGGCTGTAGTATTTACTTTACTAGCAACTTTAAGTGCAGCTAAACTACCAGCACTACTATTAACATTTTCTACAAGACCATCTATAAGACCAGATGTTGTTTGTTGTACAGCACTAACGGCTGCTTGAGCCAAGTTTTTACCACTATTAAGTGAATTAACAATTCCAGCACCAATAGCACCAAGTTCTACATTCTGATATGCAACACCATCATTAAAAGGAATACTTTGTGGCATATATAATGATACTGACCATGGACCATTTGCTTCTAATGGTTTTCTTTTAATAGTTTTAATAAGTGTTTTTTCTTCTGTATTAGATAGATTATTTATAGGAGAACCTAGACTATCTCTTTCTGTAGAGACACCTTCCGCATTCATTTCAGATAAATCAATTTCTCTTACAAAGTTTTCTAACTTTTCAGCAGTCAGAGGTGCTATCTCAATCTGACGGAATATAATCTCAGCTGGATACTCATTTGTATCATCGATTGGAAAACTGTACTCTGCATGTTCCATGTTTTAAACCTTAATATATAGAAGTAATTAGTATTATTTATAAGGTAAATTATGGCTCATAGTGGTAAATTTAAACCAAAGAATATTGAAAAATACAAGGGCGACTTTACTAAGATAACATATAGATCAAGTTGGGAGCTAAAATGTTTTAATTGGTGCGACCAAAACTCTGCTGTTAAGTATTGGTCAAGTGAGGAAGTTGTAATACCATATCTTTATGCTGTAGATAAAAAGTATCATAGATATTTTATGGATCTGAAGATCACATGGAAAGACGGATCTGTTGATCTTATAGAGATTAAACCAGATAAAGAAACAAGACCACCAGACTATCCTGGCAAGAAAACAAAAAGATATATCAACGAAAGTCTGTCTTACATTAAGAATGAGAATAAATGGGAAGCAGCCAGAGTATATGCTAAAGATAGAAATTGGGGGTTTCAGATATGGACAGAGAATACTTTAATTAAGATGGGTATTATGCCTAAACCGATTAAGAGATTGAAAGCACTTAAACCTTTAAAACCTTTCAAGGCGAAGAAAAAAACTACTAAAAAATAGTATAAATAACATCATGAGCAAGAATTTATTTAATAGAATATCCGCAGAAGCACTCAGGGCTGGTATCACACCAAGGACTGACCAATCACGTGAATGGTTCCGTAAGCGTGCGCAATCAATGCGCAGAATCAATCGTGAGGGTTTAATGCGTGCGGAGTCTCTACAACTATCTAAAACTAGTGTAGTAGGTAATATGTACATGTTCTTTTATGATCCAAAGCATAAAGATACATTACCATACTATGACCAGTTTCCTCTTATCTTTGTTATAGGAGATGCTAAAGGTGGTTTTATGGGATTAAACTTACATTACTTGCCACCAATTCTAAGGGCTAAACTACTAGATGGTTTAATTGATCTAAAGAATAATGATAAGTATAATGAAACAACAAGACTAAAACTTAGTTATGAGTTACTCAATGGCTCATCTAAGTTTAAAGAATTTAAACCTACAATAAAACACTATCTTACAGCACACGTTAAAAGTAGATTAGCATTAGTACCACCATCAGAATGGGAAATCGCTACATTCTTACCTATGGCTCAATGGAAAGGTGCTTCTTCCAACCAAGTGTATAAACAGTCAAGGAAAATGATATGAGCTTTAGCGTTGATCAGATGAAATCTCTTATAGGCAAAAAGGGTGGTCTTGCAATGGCTAACCTATGGAAAGTACAATTGCCAAACTTAGGTGTAGAAGCATCATATGATCTAAACTTACTTTGTAAAGATGTGCAATTGCCTGGTCGTCAGATACTTACTCAAGAGCGTATCATTGGTATGAAGCAGAAAAAAGTTGCTTATGGTTATGCTGAAGAGGATGTTTCTATGACATTCTATGTAATGAATGATTACGGCATTAAAGAATACTTTGATGAGTGGCAATCTAGGATCATTGACTTTCAAACAAAAGAATTAAAATACAAAGATGATTATGTCTTTGATATAGAAATTACTCAATTACAGAAGAAAAAACGTAACGGTCTTACTGTTAATTTTGAGATAGACTTTACTGCAAATAACTTAGCTGATCTATTTGATTTCAGCATTACAAGTGATATTGAAGTATATAAATGTAAATTGATTAGAGCATTTCCAACTACGATTAATGCTCTTCAACTAAATAGTGAGCAAAATGGTTTGCTTGAATTAAACGTCCAGTTCAGCTATGATGACTGGGTATCTTAACATGGAGTTATTATGGCTTTACCAAAACTAAACGACCAACCAAAATATGAATTGATCATACCTTCTACAAAGCAAAAGATTAGATTTAGACCATTTCTAGTTAAGGAGGAAAAAGTTCTTTTACTTGCTATGGAATCAAAAGATGAGACACAGATTTTATCATCTATCATTGATACTATTCAAGCTTGTTCTGAGGATGAATTAAACACATCTAAACTAACAACATTTGATATTGAATTTATGTTTACACAACTAAGATCAAGATCAGTTGGTGAAAATGTTAAACTATCATTAGCTTGTGGCGAATGTGAAGAACCTAATGAAGTATCAGTACCTATTGATAATATTAATGTACAAGGTAATATGAATTCAGAAGGATCTGTAATTGAATTAAATTCTGATATATCATTAGAGCTACAATGGCCTACTTATAATAATGTAGTAAATGAATCAAAGGCTTTATCTGGTAAATCAAGCTCTGAGTCTACATTTGATATGATTAAGATGTGTATTAAGACTGTGATTACTGAAGAAGAAAGAATTGACTTTGCGGGTGAAAGTAAAGTTGATCAAGATAACTTTATTAACTCTATGAATACTAATGATCTTAATGGTATTAAAGATTTTATGGAAGATATGCCAACACTTAAACACGATGTTAAATTTGTTTGTCATAGTTGTAATAAAGATAATGAAATAACACTAAGTGGTATGCAAGATTTTTTCTAGTATGTCTGTCTCATAATAGTATAATTAATTACTATAGAAATAACTTTGCTTTAATGCAACACCATAACTATAGTTTGAATGAGATAGACAGTTTAATACCATGGGAAAAAGAAGTTTATATAACAATGCTTGAAACGCATTTGAAAGAACAAGAAGAAGAAACCAAAAGGCAGAACAATGGCAACTAATCTCGAAGATGTAGTAAAGCAATTACATAAGAACAATACAGAGACTGCTAATCTCAATAGGAACTTTAAACAATGGTTCTTAGCTCAAGAGCGTGCACGATTAGATGCCCTTGAGAAAGAACGAGAAAGCAAGTCCGATAAAAGTGATAAGCCAGTACAAGCTACTAAAGTTGGTAATGATAAAGATGGTCTTAATAATCTAGGTCTATTTGGTTTAGCTGGTCTAGCTGGAAAGCTAGGAACATTTCTTGCTGGTATTGGTGCACTAGGTTTAGCTATGGCGGGATTACGTGGTTGGGAATTACCTCTTATCAAGAAGCTTAACAGTCTTACTGGATTTACAGCAAAGATTGGTGATATAATTGAAGAAACAAAGGGTAAGTTTAAAACTAACTTTAAGACATTAGTACCAAGGCTTGGTATACAAATACGGTCTATGCTTCGTCCTTTAACTGCAGCATCTACAGCATTGGGTGCATACTTCTTAGGACCAGGTGCAAAGATAGGTGGATTTATAGGTAAGTTTTTTGGTGGTGCAGCACGTGGTGTTGTTGGAGTTGCAGCCCCTCTTTTAAAACTTATGGGTAAGATACTATATCCTATAGGTATTCTAATGTCTGTATATGATGGCTTTTCGGCATTCGGTAAATCAGATGAAGAAACATTCTTAGGAAAATTTGGCGATGGCTTTTCAGCATTTGTCGGTTCATTTATTGGCGCACCTTTGGATCTAATTAAAAATGGATTGGTCTGGGGTGTTGGAAAAATGTTTGGTCTAAGCCCTGGTGCAAATGGTAGGTATAATTCAAATTCTGGTTTAGGTAGATTTTTAAATGCCGCTAAAGGTATGAGCTTTGAAGAAACTATTAAAGGTATTGTTAAAGCACCGTTTGATCTTTTCACAAATGCCGGATTATATATTGATGAGTTAGCAAGAAAACAAGAAGAAGGCGGCGATAAGGCAGTATTTAAGAAATTATGGGAAGATACAAAGAAGGTAGTATATGGTACTGTTCCTGCTACTGAGTGGTTATTTGATCTAATAATTGGTAATGCAGCAAAGACTTTAGCTGAAGTCGCAACTAGTAAAGAACTTTCTGATGAAGAGTTTACAATAAATCCAATAACGTCTGTTAGAAATTTTATAAAGTTTATTAATGGTGAATTAGAAGTACAACAAGAAGATAAAGATGGTGCAGTAAGAGAAGTTTCTAAGTTTAAGATGTTTTGGAAAAATGCTGGTGATAATGCAATGAAAGATTTAAATGGATCTTGGTTAAATATTCAACTACAGTTCCAAAGATTGACAACATTTCTATCTGAGATGCCACAGAAATTAATGATTATTACTGTTAAGAAACTTAATAGTAGACTACCAGAATTCTTAAAAATGGATACACTTGAAAATACCCTTACAAAAGAACTTGAATCTATGCAGTTAAGAAATATTGAAAGACAGAATAGTATTCTTTTAAAACAATTACAAAGCGGTAATATATCTACTGGCCAATATTTACAAGAGTCAGCTGCTTTACTTAGGAATGCCGATAGAGGTGGTAGAGGTCAATTATTATATCAAGATAATACTCAGAATAATCCAATAAATAATGTGGCGATTAACACTATCCCTGGTCCTTTGAGATTATCAGCATCTGGTAATGATAATACCTTTGGGGCTACTGCTAATACAGGTAAAAAAGGACCAGCTGGTATCTAAAAAAAGGGCGGAGAATAAACCCCGCCCCTTTAAGATATTTAATTAATATTAATCTTCGGCTGCAAGACGGGCAAAGTATGACATAGTGTCATCAGTACCTGTACTCTCCATAGCCTCTGCCGTTACTGGCTCCACAGCTGCCGCAAAGGCAGGTGCTTCAGAAGCAACCGGAGAAGGTGCTGCAGAAATTGTTTCTAACTCTTCACGAGCTTGAGTTGTCATAGTGCTAGTACCTAACACTTTATTTAACTTAGCCTTTAACTCATCATATGATTTATAGTTCTTAGGATCAGAGAATTCTGTTAGATCATGTAACTTGCCATAAATCTCTTCCAATTCACTTTCATCTGAAGACAAAGCACTTGCTGATGCAAACTCAGACTTGTCATAGTTTCGGTAACCTTCTACTTGACGTATCTTTAATTTAAAGTGTGCACCTTCCCAAAAATCAAATGGGTTGATAGGTGATTCATCTGCAAACTGTGGTTGCATAACATCCATGATTTTATCAAAGATTTTCTTACCGAACTGATACAATACAATCTTACCTTCATTAGCAGGATTAGCTGGATCAGAAACAACCATTGCATTAACTACATAGTGTAGTCGCCGCTTTTGTTTACGAACTATTTCTTTATTCGAGTCAATACCCGAGTTCCAGAGTTCTGAGTTATGCTCAGACACTGGGTCTTGCTGACCAATTGAAGTCAATGATTTTTCTATGTACCATTGACCTGTTGGTCCTTTGAATCCATGATCCCAATAACGGACCCATGGTAATTCAGAACCTTCGGTTGCTGGAAGAAAGCGAAGTACAGCATAGCCATTACCTGCTTTATCCACCGTTGGTTTCCAAACACGATCATCACCATAATTTTTCTTACCACCGCCACCGGCGCCAGCGGCATCTGCGGCTGAGATAAGTTTTGAGATTTGATCACGATTACGTTTTAGGTTTGCAAAAGACATTTATATTTTTCCTTATGTTTTTATATTGCTGAAGTATTACTGTAATATCATACTATATTTTCGGCTCAATGTAAACCCTTTATTCTTCAAAAGGTAAACTATTTTGCCTAGGGAGATAGTTCAAATTCATAGCCTCTCCCTCTAGTTTCTCAACGATAACACCGTTGAGAAATTTCTTTACATCTTCGGGCTCAATGTTTGTTTCTTCACAGACATCTATCACTGCATCCATATAGGATAACTTTTTGCCAAATACGGTAGTTTCTACCATACGAGAGAATTTACTTTTATTCAAGAAAACTGCTTCACTCATTTATCCATAGCCCTTAATATAATTGTTTCTTTATTTAGTCTTCCATTAGGTACCTCTGTTTTGGTAGTCAGAGTTCCCCACATCTTATTAATCTGATTAGGTGTTTTACCTAAAGCAACTGGGAGGACTTCAGAAGGTTTTCTGATCTTCGTCATCCTTGATTCATCAAGATCAAAACCTTTTAAGGTTGTTCCCTTGACTTCAAACCCAGTTGCTTTACGGCTTACATATTCGGTCAGCTGTTTATATTTAGTGTTAAAGGTATACAATCTCATAGCACCAACAACCATCATTGGATGTATTGACTTGATCTTATATTCTTTAGACTCCAACAAGAACTGCATCTTAGCTACTTGTTTATCTGCACTCTTAACTCTAGGTTTACGAGGTGCACGTGTAGCTTTTTTGCTCATGATGTACTTTTGCGCATCATCTATAATATGCTGAACGAATTCCAGATATTTCTTTCTAGCACGTGTTGGTACATTTTCATAACCCTCAATCAGATCAGGGGTCTTTTTTGTAACCAACTCATTGAGTTCATCACGCAATGGTGTGTAGTAAGAAATAACTGCACTAGCTGTCGACTGAGGATAAGCATCTTTAGTCAGTTCATCATATATAGAATACTTCATCTGAACTTCATGTTTATCGTCAAAGTATGCATCAAGAATATTCTCAATGCCGCCAATAAACTCAGATGTTTTTTCTTTTATGATCTCAGCTGGTGTTTTGCGAGGCTTAATTGCTACAGCAACATTCTCTTCCTTAGCCGTTAATGCTTTATTACCTAATACAGTAATATATTCAAAGAATGTTTCCAGTGCTGCTTTTGCATTCCAATTAGGAGGAAAATCATGCCCTTTTTGCTCCCACAAAATAGTAGAAGCAATAAAGTGCTTGGGTGTAAAAGCATATTCTGGTGCAGCAAGATAGACCCGCTGGGTAGGCTTATCAAACGTAGCACGAATATAAGTTTTGATAAGAGATGCAATATCTTTCTTATCTACTTCCATTCGAATGTATTCATTAAAGTTACGAAAGTTATTCTCAGGTGCAGCACCAAAACCAGTTTTCTTACGTGCTCTTGGTAGCGCCTTAGTCTTTTTCTTAACAGCCATAATATATCTCCGTTTGATTATATAACTATTATAACACATATAAAAACAAATGTAAAGTGTTTTCTTTACTTTTTTTAATTTATTTTTTATATGGGTGTAAAACTATTTCACCATTTTCGTCCCAGTTATGTTTAACAAAGCCTTGTTCACAGAGGTACTCAATTGTATCACTAACAATTTCATCACGTGATTTTGAAAAGTAATTCTTATGAATATAAAATCCGCATGCAGCACAACCTATGCCGTATAGTAGTGCCAAAATATTCTCATCAATATACAATGCAAGTACCTCCATTTAAATTATTATTTAGCTACAAGAAAAGGATACAACCTTATCTAATCTAAAAGACCTCCAGCCTTCGGCTTTAATATCATACACAGGAAGAACCTCTTCGTTAATATTACGAACTTTCTTTTGTGTAATAGGGTCGCTTTTGGTAGCAGCAGGAACAATATCAGAACGTAGAGTACACATCATATCACGTTCATCACCATTCACTTTCTTAAAAATAACACGACACGTGTTAGTCTCAAGTTGTTCAATCATTTCACTTCTAGTTATCATATAATATTCCTTATTTTAAGTGGTATGTGCCTTGAGGTAATTCCCAGGCTTTCATAAGTTTGCGGTACATCTCCGCAGTCATTCCGATTACATTAAAGTTGTCTGTATCTTCCTCCCATTGTCTAATAAAAGCATCACCATTCTCAGTAAAGTGTACAGTAACATCCTCAAACTCTTCAGTGTTATCAAGAATTGTTACGACAGTTTCATTATACTGGTGATCATGTTCAATTGTAAACATTAGCTTCCCATCTTTGATACTTCTATTGCTTGATCCTTATTAAGAATAGGAACAGCATTAGATTTGTGCATAGTAGCAATACCTTTAATAAGAGTACCGGTATATTTGTTACCTTCTCTTTTAGCACCATTACCAGCAACCTTATCAGAAGTCATTCTAGGACCTGTATTATAATCAGGTATCTCAGTACGATACTCCGTCTTAGGTTTATCTTTGATACCCATTGACTTTAAGAAAGCTTCGTGTTTTTCTTGAGCTTTCTTCCAGCCTGGGGCTTTCTTTCTTTTAGATTTACCATGGACTTGAACGCCCTGTATCATGTGCATACTCATATAAATCTCCAAACTATTTAAAGTAGCGCCTCAGAAACAACAAAAAGGAAGTGTACTTTTAGGCTATGTGGCTCTTATAACTCAAACACAAAAGAAAATGCCCTCCGTACGAGACGCTAGTTAAAATAGTTTTCGTGGGAGAGACTTTCTGCAGTGTCTCTCCCCTTATCTACTATCCCGCCAGTAGAAGGCGCCTGGGTTTCCTTTGGTACCAGATGGTCACACCCACCTAACAAAGCCTTGTACATTGGTTGTTAGGATTTTCGAAACAACTGAGACTAGTCCCAATCGTTATCGAATTTTGTAGTCTCCCGCATTGTATCACCATAGTACTGATCAGCATACTTAGATGCATCAGTCCATTGGTAGATATTCTCACGATATGCAGGCTCTTGCATTACATTAGTCTTACGAACAACAGGTCTAGCATTAACAGTTCTAACCTGCTTAACAGATGCTTTTTTAAGTTTAGCCATTTTGTTGCGACGGTCGCCGATCTTTTTGATAAGAGCTAAACGGTCTGCTTTTTGAGTTGCTGTCATAGTCATAATATAATCTTTCTTTTTGTTTCTATAATTAGTATAGCATATTCTAGGAGCTTTGTAAACCCCTAATTTACTTTTTTTTAATTTAATTTTGAACGGATTTCAGTTACGATTTTATCGAAGTCTTTATAGAAACCTTCTTCGCTTGCATAAAACTTAAAGCACTCATGATAAGCATCAGCATCTACAAAATTCCAGATGATTTTACTATCAATATCTAAATTTTCTGGGTTAACCATTGCGTTACGGATTGAGTTAGTTAATTCTGTAATAATCTTTGACATAATGTAGTTCCTTATTTATTGTTTCTATAACTCTTATAACACATCCAATAACTAATGTAAACAACTAATTTACTTTTTTTTAAATTAATTGTAAATACAGCAAAAGTGTTACAATTATGTTACACCTCACATTGAGCTTCAATTTCCATTTCGCTTTCGATGCGTGTTACATTTTTTTGAAGAGTAGTACAAATCATATCAAGCTCGATTAACACGTGCTCTTTAGAACAGCCATCAGCTCGTCTGATTACACCTTGAATAAGATTCTCTAATATTAGAGCGTCTTGAATATCATTTACTTTAATCATAATGTATCTCCGTTATTTGATATAAGTAGTATAACACAACTAAATATGATTGTAAAGTGTTTATTTGATAATAATACAAATGTGTAACAAATATGTTACAATGAGGCGAAGATGAAATTTTATATTACTGGTACTAGACGAGGTCTAGGTGAAGCATTAAAACAAAAATATGATACTGTATCTACATTAGAAGAATGTGATATATTCATTAATTGTAAACATGATGGCTTTGAACAAGTAGATATGCTATACAAAGCAGCAGCTCTTAATAAACGTATCATTAACATAGGATCTCACGCAAGTGATTTTACATATCTACATAAATATGCTGTAGAGAAAAGAGCCTTGCGAGAAGCTAATAACCAGTTGTTCATAGCTGGTAAGAAAACAACGTGTCTGAACTTTGGTTACTTTGATACTGAAAGATCAGCACATAAAGATGTTAAAAAGATGCCTTTAGATTATGTAATAGATGTTATCGAATGGGTTCTTATTCAAGAATATAACGTGAAAGAATTAACGGTATGCGTATAGATGTAGAACATATATTATTAGAATTAGAAAGTTTACCAGAGTATGACACTCAACTTTCATTGCAAGTAACATCATCTGGTTCTAGTGGTGAAGGTAAACTTAATGATTTAGATTTTTTAGAAAAAGACTTTAATGTATTTGCATATGATTTACCTTATACAAATTCTATATTATCTGAACTAGGAATGTATAGAACTCGTCTTATGAATATGAAACCTAAAACTTGTTATTCATATCATTGGGATCCAACTAAAAGAATGCATATACCTCTTATAACAAATGAGAATAATTTCTTTGTTATAGATGATGAAGTAAGTAGATACCCTGCTGATGGATCATATTACTTAATAGATACCACAAAGAAGCATACGTTTGTTAATGCTTCTTTTGAGAATAGACTTCATATCGTAGGTTGTGTAGATGAGTAACATCACCTATATAAAAAATGTTCTGATGATTATTCTTATACATTAATTCTATCTGTTCTGGATATACTTCCCATTTATCAAATAGATCAGGTCTACCACGCTTTAGTCTTTTAAAGAAACCTTTACCCTTATCTCTAGTCCATATAACAAGAGGGAAGTCTGATAATGTATCAAGTGTATATCTTAACTCAGCAAAGTCATCCGTTTTCTCAAGAGGGTTTGTACCATCGGTTCTATATTCACTAAACACATAATATCTACTTAACACTCTTGCTACATCATCTGTGCATATTTGAGTACCAGAACACTGTACAATATCATCACCATCATATGTAAATGTAAAATTATACATCTTATCAAGGTTTAGTTTAGTACCTGAATAGTTATCAGCTAATCTATCATTTAAACTATCAAGATGTAATTGCTCAAATGCATGTGACCAGTCGCCAGATTGAACTTGTCCTTTTAAAATATAAGGAACTATTCTCACAGAATTGACTCAACTCTTTCTTTAAATGAATGAAAGTCAATAGCAGGTATATTATTCCATCTTGTTACAAAAGCACATCGTGGTGCTTCAGTAATAACAACTCTATGCATTACTTCAGTATCAATAAGAATAGGTTTATCAATAATGATTTCTCCTATCTTACGATCAGCTAAAAACTTT
>Ga0315320_10004049_pt1 | contig 12003 bp, 9 predicted proteins | sample M140m21515metaG_FD_203458 | JGI IMG/M metagenome (GOLD analysis project Ga0315320, IMG submission 203458) | Ammonia-oxidizing marine archaeal communities from Monterey Bay, California, United States - M1 40m 21515 | ecosystem: Environmental > Aquatic > Marine > Coastal | place: USA: California...
GGGATTCAGTATCTGATATGGAAGATGCAAGAGAGCTTTTCAGCGGTCCAGAGCAAACTATAAAAATTCTTGAGCAGGCAGATAAATCTTAAGCAGTAAAACTTTCCCTCTGGGACATGAGTTCAGCGTGCCTTTTAATCTCAGGATAATCGTCTAGATTTAATCGATTTAAACCAATAAAAAAGTCAGTGGTTGTTATCATTTGAATATCTGCAAAGGTATATCTATCACCAGCTACAAATTCAGATTCTGAGAGAACACTATTAAAGTATTTTAGAGATTTAATGCCAATATTTTTTTGGGTTTCGCCATATTCTTTATTTTGAGTTTCCAATGCTGACATTGCTGGATGCAAATGTCGGAATCCCATAGCTAACGGTATCATCAATTCATTAAATATTCTTGCTTGCCACATCTCAATTGAAGCAATCTCGATTGGGCTTTCTCCAAATAAGTTAGGCTCAGGGTGTAAAGATTCTAAATATCTGCATATTGCTGTCGATTCCATGATTACAGTTCCATCGTCAAGTTGAAGTGCTGGAATTCTCGAGTTAGGCGCTATGGCACGATATTCTGGTGTTTTATGTTCACCCTCCATCATATTAATCTCAACCATCTCCACGTTAGTAATCTTTTTCTCAGCTAAAAACATCCTAACTTTTCTTGGACTATTAGCCATTTTGTTATCATATAATTTCATTTTTCATCCTCTCCAGCTTTTTTATTATTGTAATATCCCTTAAAGGCAATATAAGTTTGAATTAGATTAGCGATAACAAATGCAGGCAAATCAACAAAAACGAATACTACAGCCCCAGCAAATCTGCTAATACCCGTCAAAATGTATCCATTTAACCTTGTCTCATGCTTTACTGAGCTCACTAAGGCCAAGCTTAGAATGCTGAGTACTAAAATTACCCATTGCCCATATTCTAAGAAGTTCTCAATCATGCTAAATACCTCATTGACTTACTAATTCTTGATTCGCTTTTTCAGCCTTTGCCCAATCATTGGGTAGTAGCTTAGAAGCCAGCAAGAAACTAGCCATAGATGGAATAAGTAACAATGAAGTAACACTCATAGCATATCTAATTGACTCAACTTCACTGTGATTTTCACTAAACAGATCTATCATCCAACCCGTAAATGTTGGCCCGCCACCGAGTGAGATCATGTTAAGAATAAAAAAGAATAAAGCGGTAGACATGGCTCGCATATTCACCGGAGCAAGAGTTTGAGCAATTGCAAAACTTGGCCCAAGCCATGTTCCAAAAAACAACAAAAATAATGTTGTTAATAGAAGGTGCGCTTCAACACTTGGCACCCACCAAGAATAAAGTGTAACTGGCAGGCATAGGGTAATTGCTATTGCTGGCAACCATCCATAGGCTCTTACATTATTTTTACCCCATTTATCTGCTAGTCTTGCTCCAAAAAAAGCTCCTCCAGCATATGTTGTTCCATTAATTATCCCTAGAATAATTACAAGTGTTCTAAAATCAAAGTTTGGATCTAAGGTTATTAAATATTTGGTTTGGAATGCAGAGGCTGAGTATGATACAAATGCCCCAAAAGCGCTTCCAAAGCACATAGCACGCCAAGCAGGAATCTGTAAGAGAGTCATTATTGATGACAAAAAAGGGGGTTTTGCTATTTCAGTATGCCCCTCAAATTCCATCGCTCCCCTTGCAGGCTCTTTTATAACCAGCTTTACAATAACAGCCAAAGCAATACCGGTTAATCCCAAGAAGATAAAGACTTGCCTCCAATTTACATCATCATTAGACGTCCCCATTAGTGATGCGGTTGCAAAGTAAGCCGCCATGACCCCTAATGGTATCCCCATTGAATAAACACCCAAAGCGCTGGCTCTCTCTTCTTTGGGATACATGTCTGAGATGATAGAGTGGGAGGGTGGACTGCCACCCGCTTCTCCAATTCCAACCCCCATTCGAGCAAGACCAATCTGAATAAAATTAGTTGCCATTCCTGTCAAGGCAGTAAAGCCACTCCAGGTGGCCAAAGCTATTGAGAGTATATTTACTCTGTTATATCTATCAGCTAACCATGCTATGGGAATAGCAACCGTTGTATAGAACACAGCAAACGCTAAACCAATCAATAGGCCTAATTCGGTATTAGTTAGACCAAGATCTTTTTGTATAAATGGAGCTAAAATACCAACGATTTGTCTATCAATAAAATTGAAGCCATAGACGATTGTTAATAACACTAAAACAAAAGTTCTATAACCTTTTGATGGCTGTTGTTTATCCAATGATCAGACCCCCCAATCCATGAAGCTTGAATTATATGTCGGAGATAAATTTCTATCGATATGAAAAACTCAGCGTTGCCTCATTCCCAGTTAAGAGCACCACCAGTTTGGTATTCAATCACTCTGGTTTCAAAGAAGTTCTTCTCTTTTCTTAAATCCATTATTTCTGACATCCAAGGAAAAGGATTTGTAGCACCTTTAAACTCTTCTTCTAGCCCAATTTGAGTGAGGCGTCTGTTAGCAATGAATTGCAAGTATTCTTCCATCATAGAAGCATTCATACCTAGAACACCCCTGGGCATGGTATCTCTGGCATATTGAATCTCAAGCTCTGTCCCTTCAAGGATCATCTGAGCCGCTTCGTTTTTCATCTCTTCATCCCACAGGTGCGGGTTTTCAATTTTAATTTGATTGATGACATCAATTCCAAAATTTACATGCATTGACTCGTCTCTCAAGATGTACTGAAATTGCTCGGCTGTTCCTGTCATTTTGTTGCGCCTTCCCATTGATAGGATCTGAGTAAAGCCGCAGTAGAAAAATATGCCTTCAAGCACACAATAAAAAGCTATTAGATTCCTTAGGAGCTGCTTATCGGTTTCTGTTGTTCCTGTTTGGAAGGTTGGATCAGAAATTTGTTGAGTATACTTTAATCCCCATGCTGCTTTTTTTGCGACGCTAGGAATTTCTCGATACATATTAAATATTTCTCCTTCATCCATACCAAGCGATTCAATGCAGTATTGATATGCATGAGTGTGTATTGCCTCTTCTAAGCTCTGTCTCAGAATGTATTGACGACATTCAGGATTTGTTACCAATCTATACAGAGCAAGAACTAGATTGTTTGCAACCAAAGAGTCAGCAGTTGAAAAGAATCCTAGATTTCTTTTTACAATTGTTCTCTCATCCTCAGTTAAACCATCATCTGATTTCCAAAGAGCTATGTCTGCAGTCATATTGACTTCTTGCGGCATCCAGTGATTGGCACTACCATCGAGATACTTTTGCCATGCCCAGTCGTATTTAAAAGGAACTAACTGGTTGAGGTCAGCTTTACAGTTAATCATAGCTTTATCATCAACTTGAACTCTGCCATTATGCATTTCGTCTAATTCTTTTACGCCCTCTGATGCATCAAAGGTTTCCATGGCCTTCTTTGCAGCTGCTGCTCTTGCACCTACCTCAATGTTTGCAGACGCAGCAGTTGGCGCATCTTCTGTTGCCTGAGCAACTGGCTCAACATGCTCTGGTGCTTCTGGCGTTGTATTTTTTATTGCAGGAGCTACCTGAGTATCTTCTTTATTATATTCATCCCAATTTAACATTTTTTTCTCCGTATTCTTGTTACTGACATGCTTCGCAGTCAGGATCATCCAAAGAGCATGCTTCTGGCACAGGAGCTGGTGCACCGAGTTCGTGAGGAACTTCAGGTGTAGGTTCTGCCTGGGCGCTGACTGCATTCAAGCTACCTTGGTTGATGGTTGATTTTTCCGTTGTTGTTGCTGCTATTGATCTAAGATAGTAGGTAGTTTTTAGACCTGAGTACCATGCCATTCTGTAAGTAAGATCTAGTTTTTTACCATTAGCATTGCCGATATATAGATTCAAAGATTGAGCTTGATCTATCCATTTTTGCCTTCTGCTTGCAGATTCAACGATATATTGAGGCTCCACCTCAAATGCAGTTGAAAATAGCTTTTTAATATCATCTGGAATTCTTGAAATTTCGCTCAAGCTGCCTTCAAAGTATTTAAGATCATTGATCATGACGTCATCCCACAAATTTAATGCTTTCAGTTTTCGTACTAGATGGGGATTAACGATTGTAAACTCACCAGATAAGTTAGATTTAACATAAAGATTCTGATATGTCGGTTCAATTGATTGTGTTACACCTGTAATATTTGAAATTGTTGCCGTTGGCGCAATGGCCATTACGTTTGAGTTTCTCATACCGTCTTTTTTTACTTTTGCCTTAAGCTTATCCCAGTCCAAGGTTTCTGATCTATCCACTTTGATAAATTCACTGCCCCTATTTTTTTCTAGGATATCAATTGAATCTTTCGGGAAGATTCCTTGGCTCCATAAAGAGCCCTCGTATGATGGGTACGTGCCTCGCTCTTTGGCTAATTCACTGGATGCGTGAATGGCATAGTAACTTATTACTTCCATGCTTCGATCTGCAAATTCAATGGCTGCATCAGAACAATAGGGTGCATTTTGCATATAAAGAGCATCTTGAAAGCCCATTAGTCCCATTCCTACTGGTCGATGCTTGAGGTTTGAGTTTTTTGCTGTATCTACAGAGTAATAATTAATGTCAATAACATTATCGAGCATGCGAAGTGCTGTTGTAACAGTTCGTTTTACTTTTTCTTGATCTAAAGTTCCATCTTTCATATGTTGCGGAAGGTTGACCGAACCGAGATTACACACAGCTATCTCATCATTGCTTGTATTCAGGGTTATTTCCGTGCACAAATTTGAAGAATGAATCACACCAATATGTTGTTGTGGTGACCGAAGATTGCATGAGTCCTTGAAAGTAATCCATGGATGACCTGTTTCAAAAAGCATTGTTAGCATTTTTCTCCATAGATCTTTTGCGGGAATTGTCTTGTGTTGATCCATTTTTCCTTCTGCAGCTAAAGCCTCATATTCTTCATATCTTTTCTCAAAAGCTAGGCCAGTAAGATCATGTAAATCTGGAGCTTCACCCGGCGAGAAAAGAGTCCAATTTGCACCAAGTTCAACTCTTTTCATAAATAAATCAGGGACCCAGTTTGCTGTATTCATATCATGAGTTCTTCTTCTATCATCTCCAGTATTCTTTCTAAGGTCTAAGAACTCTTCTATGTCTAGATGCCATGTTTCAAGGTAAGCACACATTGCTCCTTTTCTTTTTCCACCTTGGTTTACAGCGACAGCAGTATCATTTGCAACTTTTAAGAAAGGCACAACACCCTGGCTCTTTCCATTTGTTCCTTTTATATATGATCCTAATGCTCTAACGGGGGACCAGTCGTTACCAAGTCCACCAGCCCACTTGGAAAGTAATGCGTTATCTTTCATTGCACCAAAAATTCCATCTAAGTCATCTGGGATAGTAGTCAAATAACAAGATGATAGCTGGGGTCTCAAGGTTCCTGAATTAAATAGGGTTGGGGTTGAGCTCATATAATCAAAGCTTGACAATAATTTATAGAATTCAATTGCTCGGTCTTCTCTATTGTCTTCTTCAACAGCAAGACCCATAGCCACTCTCATGAAAAAGATTTGAGGTAACTCATATCTGGTATCTTGATAATGAATAAAGTACCTGTCATACAAAGTTTGCAGACCTAAATAAGTAAACTGATAATCCCTATCATGATCGATTGCATTACCCAATTTGTTCAAATCAAAATCTTTCAGGATTGGATCGAGCATTTGTAACTCAATTCCTTTTTCGATATAAGCTTGGAATGCTTTCGGATAGTATTCCTGCATTTCTGGATGGGAGCTTTCCTCAGCAATATCAAGAAATGATAAAGCCTCACTTCGCAATTCATCAAGCAGTATTCTTGCTGTCACATATGAGTAGTTTGGTTCTTGCTCAACTTTTGTTCTGGCTGACATTACTAGAGATGACTTCATATCACTTACAGATACACCGTCATATAAATTTTTAATTGATTCTTCTAGTATTGAATCGGCGCTGACGTCTTCTAGCCCATCACATGCATGATTGACAACTGAAGCAAGGCGGTTGATGTCTAGAGGTGCTTGAGACCCATCTTTTTTTGTTACAGAGATATTTGGAGCATCTATGTTAGTTTCTTGTGGTGCGTCTTTTGTTCTTTCTAGCGCTCTTTCTTCCCTGTATAAAATATATTTTCTTGCTACAACATATTCTTCATTGCGCATTAATTGAAGCTCTACTTGATCTTGTATTTCTTCTATGTGAAGTGTTCCACCAGACGGCATTCTTCTTTTAAAAATTTCTTGAACATCAGCTGTTATTTCTTCAACTTTTCTATGTATTCTTTCGCTGGCCGCAGCATTTCCTGATTCATTTGCAAGAAATGCTTTTGTAACTGCAACTTTAATTTTATCTTCTTCAAACGGGACGACCTTGCCGTTACGTTTTATAACTCTTATTTTTCCTGGTGCTGTGATATCTAAATCATCTGTTGGGATTCCACCAATTGGTTCTCGACTAGCACTTTCTTGAGTCTTATCTAACTCCTGTATTGTCATTTGTTTCCTCTATCTTTATTACTTTCTTTGATAACTTTTAGAAAAATTTACCAATGGGTGGGGTTAAAATGTGTTTTTTTTTAATCTTATTAACCAACGTCAATATTCTTACATTGTGGATAAATAATCAAGCAAAAAACACAATATATTGTGAATTCTTTTAAATTTTTCACAATATGCTGTATAAATGGTGTTTATTGGTTGTGTGAAATAGGTGAGTAAATTGTGGATAAATTAAATATTTTGGTTCGTAAATGTCTGTTTTAGTAGCGATTGATCAGGGGACAACAAGCACAAGGAGCGTTGCATTCAATAGTGATCTAAGCGTGGCCTACTCTCTACAGAAAGAGTATCCATTACAATATCCAGATGATGGGTGGGTAGAGATCGATCCCGAAGAATTATTAAGCTCTGTCTATTCAACTCTTGATCCAGTTATTGAAAAATTTATAGATATCTCTGCCGTTGGAATAACGAACCAGCGTGAGACTACTATTGTGTGGGATGCAGAGTCAGGCAAACCTATTTATAACGCTATTGTTTGGCAAGATAGAAGAACAGCAGAGCATTGCATGCAATTAAAGAAGAAAGGTTATGAAGAAGAAATTGCAAATAGAACAGGCTTGTTGCTTGATCCATATTTTTCTGCGACAAAGATTGCCTGGATCTTGGATAATGTTAATGGTGCAAGACAGCTGGCAGAAAAGGGTCAACTTCGTTTTGGAACTGTAGATACATTCTTATTGTGGAATTTATCTAATGGTGAAATTTACAAAACTGATGTAACGAATGCGTCTCGAACAAATTTATTTAATATCCACACAAAGGAATGGGATGCAGAGCTTCTTAAAATTTTTAATATTCCTTTATCAATGCTTCCTGAGGTCAATGCGTCAGATGCAGACTACGGAATAATTAGGAGAAAAGGAGCAGCAATTAGAGTTAGAGGAGTAATCGGTGATCAACAAAGTGCACTGGTTGGACAAAAGTGTTTTAACAACGGAGAAATGAAAGCTACGTTTGGAACAGGTTGTTTTTTGATGGTTAATACTGGTGATCAATCAATGCAATCAAACTCGGGGTTGTTAAATACTATTGGATACGGCCTTGCTAATAAGACTCCATTTGCTCTTGAAGGAAGTATTTTTTCAGCAGGGACAATCATCCAGTGGCTTAGAGATAATATGAAATTTTTTTCTGACTCATCTCATAGTATTGATTTTTTATCACAAACAGGAAACTCTAATGATGTGATCTTTATACCTGGTTTTACAGGCATAGGAGCGCCACATTGGAATTCTGAAGTGCGAGCTGGATTTTATGGAATTACCAGAGATACAACTCAAAAAGATATGGTAACGGCTGCTTTTAAGGCTCTTATATATCAGGTAATAGATATCAAGGACGCATTACAAAATGATGGAATAGAAATAAAAAATCTGTCGATTGATGGAGGTATGGCAGCAAACTCAAAATTCTGTCAACTACTGGCAGATTATCTAGAACAAGACATACATGTGCCTTCAAGCCTTGAATCTACAGCGATAGGCGCTGCAATTACTGCTGGGCTTGGTTCAAGCTTGTTTTCAATTGAAAGTTTACTGCAAATGAGTTCTTCTGATACAACAGTTTTTCAACCAAGAAATGATATTTTTAATCCAAAAGATCAAGCAAGGTGGAGAGAATTCCTGAGAGTGCTCCTAGACACATATAATTAGGATAGAAAAAACCTTCAGATCAATCGGAGCAGCTCATCAGAATGAACCCAAGGCTCCGCCGGAATTAGAGAAATAAAATCTCATAGAAAAAAATAGACTTAATATGAAAATATTTTTGTTAATAATTCTTAATGTAATACACTAACTATTTTTCATGAACACGCAAAGCTCAAAATGTATAAATATCAAACTTTAAATAATATTGCTCCCGAGGGTCTGGAAGTTCTTAGCAATCAAAAATATGCTGAAGTGTCAGAAAATCCGGATGGTTTATTGCTAAGAAGTCACAAATTGCTTGAGAGTGATTTAGGTGAAAATCTGGTTTGTGTAGCGAGAGCTGGAGCAGGGACAAACAATATACCAATTGAGGATGCAACAAAGAAGGGCATTGTTGTTTTTAATACACCCGGTGCTAACGCTAACGCAGTAAAAGAGTTAGTTATTTGTGGCATGCTGCTCTCCTCAAGAGGAATTATTGAGGGAATAGATTTTTCAAAAACTCTTGAATCGAAAGATGCAGACTCACTAAATAAAGCTATGGAAATGCAAAAGAAATCTTTTGCAGGCAATGAGCTTGCTGGTAAAACACTTGGAATAGTTGGTTTAGGTGCCATCGGGTCAATGCTCGCACAAGCGGCTCAGACACTTGGTATGAACATAGTTGGCTATGACCCTCATATATCCATAGAGGCCGCATGGAGGCTTCCTAGAGAGGTCCAGAAAGCCGATTCAATGGAATCGCTTTTAGGACAAGCAGATTATGTTTCTTTGCATGTACCACTTGTGGAGGCAACGACAAACCTCATTAATGCATCAACCTTGAAACATTTTAAAGAAGGCGCAAAACTTATCAATTTATCACGTGGCGGCATTGTTAACTCCGATGATGTAATGATAGAGCTGGAGAGTGGGAAACTGGGTAAGTTTGTTACTGATTTTCCTACACCAGAGTTAGTCACAAGATCCTCAACAAAGAATGATGTAATTTTACTTCCCCATCTAGGTGCTAGTACAAAAGAAGCTGAAATAAACTGTGCAGTAATGGCTGCTAATCAAATGGCAAATTATCTAAATGATGGAACAATAATAAATTCAGTAAATTTTCCAATGGTTTCGCAGGCCAGAAGCACTAATTATCGCTTGATAGTCATCAATCACAATGAACCTGGCATGATAAGCAAGATCACTGATTCAATAGCAGCATCTAATATAAATATTGCTGATATGACAAACAAGAGTAGGGAGAATATTGCAATAAACATAATCGATCTTGAAAATAGTGCAAGTGCGGACCTCATTAATGAACTTCGTTCCGTAGAACATGTCCTAATGGTTAGGTCTTTAGATATCTAAATATAATTTTCTACAAAGCTTTTATCAAAAGGAATAATCTCATCCTCTCTTCCATCCTGAACTTTATTGGCCCAATTTGGATCAGAGAGCAAGGCTCTCCCAACAGCGATAAGATCAAATTCAGATTTGTTTAATTTTTCATGAAGAATACTCAAATCTGCAGTTTGCGTTTGATGATCGCCTGAATATAGCTTAATAAAATCCTTATCTAACCCCACACTGCCCACACTAATGGTAGGAAGGTCAGTTGCATTTTTTGCAACGCCTGCCAGATTTATTCCCTTAGAGTTAAATTCTCCTTCCCAGAACCGACGATTACTACAATGAATAAAATCTGCACCAGCAATTTTCAAGATATTAAAAAATTGATCGAGCTCCTTAGCATCTGAGGTGATCTTAGCTTCATAGTCTTGTTGTTTCCATTGCGAAATCCTAATACCAACCTTAAAGGTATCAGAGGTAATTTGTTTAGACGACTCAATAATCTCTGCTGCAAACCTTGATCTATTTTCTAAAGAGCCTCCATACTCATCAGACCTTAGGTTAATCTTATCCCAGAAAAACTGATCAATTAAATATCCATGAGCGCCGTGGATTTCAACGCCATCAAATCCAAGTTCCTCACAAATTTTTGCATCACGCGCATAAACTTCTATCAATTCTTGGATTTCATTATTGGTCATTTCATGCGCAACTTTTTTACCTGGTACAACATAACCTGAGGGAGTGAATCCTGGTACTTCTGGAAATGGAGGCATTCCTGGTTTTCGAATTCCACCTACATGCCAAAGCTGACAAAAGATGGCTGAATTATTTGCATGAACTTCATTAATTACTTTTTCCCACATAAACTTTGCTGCATCAGTCTCTAGATTTGGGACATTTGGATAGCCGCTAGCAGCCCTGTGACTTACTTCAACTCCTTCGGTTAAAATTAGTCCAACACCACCTTTGGCTCTTAGAGAATAGTAGGTGGGAGCATAATCTTTGAGAACACCATTTGGTGAGAAATTTCTTGTCATTGGAGCCATTACCACTCTGTTACGAAGCTTCAATCCATTCATATCGTAACTAGAAAATAAGCCGTTAATTTGATCATTCATAAGAGCTATTGATGGTAAGTAGTATGAAGAACCATTCTAATTTATTTTTTTTTAAAAAAATACTTGCCCACAGAATAAAATAGTGTTAATGGGAACCGAAAAATTATAATCAAAAGAACTATCTATAATCAATATATATTATATAAAACACTGATATGCGGTTATTTTATAATTTTTTGATTAGTTTTTGATCAATTCTCATGAAACCTTATTAAATCAGTCTAAAATATGAAATTACTAAGTTATCCCAAGCTTTATCCACAGATTCTGTGGATAAAATTTAAGCAGTTTTAGAGAGGTATATTTTGAGTAAATTTAAATTTCCTAATGCGTGGTTAAGTCCAGTTGGCAAGGCATTTTGCAAGAATATATTTCATGAAATAGAAACAAAATTAATTAAAGAAAAGTCTCTGGGTGCCAGGATATTTCCAGAAAATTTGTATATTTTCAGAGCTCTTGAGTTGGTTCATTTTGAAGATGTAAAAGTAATGATTTTAGGGCAGGATCCATATCATGGAAAAGGGCAAGCCAATGGACTTTCTTTCTCTGTAAACAAGGGATGCAAGATACCACCGTCCTTAAAAAATATTTTTATTGAGTTAAAAAATGATTTAAATATTCCAATCTGCAAGCATGGTGATTTAGAATTTTGGGCTCAACAAAATGTATTGCTATTGAACTCAGTACTCACAGTTGAAAAAGGTTTACCCAATTCTCATAAGGGAATAGGATGGGAAAAATTAACAGATAAAATTATCTCTGTTTTAAGCGAAAGAGGAAAAATGATTTTTGTTTTGTGGGGTAAAGAAGCACAAAGGAAAAAAAATTTAATCGACCCAAAAATAAATTCAATTTTAATGGCCCCTCATCCATCTCCTCTCTCTTCATATAGAGGTTTCTTTGGATGTAATCACTTTTCTAAGATAAATAATATTTTAATAAAAGGTGGCATGAAACCAATTAATTGGAACCTAAATTAATTTTTTAAAAGTTTTCAATCTTTCCAAGGCATGAAGAGAACAATTGCTTTTGAGCTTCAATAGTTGAACCAACAATCTCAAATTGTGAAACCTGCTCAGGTTTGGTATGGGAAATTAATCGCGTTTCTTTTTTTGCCTTCCCAAGATACTCCATCCTAGCAATAATTTCTTGACCTTTAAAACAACCTTTATTAAAACTAACACGTGTTAAGTGTTGGCCTAATTCATGAGGTCTATACTTACCAGAGTCTTCGGAGTTAATTATATGATCACCCATTATTTTTTTATTAAGCTCCCAGTTCAATATAGATAATTTCTTGTATGGTTCC
>Ga0315320_10004050_pt1 | contig 12003 bp, 8 predicted proteins | sample M140m21515metaG_FD_203458 | JGI IMG/M metagenome (GOLD analysis project Ga0315320, IMG submission 203458) | Ammonia-oxidizing marine archaeal communities from Monterey Bay, California, United States - M1 40m 21515 | ecosystem: Environmental > Aquatic > Marine > Coastal | place: USA: California...
CGTCGTCAAATCCGTGACATCCAGTCAATTGCACGCGATACCCATGGCCCGTCCGGCTCGCCGCCGGCAAGGCTGGCCCCGAAATGGTCCCGCCCGTCGAAGATAATTTTTTCAACGGAAATGCCGGCGTAAGAGAGCGTTTGCGTCATGCGTTCCGCCTGATCCCGCAGATGGGGGAAATCTTCGGTGCCATACGCAATCAGGAAGGGTGGCGCGTCTGCATTCACATGATGTATCGGGCTTGCGACACGGTCTGTATCGGCATCATCCGGACCCAGAAAGCGGGGTCGCATCGTCAGCCCTGATCCGTCGCCGAACTGATAGACACCGGAAATCGGCAAACAGCCTTTGATCGCGTCTGCCGGCAGGCCGCGCGAGCTTTGCCAGTCGGAGGTCAGCGCCAATAACGGCGTGTAATGGCCACCGGCGCTATGGCCGCCGACAAACAAACGATCATGGTTTCCGCCATGCGCCGCAATATTTGCGTATATCCAGCCAATCGCGTCCGCGACGTCTTCCAGCCCGGTCGGGAACATATTCTGCGGCGCAAGCCGGTAGCCGACGGAACAAAATGTCACGCCGGCCGCCGTAAATGCTGGCGCCATGAAATTCATGTGTTCTTTGTAACCGGACGTCCAGCCGCCGCCGTGAACAAATACGAACACATCGCCGTTCGGCTCGGGCGCCGCATGAATGGCGATAGACTGATAAGGATCATCGCCGTAGCGCTCTTCCGCCGTCGGATTGACGGTTTCGCCGCGGCGCATCACCTCTGCGGCATACGGCTTTGCAAAATCGGAGAAAGGCTCCTGCGGCGGGTAATCCTCAATACGCATGGCTGGCTCCGTTTCTCAACAATCCCAAAATATCGGCCGGACATATAATAGCGAATGATATTCATTATTGAGTGCGCGCTTATCCTAGTCAAGAAAGACAAAATGCCTTCCTGCGTAGACGATGAACTGCCGGGCTGACGAAAGCCTACTTCCCTTTCGGGTCCAGTCCGAAAAGATTCGCGGCGTTGTGGCCCAGAATGTTTCGCTTCGCCTTCTCATCGATAAATGACAGATCGGAAATCACCGTCGGCAGATCAAAATCCCAGTGCGGCCAGTCCGACGCGTAGAGCAACTGCGACGGCGCGTTGATTGCGTCGAACGTCGCTTCCAGCATCTTCATATTCGTCTGTTCCATCGGCTGACAGGTAAAGAACATCTCACTGATATATTCGCTCGGCAGGCGCTTCAGGTTCGGCGCTTCGGACGAACGCATCAGATATTCGCTGTCGAGCCGCTGCTGCATGAACGGCAACCACGACAGACCGGATTCGATCCACAGGACCGGCAGCTTCGGAAACCGTTCCGGCAGCCCGTTAATCACCCAGTTGGTCATATGGACGATATTGCACAGCACGAACGATATCGCGTGCATCGAGATAAACCGGTTGAGCTGCCCCATATATCCACTGTCAGGCCATTGCGGTCCAGCATGAAAGCCGAGCGGCTTGCCGACTTCCTCAAGCATTCTGTAAAGCCGCATGTACTGATTGTGGTGCACCGGTTTGTAACGGACCGACGTGATCATAAATCCGGCAACCTTCGGATGGTTGGCATATTGCTCGACAATCCGCTCGCAGGCGCTGGGTTCGGAGAACGGCAGGTACAACATCGAATAAATGCCGTCATCTGTGCACAGCACGTTGTCGACCAGCCATTTATTGTAACCTTCTGCCAGGCCGACCTCGACCTCGACTTCTGGATGCATGCCGAGCGACAGCATCGGCGTCGGAAACGTGATCTGATAATCGACCGCCATGCATTCCATCGCCCGGCGGATAAGCACGACATCGCGATGCGCACCGTCTTCGGCCTCGGCAATTTCCTCCAGGCCCTGATCGTGGCTCACCCGCCCGCCGACACCCTGGTTCGGCGGAAAGCCGGACGACGTCATGATGCCCGGATGAACCTGGCCGTTGCGTGTAAAACTGTTGGCGATATCGCGGATCACGTCGCTCGGTATTTCAGCAATGATCTCGGACCACGACTGATTTTCGAAATGATGGGCATCAACATCGACAATCAGCCAGTCTTCGAGACCGCGTTCCTGCATGGCCCGTTTTGCGCGGGCCAGCGTGTCCCTTGTGTCTGACGTCTTGCCAAGCTGGTTCAGCTCGCGTGGTTGTTCCAGGCCGCTATCCATGAACGTTCTCCTGCTTCAGTGTGCCATCAGGACCGGTAGGTCCGCATTCTGCAATACATAACGTGTCACGCCGCCGAGGATCAGTTCGCGCAGCCGGCTGTGAGAATAGGCGCCCATCACAAGCAGGTCGGCACTGACGCGTTCTGCCTCCTCAAGCAACACCTCACCGACAAGCCGGTGGTCCGGCGATATCTCAACCACTTCCGCCTGTACATCGTGCCACGACAGATACTTGGCGATGTCCTGCGGCGACGGTCCCTGCTTGGCACCCGTCGTAACGGTAACGATCGTCACGGAGCGCGACATCAGGAGCAGCGGCAGCGCGGCAGCAATGGACCGGACGGAACTCGGGCTTTTGTTCCAGCCGATCACCACGGCCTCGCCGATAGATTTCGGCGATGTCGGTGGCGCGATAAGCACCGGCCGCCCGGTCCGAAACAAAGCAGCCTCCGCAGAAAGCTCGGCAACGGTGGTCTGGTCCTTCATCGGCCGGCCTACGACTACCATGTCGTAGGCGCCGCCTCGGGTCGCAACAATTTCCGACGCCAGGCCGGTGGCAATTTCCCAGGATGCCGACGGCAATTCCGCGGGCACCGCGAGCTCCCTGTAATCGATCTTACGGGCTTCAAGTAAATCGTCGAACCGTTGGCGAGCGAGTTTTTGTTTTTCGTCGCGGTCGTGGTCATATTCTTCGCGGATCTGAACCTGAACGGATTCGAACAGGCCCATCGCACCTGCAGGAATAACTTCGCTGACATCCCCTGTGACGAACATGCAATCCGCATGACCGCCGAATTCCTGGGCGAGCAATAGCCCCGTCCCGACCGCACCTTCGTCGCGATCGATATCTCCGACAGGGACAAGCATGTTTTTGATCGTCATCACTTACCTCCCGATGTCTCCGGATGATCGGTAAGTCTAGCGCATAAAACCCTGGGGCGAGATGTTAAATTCAGAACGGACTCACGCCTTGTTCAGCGCTTTCAAGACGATTTCGGGGGTAATCGGCATTTCCGTCACCAACCCGCCATGGGGCCGGATTGCATCGTTCACCGCGCACATAATGGCCGCCGGTGCGCCGACCGTTCCCGCTTCTCCAGCGCCTTTTGCCCCCAACTGCGTGCCCTCTGCCAGGGTTTCGACATGTCCCACCTGAATGTCAGGCATCTCTGCGGCCATCGGCACCATGTAATCCGCCAGTGTTCCGTTCAAAAGATTTGCATCGTCGTCATAGATACAGTGCTCGAACAATGCGCCACCGATCCCCTGGACAACGCCGCCACGGATCTGCTCGTCAACCAGAAGGGGATTAATCACCCGGCCGCAATCCTCAACGACCCAATGCTGCAACGGCGTGACAAACCCGGTTGCGATATCAACCTCGACCAGCGCCCCCTGTATCCCGTTCGCGATGCAGAATGGCGCCTGCGGGGCGTAATGCCGGGTAACGGCGAGTTCCGGCTGCGTGCCGGGCGGCAACAGATCGTGTCGGAAGTGCCCGGCCTCGGCAACTTCGATGAGGCTCATTCTGACCTCCCCGGAATGCCGGCCCCGAATGCCCCCGTTGCCAACTTCCAGAGTTTCAGGGCCCGTCTGCAATATCGCCGCAGCAAGCGCGCACAGACTATCTGCGAGCGCATCCGCCGCCCGCCATGCCGCCTCTCCGCCAATCGTGAGACCGCGCGATGCCCAGGCACCGCCGCCATAGGGCGTGACTGCCGTATCCCCGGAAAAAACAATGGCGATGTCATCCATCCCGATGCCAAGACGGTCACCGACAATTTGCGCAATCCCCGTCGGAGTGCCCTGCCCCTGGTCCGTAACGCTGGTGATCACACTGATCTTGCCGGTCGGTTCCAGTTTAACGGTCGCCCCGTCCTGGGTGGACACCCGCGCCTGTGCAGGTCCGTAATAGGCGCCGCCGACGGCCGTTAGTTCGACAAACGTTGCAAGGCCGATGCCGCGCCAGATACCTTTGGTGCGCAGCTTGGCCTGCTCACGCCGAAGCTCGGCGTAGCCCATCATATCGAGCAACTTGTCGAGACATTCGGCCAGAGAGAGCCGGGTCAGCGGAACCCCCGTCAATGTCTTGGTCGGAAAGGCCTCGTCGCGGATATAGCTGTCGCGTCGAAAATCCGCGGGATCGATCCCTGCCTCAGCGGCAGCGAGATCAACCAACTGTTCGGTAACTGCGGTCGCAATGGGCTGGCCGACAGCCCGGTACATCGCCACGGTCGGACGGTTCTGGAACGCAGCGCGAAACCGGCCGGAATAAGCCGTCAGCGCATAGGGTGCGCCCGACAGATTCATATTCATCATGCCTTCGCCGATCGATGCGCGCTTATAGGCGGAATACGGACCGATCCCGCCGATCGCATCGACTTCCATTGATGACACGGTACCGCCGGTCGCCTTCAGACCGGCACTGACCACATGGTCACGGGAGTGCATGTCGCTGACAAAGGCTTCCAGTCGGTCGGCGACAAATTTTACCGGACGCCCGAGTACGCGGCTCAACGCCGCCACGGCAACCTCGTCGCCATACACATGAAGCTTGATGCCGAAACCTCCGCCCACATCGGGACAGATCACGCGGACTTTGTGTTCATCAATACCGAGATGCCGGGAATACACATCCTGCTGCTGCCACGGCGTTTGATGCGATGCATAAACGGTAAGGCTGCTGTCGCCCGGATTCCAGTCGGCAACCGCCGCCCGGGTTTCAAGCGGCACGCCGGTATGACGGCCGAACCGGAACGTGGCCGCGACAGATATATCAGCCTCTGCGGACACTTCACCTTCGCCCGACCGAGCCTCAAACGCCAAATTTCCCGCGTCTCCCGGGTGGATTGACGAAGCATTTCTGTCCAACGCATCTTCTCCGCTGGACAGCGCTGGCAAGGGGTCCCATTCGATCTGCAAAAGCTCGGCCGCATCTTCAGCGAGGGCGCGCGACGTGGCGACGACGACCGCGACCGGCTCTCCCTGCCAGCGCGCCACATCAACCGCCATGGCATATTGTTCGGGTGCCCGCAGCGCCGGGATATGGGCCGCACCACCTGTCCACGGCGAACAGATGGTTGAGAGTTCGGTACCGGTCATGACACATAGCACGCCCTCTGACGCCGCGGCGTCAGAGGTATCTATCGAAAGGATCCTAGCGTGTGGATGCGGAGATCGAGCAAAAGCGGCGTGCACCATACGCGGAAGCTGAATGTCGTCCGAATACCGGCCGCGACCGGCAACCAGACGTTTCGCATTCGGGCGACTGACACGCTTACCAATCAACCCGCCGGTTTCGCCGTCCATTCCAATACCTTTCACCGTCCATCGCGATATACCGCCGTGGTCACTATCGAGATCAGCACATATTTGTGTCAAGGCGGGCGGTTCTTACTGAACGCGCGCAAAATATAGAGAAGTGACCGGAATCCGCGATTAACCACCTAAGGCGCAATGAATCGACACAAACGTTGGCGTATGGTAGAAAATCTCGGAGCAAATAAATAGCTAACAGAAGCTTAACGGGAGTTTTCTAAATGAACTATCTTAAACTTATCCTTGGGACCGCAGCCGGTGTTGCACTTGCAACCTCGGCTTCTGCACAGACTGTCGGCATCGGCGCAACCAAAGCCGGCGCTGTCGCGCAGATTACCGCGACGATTTCCAAGGCTGTCTCCGAACATGGCGGCATCCAGATGCGCAAGCAGACGATGGGCGGCACACAGCAGTACATCCCCGTCGTGAATGCGGGCGAGCTTGAATTCGCTATCTCGAACATCACGCAGTACCACATGGCAGTTACCGGCACGGGTCTCTCCGCAAAGGGCGGACCGTACAAGAACCTGCGGCTGGTTTCGACAATGATGAAATTCACCGTCAGCCCGGTGGTATCGCTAAAATCCGGCATCACGAAAACGGCTCAGCTCAAAGGCACCCGCATGGCGGTCGGCTTTAAGGGCGCACCGCTGTTCGTGAACATCCATAGCGGTGCACTGGCAACAGCTAACCTGACACCGGCGGACATCAAGCCCGTCCCGCAGGTTGGTCTGGTTCAGCATTGGCGCGCTTTCATGGCGGGCAAGATCGACTGGGCCATCGCTGCAGCCGGTTCCGGCTTCGTGAAGCAGATGAATGCCAAGATCAAAGGCGGCATCCGTCACATCAGCTTCCCCAACACCCCGGAAGCGCTGGCCAAAATGCATAAATTTTTCCCGAAGACAAACTGGGAAGTCGTCAAACCACGCAAGGGTCTGACCGGTGTGGTCGAGCCGACCACCTTCATTTCCTATGATTATATGCTCTGGACCAATAAAGGCGTGTCGAACGACACTGTCTACAAAGTGACCAAGGTCATGCACACGCAGGGAGCGCAACTCAAACAGGGCGGTCCACTGTGGCGTTCGTACCAGGCCAATAAGCGCCTCGCAAAACCGCAGGGACACCCCTATCACCCGGGTGCCGTCAAGTATTACAAGGAAGCAGGCCTCTGGCCATCCAACTAATACTTGCCTGAGTTAGATAGCTTTCGCCCGCATCCCGAAAAGGGATGCGGGCGTTTTCTTTGATGGTGTCTCAGCATCACTCAAAAACCGATAAACACTTAGACAACCGACAAAAACTGCTTCAATAATGTCCTTAGAAGCGACCCCAAGGTCGCCGACGTACTGGGAATTTGTGGGGAGGTCCGGCCGTGGCCGACAATATTACTGCATCAGAAGATAATACCGAAAACGAAAAGGGCTCGGCCCTCCTTGCCGCGCGAACGGAATGCAATCTCGTTAAAGTCCTGACCCTTAGTCTGGGCGCGCTGATTACGCTTATCGTCCTAACATGGGCAATCGAGTTATGGCTCAAGATTGGCTTCCAATGGTTCGACGAACAGGCCATGGCGACCTGTCTGGGCCTCACCCTCGCAATTATCTTTATCCGTTACCCGTTCGGCGGCGGACGCGACCGCCCTTCGCTGCCCTGGTACGACGTAATTCTTGCGATCGTCGGGTTGGTGACCTGTCTTTATCTCGCCTACATTTACGGCGATATCGAGCTGAACCCGTTCGAAATGCGCCCGACGATGTTTGTCATTGGTGTCATTCTCATTCCGATGGTCTGGGAAAGTCTTCGCCGGACGACAGGCTGGAGCCTGACACTCGTCTTCAGTGTTTTCATGGCTTACGTGTTTGTAGGACACCTCATGCCCGGCATGCTTGAAGGCCGAGAACAGAAATTCATGCCAGCGATCGCCGAGCTTGGCGTGACAAACGTCGCCATTCTGGGCCTGCCGACGAAAATCATCGTGCTTACGGTGGTTCTCTTCATCTGGATGGGTCAGCTGTTGCTGCACACGGGTGCATCGGAGTGGTTCACTGATGTGGCTGCCGCCATTATGGGCCGCTCCCGTGGCGGTTCGGCAAAGATCGCTGTTGTTGCTTCCGGGCTGTTCGGATCGATTTCCGGCTCCGCGGTCTCCAACGTGGCATCAACCGGCGTCATCACCATTCCGTTGATGCGACAGGCCGGCTATGACGCCAAGACCTCAGGCGCGATTGAAGCTGTCGCATCGACCGGTGGTCAGATAATGCCCCCGATCATGGGTGCTGCTGCATTCCTGATGGCAGAACTGCTGGAACTGGAATACACCGAAATCATCCTGGCAGCCTTGGTGCCCGCCGCTTTGTATTACCTAGCCGTGTTCGTGCAGGCCGATCTCGAGGCCGCGAAAAACGGCATCGCGCCCCTGCCGAAAGACAGAATTCCTCCTCTCCTGAGAGTGATGAAAGAGGGCTGGTTCTTCATAATCCCTTATGCGGTGCTGATTTACACGCTGTTCACCCTGAACCTGCCACCACAGGAATCTGCCTTTTGGGCGGCGATCTGCGTCGCCATTGTCAGCCTTATCTTTGGCTACAAGGGCCACCGCATTAATTTTTCCCAGGTCTGGGATTCTATCGCCAACTGTGGACGCCAATCGGCAGAAATCATCGTTATTGGTGCCATGGCCGGCATCATCATCGCCATTCTCGACCGGACTGGTCTGGGACAGGCGCTAACGCTGATCTTAGCCGCCGTCGGCGAAGACAGTTTGTTCCTGTTGCTGATCCTGACGGCACTTGTCTCCATCCTGCTAGGAATGGGCATGCCGACCTCGGCGATCTATCTGCTGCTGGCAACGATGATCGCGCCGTCCTTGATCAAACTGGGAGTCAATCCGATCGCCGCACATATGTTCGTGCTGTATTTCGGACTGATGTCGATGATCACACCACCCGTTGCGATTGCGGCTTTTGCCGCGGCGTCGCTATCGGGCGCGAAACCGATGGAAACCGGCATGACGGCCGTACGCCTCGGGTGGATTGCCTATGTGATCCCGTTCGTGTTCGTGCTGTCCCCGTCCCTGCTGGGGCAAGGAGCGCTGAGCGATATTATCATGGCTACGGTAACGGCGTTTATCGGTGTCTGGGTCGCATCCTGCGGATTGATCGGCTATCTCTTCGGGACGCTATCCAACCTCATGCGGTTCCTGTTTTTTGGTGCCGGGATCTTGCTTCTGCTCCCGGCAGAAGCGATCCCCAACGGACTGTTGATCAACGCAGCCGGCCTTGTGCTGGCGATCGTCGTCGTCAGCCGGGATTACACGTCCAACAAGGAACGGCGAAAACAGGCAGCCGTAGAATCAGCTGCCGGCGAATAGCCAGTTAACAGCTATCGAAAAAGGGCGGTCACTGACCGCCCTTTTTATTGTCCGGCTTTATCAATGGCCGCCAGCACACGCTCTGGCGACAGCGGCAATGCACGGATGCGAACACCGATCGCGTCCTCGACCGCATTGGCGATTGCCGATGCAATTGGCAGCATACAGCCCTCACCGATGCTTTTGGCGCCATAGGGCCCAGGGCCATGACCCTGTTCCTGAAGGACTGAGACAAACCCGTCGGGAATATCGGTTGCCAGCGGCACCCGGTAATCAAGACCGTTGCCGTTTATCAGCGTCGCGCCGTCATAAACCATGCAGGGGAACAAAACCCCAGTTAGCCCCATGACCGCCGATCCTTCATCCTGCCCACGGCAGACCAATGGATTGATGGCCTGGCCGGCATCACCGGAAACAACCAGCTGCTTCAAATGGATCAGTCCGGTTTCCCGATCTACTTCAACCTCGGCAGCGCCCCAGCCGAATTCCCACGACACACATTGGGTTTCCAACGGGGCGGCATGATCCATTCCCGGCTTGAAGAACCCTGCACCGGTAAATTCGTAGCCCGTACCGCCGTAATATCCCATGATCATCGGCGGCAACGGATGGGACTCATTGCCCTTCCGGATAGACCAGTCATCCAGTTCAAGTTCATCAACATCGCAGCCCAACTGCTTCGCAGCAAAATCGAGCACCTTCTGTTTCGCTTCCAGTGTCGCCTGCTGTACTGCCTGTCCCGTACCGATCACGGCCGAACTGGCGTTGGTTCCCTGATCGAACGGCGTGTGATCGGTGTTGAGACCAGGATAGGTCACCCGGTCGAAACCGGTATTCAACAGTTCCGCGACGATCTGTGACATCGCCGTGTGAATGCCCTGCCCGATCTCGATCGAACCACATTCCAGATACACGGCACCTGTCGTCGTAATCCGGACACGGGCCTGCGTGGGTTTGTTCACGCCGCCGGCGTCCTTAAACCCGATAGAAACACCCATGCCACGGCCATCGCCGCTGACCCGGTCCGCATATCCGGCACGATCGGCAACCAATTTCAGCCCCGCCCGCAGATCTGAATCGATACCGCTTTCTCCCGGCACATAGGCCTGGCCAAGGTCTTTGACGTTCTGCATCCGCAAATCGTAGGGATCGCGTCCTAACGCGCGGGCTATGATGTCGATCTGCGATTCACTTGCCCAGGATGCCTGGGTGCCGCCAAATCCGCGATAGGGCCCGGCGGGGGTCGTGTTGGTCAGGATGCAGTCGCAATCGATGTTCAGGTGCTGCCAGTTATAAGGCCCCGGAAGGCGATACCCGGCTTTCTCCGCCACGAGCGGGCTCGCATCGGAATACGCCCCTGAATCGAGCCAAATACTTCCCGACCGGGCGACGAAGGTGCCATCAGCCATGACGCCGGTTTTAACGTCTAGGATGGCCGCATGCTGGCTCTGTGTCAGAAAGCTTTCCTCTGTCGTCATGCAAAACCGGACAGGGCGTCCGGATAAGCGCGCCAGTAAAACGGCAATCGGCTCGGTCTTGCAGTTGTTCTTGGCACCATATCCGGCGCCAAGATACGGCACCTGTACCCGGATATGGTTTTCGGGATGCTGGAATACCCGGGCCAATTCCTTGCGGAGCGGAAACGGGCTCTGAGTACTCGTCCAGATATCGATAACGTTTCCATCCATCCGCGCCACGGTAACGAAAGGTTCAAGGTGGAAATGCTGGTCGCGTGAAAAGACAAACCGGTCTTCGAATATATGATCGCAGCCATCGAATGCAGCGGCATCTCCGGTTTCGTATGAGAACCGGTAGCAGTTGTTGCGACCGAGCCGGCGCGCGCCGCTTGCCCCCTGGCCGTAAGCAGGCACGATCCCCATCGGCTCGTCCTCGAACAGTTCAGGGGCCGCATCGGCCATCGCTTCATCGACGGTCGCTACAACGGGAAGAATTTCGTATTCAACCGTTATCCGTTCGAGCGCGGCAACGGCCTGAAGTTCGGTTTCCGCCGCGACCGCTGCGACCGTGTCGCCGATATAACGCACCTTGTCGATCGCGACGATGGGCATATCTTTGATGAAATATCCGTATGTGGGGTTCAACCCGTTCAGATCGTCGCGCGTTGCAACGGCATGAACGCCCGGCATTGACCGCGCTTTCGACGCATCGATGGAAACAAGACGCGCGTGCGCATGCGGCGATCGCAGGACCTTGGCATGAAGCATGCCCGGAAATGACACATCGACCGTATAGGTCGCGGCACCTGTGGTCTTTGGGACCGCATCCGCACGGGAAACATCCCGACCGACGACCCGAAGGTTTGGGGAAATTTCATTCATTTTCTGCCCCCTCGCTCAGCAAAACTGCTTTCTCTACCGCTTCGATGATCATCTCGTAGCCGGTACAGCGGCAAATATTTGCCCCCATCCATGCGCGGATAGCCGATTTATCGGGTGCCGGATCATGGTCGAGCAAGCCACGGGCGAGCATGATCATGCCCGGGGTACAGAACCCGCACTGGAAAGCGCTGTTATCGACAAACGCCTGTTGCACCGGATCAAGCGCACCATTCGCATCGGCCAATCCCTCAATCGTCCGAATGTCTGATCCGTCTGCCTGCCAGGCAAATGTCCCGCAGCTCGATACCGGTTTGCCATCAAGCAGCACTGTGCACGCGCCGCATGCGCCGAGATCGCAGGACAATTTGGTTCCGGTAAGCGCGAGCCGGTCGCGAAGAACATCGATGAGCATTTCTTCGGGACGGACATGCAGTTCCTCCGCGGTACCGTTTACTGTGCAAGAGACAAATACGAATTCGCCGCTCATGATCCGGCCTCCGCCTTCAATTTATCCGTCAGCCGGCGCGCCAGCACCCCGATCATCCGGCGACGATATGCGGCGCTCCCCATCGGGTTGTTCTTTGGATCGGGAAACATCTCTGCGCAGGTGTCGATCTCCACTACAGGACCGGACCAGCATATCGGATGATCGAAGGTACAACCGATCGCCACGGTCGCCCGGTCTCCATCGATACCCACAGCCACACTGACGACGGGCTTCAGGCTTCGGTCGAACGCTAGCCGTGCATTGCCCGCGACCGGAATCTCCAGCGCCGT
>Ga0315320_10004052_pt1 | contig 11998 bp, 12 predicted proteins | sample M140m21515metaG_FD_203458 | JGI IMG/M metagenome (GOLD analysis project Ga0315320, IMG submission 203458) | Ammonia-oxidizing marine archaeal communities from Monterey Bay, California, United States - M1 40m 21515 | ecosystem: Environmental > Aquatic > Marine > Coastal | place: USA: California...
CCACCGTCCGTTGCCATCCATGATGACGGCGACATGCTTCGGCCACGAGGATCGAGGAGCGAGCGGTTCGGTGATCGTGGTGTGAGTCATTTCGGACGTGTCCAATCGTCGGAGTCCTTCGGGGTTCAGGCGAGGCTCGCAGAGACGAGCGTCTGTGTTCTTTCGGGGCCGACACTCACGAGTCGGATCGGGACTTCGAGGAAGGATTCTATGAACGTGAGGTAGTTTCGAGCGTTCTCCGGAAGGTCTTCACGGGCACCATCGACGTCGAGCGGGCCGCTCCAACCGGGGAGTGTTTCATAGATGGGCTGGACGCCCTCGAGGCGGCCGGCATCCGGAATGAAGCGGTCGGTCGTGGTGCCGTCGGGGAGTCGGTAGGCCGTGCAGATCCTGACTTCATCGAAATTCCACAGGACATCGAGAAGCATGCAGGCGATTTCATCGACTCCGCAGAGCATCGCGGTGTACTTGACGGCGACGAGGTCGAGCCAGCCGCACCTTCGGGGCCGACCGGTGGTGGTTCCATATTCATTGCCGTTCTCGCGGATCTTGTCGCCCATGGCGTCGGACAATTCAGTCGGAAAGGGACCTGCGCCCACGCGGGTGGAATAGGCCTTCATGATCCCCACGACATGTTCGATCGTTCGTGGAGGGAGACCGGTTCCGGTGGGGATGCCGAGGGTGGAACAGTTCGAGCTTGTGACGAAGGGGTATGTTCCATGATCGACGTCGAGAAGGCAGGCGTTTGCACCTTCGAACAGGATTCGTTTCTCGGCCTTGACGGCATCGTGCAGGAGATAGGTCGTATCCGTGATGTTTCCACCGAGACGGTCACGCGAGCGGAGGCAGTCCTCGAGAATGCGATTGGGATCCGGCCGCTCGGAGAAGCCGAACGCTTCCAACTGCCGCGTGTGGATGTCGGCCGAGAATCGGATCTTCTCGAGCAGGTCGGCCTCGTCGAGTAGGAGGTCACCGGTGCGAATCGCGGGAGAGCGCAGGATCTTGTCCGCATAGGCGGGGCCGATACCCCTGCGAGTGGTACCAATGGAGTTGTCACCGGCATGTCTGGAGAGCATCTCCTCGAGCGCACCATCGAGCATCTTGTGGTGATCGAGCACCAGGTGGCTCCGGTCGGAGATGTGAATCCGTTCCTGTGCATCGACGCCCCGGCTTTGGATCGAGTCGATCTCGTCGATCAGCTTCACAGGGTCGACGACCACGCCGTTACCGATGACGCATTCGATGCCCGGGTAGAGGATGCCGGAGGGAATCAGGTGGAGGGCGTACTTTGAGTCTCCGACGACAACGGTGTGGCCAGCATTGGCACCTCCGTTGTATCGCACGACCACGTCGTGACGTGCCGTGAGGAGATCCACGATCTTCCCCTTGCCTTCGTCACCCCACTGAAGTCCAACGACTGCGGTGTTTCGTGGCTGTTCTGCTGAGCGGTTTTCATCGGACGCCATCTGGGCGAACTCCTGTCTGGTCGTGCGTGCCTGCCTCCGGTGATCCAGAGGCCTCAGGCCCGATTGTATCGGCCCATCGCCATCAGCATGTGAATCCAGCCGAATCCTCGATTTCCGGACTCAAGATGGCCTTCCCAGCGGTCGATGCTGGTGATGAGAGCCTGCGCTTCCCGGGGCTCGAACCGCCATCAACCCCACGGCAAGGAGTTTCCATGACCACCATCGACACGGACTCGTTCAGAATCATCTGTCCCAATCTCTCCTGCCAGAGGCTGCTTGCCGTTCCGGAAATGGCACGAGGTGAGGTGGTGCGATGCCGTGGTTGTGGTTCCACCATCAAGGTCCCTGCTGGCAACGCTCACCCATCCGGCCTCAGCGGTCAGAGTGAGGCCGCTGCCTGAGCCGGGTTTCCCCGGAGCGCTTCCACCTCGTACAGTGCCTGCACTACGAATGGAACGCGGTGATGAGCATCGAACTCGAACAATTGAACGACGATCCCGGTGGCGGAAGACACGTCTCCGTATCGCTCGACAACGTCCTCGGCTCGGGGCCACTTCAGGCTCGGGCCGCCTATCTTCATGTTCCCTTCTGTTTTCACAAGTGTCATTACTGCGACTTCTATTCGATCGTTGATACCCAGGATCGTCAGGAGGTCTTCGTCGATCGAATGGATCGGGAACTGGGCCTGATCGGTTCTCGCTGCGAGAATCCTCTTTCCGCCGTCTTCATAGGGGGAGGCACTCCGACTCTGCTTCGCCCGGAACTTCTGGCACGTCTTCTTGAATCCGTCGCTCTCCATCTTCCCCTGTCTTCCGACTGTGAATGGACGGTCGAAGCGAATCCCGAGACCGTCGACGAGAGGATCGCGCAGGTCCTCGTCGAGGGTGGTGTCAATCGAGTGAGTGTCGGGTGCCAGAGCTTCCAGCCATCCTCGCTGAAGATGCTCGAACGGCATCACGAGCCGCGCAATGTCGGAAGAGCGGTCAGGCATGTGCGTGCGGCCGGGATCGATTCGATCAATCTCGATCTGATCATGGGCGTGCCCGGGTCGGTGCTCTCCGAATGGAGTGATGATCTCGAACAGGCGCTCGCGCTCGAGCCCGACCATCTCTCCTGTTACGGATTGCAGTACGAGCCCAATACGCCACTGAGCAGGAAACTCGAAATGGGTCAGGTCGAACGCCTGGGTGACGACCTCGAAGCCTCGATGTACGAACACACTGTTGCCAGACTTTCCAAGGCTGGATTCGAGCAGTATGAGATCAGCAACTGGTCTCGACCGGGCCGAGCGTGCCGTCACAACCTGGTGTACTGGCGAAGCGAGAACTGGCTGGCCTTCGGGCCCAGTGCTTCGGGCCATGTGGACGGTACGAGATGGAAGGTCACTCCTCGATTGAGTGAATGGCTGGCTGCGACCTCCTCAGTGCCCGTCGTCGACGTCGAACGGCTCGACGATCTGACCCGAACGGGAGAACGACTCATGCTCGAATTCAGATTGGTCGATGGAATCGAGGTGGGGGAGCTCGAACGTCTGCTCGAACACTTCGATCCCGACGGTGAGCGTCGACTCGCCGTCGTCGAGGGGCTACGAGACGGCTTGCTTCACGAGGACGCTGGCAGGATGAAGCTCACCCATGCCGGCAGGCTGCTCGCGGACACCTTGTTGAGCCGTCTCGTCTGATCCGGAGTGCTCTCAGGTGCGTGACTCGATACAGTAAAGACGAATCTATCAGGGGCCATTCGTGAACTACATCAGACTCATGCGACCGTTCGACTGGGTGAAGAACATGTTCGTTCTTCTTCCGATCGTCTTCTGGCTCGGCGTTGAAGGTCCCGGGAACGGCAACTTCGTGGCCATCTGGTGGCCCGCCACGTGCGCGCTCCTGGGATTCTGTCTTCTCGCGTCCTCCGTCTACAGCTTCAACGACGCCGTGGATTCCCAGAAGGATCGTCTGCATCCCATCAAGCGGTTGAGGCCCGTGGCCTCCGGTGCGATCTCGCCCGCGTCCGCGATGGTTTTCGGAACGATTCTCGGGGTCTGCGCCTTCGGACTCGCGGCGCTTGCCAACCTCAATGTCGTCGGAATCTTCGCCCTGTATGCCGTATTGCAGCTCTGCTACAACCTGGGGCTCAAGTACGTGGTGCTGGTCGACGTGGTCGCGGTGGCTCTGGGTTTCGTGCTCCGATCCGTCGCCGGTGCCTATGCGATCGACATCAAGCTCTCGATCTGGCTGTTGTTGTGCGTCTTCTTCCTGTGCCTCTACCTCGGATTCATCAAGAGATTGTGCGACCTCTCCTCCGCGAAGATGGACGGCCAGTCGGATTGGAAGTCTCGTGCCGGCTACGACAGTTCGCTCGAATTGAATCTGCTTCTCGGATTGAGTTTCGTCCTCAGCACCATGATGTACGTGACCTACGCCTTGAGCGCCCATGCGAAGGAGATCTTCGGAGCTCGTGCCATGGGGTTCGCTCTGCTGACCCCGTTGGTGCTGATCGTGATGCATCGGTTCTATCGGAACGCCATCGAGGGAAGAAGTGACAGCCCTCTGGTCGCGATACTGAGCGATCGGATCATCCAAGCGGGTTCGCTTCTCTTCGGAATCGGGGTTCTCTCATGCCTCTACATACCGGGCGTGGAACGGATTCTCAACGAGTTGCTGGTCAACTGAGTCCCGCACCTCCGTACGGAGGTCGCGATCCGTGGGCCGGACCCGTCAGTTCGCCTGCATCTCTCCGCGTCGGTCGCCACCGGAGATCGTCGCCTTGATGTAGTCGCTGTTCATTCTTCCGATGTACTTGATCGAGATGCCCTTGGGGCAGGATGCCTGGCATTCGGCATAGTTCCGACAGCTGCCGAACCCTTCCTCGTCCATCTTTTCGACCATGTTGACCACTCTCGTGTTTCGTTCCGGCTGCCCCTGGGGCAGCAGCGCGAGGTGGCCGATCTTGGCGGATGTGAACAACGAGGCCGAGCCGTTCGGGCATGCCGCCACGCACGCACCACAGCCGATGCACGCCGAGGCATCAAGCGCGTCCTCCACCACGGCATGTTCGACCGGAATCGAGTTCGGTTCGGGTTTCGGTCCCGAGTGGACGGTGACGTAGCCTCCGGATTGGATCACCCGGTCAAGGCCGGAACGATCCACCGTGAGGTCCTTGACCACGTTGAAGACGCCCGTCGAGAATGGTTCGACCGTGATCGTCGCGCCGTCCTTGAAGTCTCGAATCATGAGCTGGCAGGTGGTGCACTGGCCGGGGCCGTGAGGGAGCCCATCGATCACGAGGCTGCAGGTCCCGCAGATGCCTTCTCGGCAGTCGCTCTCGAAGGCGATCGAATCTTCACCCTTGTTGTTCAGTTGTTCGTTGAGAATGTCGAGCATCTCAAGGAACGAAGCATCCACCGGGATGTCGTTGACTTCGTACCCCACGAACTCGCCACGTGCGCTGCCGCGCTCCTGGCGCCAGATCCTGAGATTCAGCGAGATCGTGGCGTTGTGTCGGGGGGTTGTGTTCGCGTCCTGGTTGCTCACTTGTAGCTCCGAGTTGCGGGTTGCAGGACCTCGTAGTCCAGTTTTTCCTGGTGTCGGGTCTCTTCCTTGCCTTCACCTTCGTATTCCCAGACCGAGACGTGGCCGAATTCATCATCGTTCCTGAGGACTTCTCCGTCCTCCGACTGGTGCTCCTCGCGGAAGTGGCAGCCACAGCTTTCATCTCGGACGAGAGCGTCACGGCACATCAGATGCCCGATCTCGAGGAAGTCCATCAGTCGAAGCCCTCGTTCAAGGGCCTGGTTGATGTCTTCCGACTTGCCGGCGATGTTCACGTTGGTCGTGAATTCCTCCTGGAGGGCTTCGACATCACGCAGTGCCCCCTGCAGGCCGCTTTCGTTGCGGCTCATGCCGCAGTTGTCCCAGATGACCTTGCCGAGTCTCTTGTGGATCGAGAGTGGGGTGGAATCACCCTTCACCGACATGACTCGGTTGATGCGGTCCCGGACTTCACCTTCGATCTTCGCGAACTCGGGATGGTCCGTGCCGACCTTGTCACGGTAGAGGGGCTGCAGCCCGTCTCCGATGGTCTGAGGCAGAATGAAATATCCGTCTGCAAGGCACTGCATGAGGCTGGAGGCACCCAGGCGGTTGGCGCCGTGGTCTGAGAAGTTCGCTTCTCCGATCGCATAGAGCCCGGGAATGGTCGTCTGCAGGTTGTAGTCGACCCAGAGTCCGCCCATGCAGTAGTGAACCGCGGGGTAGATCCTGAATGGATTCTGGTAGGGGGACTCGCCGGTGATCTCTTCGTACATGTCGAAGAGGTTCCCGTACTTTTCGGAGATGACGTTCTGGCCCTTTTCGGCGATGGCGTCTCTGAAGTCCAGGTAGACGGAATACCCGGTGCTCCCCGCACCGAGGCCTTCGTCGCAGACCACCTTGGCCGCTCTGGAGGCGACGTCACGCGGTACGAGATTTCCGAAGGTCGGATACCGTTCCTCGAGGTAGTAGTAGCGTTCCGCGTCCGGAATGTCTCCGGGTGAACGCTTGTCACCCTTCTTGCGCGGAACCCAGACTCGACCGTCGTTGCGGAGTGATTCACTCATCAAGGTCAGCTTGCTCTGATGATCACCGCTCACCGGGATGCAGGTGGGGTGGATCTGCACGAACGAGGGGTTCGCGAACGCCGCGCCTCGTCGATGGGCCCGCCAGATCGCGGTGGTGTTCGAGTTCACGGCGTTGGTCGAATTGTAATAGACCGCACCGTATCCGCCCGTTGCCAGGACGACCGCCTCGCCCGCGATCGAGTGTATGGAACCATCGACCATGTTGCGGTAGACGATGCCTCGGGCCCGTCCGTCGACCTTGACCAGATCGAGCATCTCCGACTTGGGGTAGAGCTTGACCTTGCCTTGATGGATCTCCTTCTCGAGCGCTTGGTAGGCCCCCAGAAGCAGTTGCTGACCGGTCTGGCCGCGGCAGTAGAAGGTGCGTTCGACGAGCACGCCACCGAATGATCTGTTGGCCAGCATGCCACCGTACTCACGCGCGAACGGCACGCCCTGTGCCACGCACTGGTCGATGATTGCCGTCGAGTTCTGTGCCAGTCGGTAGACATTGGCTTCACGAGACCGGAAGTCTCCACCCTTCTGGGTGTCGTAGAAGAGTCGATAGGTGCTGTCCCCGTCTTCGCGGTAGTTCTTGCAAGCGTTGATGCCCCCCTGGGCTGCGATGGAATGCGCGCGTCGAGGGGTGTCATGGAAGATGAAGACGTGGACGTTGTAGCCCTGGGCTGCGAGCGAGGACGCGGCGCTGGCGCCCGCAAGTCCGGTGCCCACGACGATCACGTCGTACGACGGTCGGTTTCTGGGGCCCACGAGCTTGGCATTCTCGAGATGGTTGTGCCACTTGTCCTCAATGGGGCCGCCGGGGATCTTTGCGTCGAGAGTGATCATCCAAGACCTCCTGAAAGCTTGAGTTCCTGATGTTCTGTGTCATCGATCATGGCGGAGTCCTTTTCCAAACTCTCCTGGGGAGAGGGCACCGAGTTGGTCAGCATCGCGATCGGCACCGCTGAAAATCCCACGAAGAGGACGATCGCCAGAGTGGCGGATCCCATTCGAATCAACTGGTTTCTGTCCGGGGCGTCGAGGCCGAGGGTCTGGCACATGCTCCATGCGCCGTGGTACACGTGCATGCAGACCATCGCCATCATGGCCACATAGAAGAGAGCCACCCACCACACGTTGAAGGCCCCCCAGATGTTGCTGTAGACCGCTCCGTATTCGAAGCCCTCGGTTCCGGTCTCGTGGATGTCGATCCAGCCGAACGTGAATTGTGCGAGGTGGACCACGATGAACACCAGGATCAACGTTCCGCTCACGGCCATCCACTTTGCGGCCAGGGTGGAGGCGTTCCGACGTCTGATCTGACGAGTCGGCTGTCCGGAACGATTTCGTTTCACAAGTTGGATGATCGTGGCGACGTGCAGGACGACCGCGACGATCAATGTGACCCGCGCGAACCAGAGGAACGTGGTGTTGCCGAGGAACTCGGCACCGATCTCACGGAGCATCTCGGCATACTGATCGAGCGCGGTCGCTCCTCCGAATGCCTTGAGGTTGCCCAGCATGTGTCCGATGATGAATCCGTACATCATGAGCCCGGTGATCGCCACGACAAGTTTCTTGCCTATTGAGGTCCCGTAGAAGGTGGTGAGCCTGTTCATGTGGGGTGGTTTCCTGAACGTGTCTTCTGGTCGGGGGGTGAGAGGGTCGTCGAACGTGACTCAGGGCGTTTCGATGATCCCGGGTGCTCCGCCGGCCGCGAGTGGGTCGATGGCACCTTCCGGATTCATTGCTGCCTGAGCCTGCTGCTGTGCAACAACATCGGCAACTTGGACGAAACGAGTCCTCAGTTCCGTGAGAATCTGAGTCAATTCCTTCTCCTCGGTCTCGTCGAGATTGCCCTTGGTCTTCTCGTCGATGGTGTCGAGCAGGTCGATTGCGAATTTCGCACCGACGAGGTCGATCACCACGCCACCTGTCTTGGGGTCGGTGTAGGCACCGAGTCCCATGATCGCCTGGGATGCGAGAAGGCCGATCAGGCCCTTGAAATCGGCCGCGGGGAGTTCACCGGGAGCCCCTGCGCCGTCCTGCCCCTTGGCTTCCTCGAGTTCCGCTTCCTTCTGGGTCAGTCGTTCCTTCTCGGCCTGGGCTTCTGCCTTCCAGTCACTGTCTACCTGAATGCGGGGGGTGGAATCCTGATCGCTCATTCGAGCTCCAATCTGGGCTTGCATGCCCGGTGTGGCACAAGGGCTGTGGATGTGACAGTATAGTCAACCAAGAGGACTTCACGTCTCAAGATTACGCTCGAGAACCCGATGAAATTCACCGACTTCGCAACCCTCATCCCGATCACGGTCACGGCACTCCTGTGCGGGTGTTTCGCTGGCTCGGAATCCATCCCGGACGACTCCCGAAAAGTCGCTCTGGCGGACTTCACAACGCGATCGAACGTGGATGGTGCGCGGGTCCTCGAGGTTCCAGCCGAAGTCACCGCGATGCCGGTCACCGTGACGGAAACGAAGTCCGCTGAAGTCGGCGATACGGTCGTCAGCGAGACCACTCGGGAAATCATCGCCTCCGCCCCGGGTATCGGACCTGAAGTCGCCCCCATGGGTGACATCGAGTTCGATGAACGCGTTCGAGTCGGCCGCCGCTGGCCCATCGACGGCCTTGTCGGGCAGATCAACGGTCGGCCTGTCTTCGCCGCCGAGTTCTTCATTCCCATCGAGGATCGATTGCTCAACATCGGGCAGCAGGGGACACCCGATCAGACCCGCAGTGCCATCCTCGAGATCGTCCGTCAGCGTTTCAGTCAGTTCGTGAACAGTGAACTCGTGATCGCCGAGGCCGAATCCGACATGACACCTCAGATGCAGGAAGGAATCTTCGGATGGCTTTCGAATCTGAAGGAGGAGGTCACAGCACAACGAGGTGGCACTTCGTTTGGTGCCGAACAGAGTCTTCTGGACGAGACCGGCATGAACATGGAGGAGTACATCGAGCAGCAAAGAAAGCTCGGGCTCGCCGGCCAGCTCCTGCGCCAGAAGGTGGAGCCGCGCGCCATCGTCTCGTGGAGAGACGTCGAACAGGCCTATCGTGCGGAGATTTCGACGTATCAACCTCCACGCAAGGTTCTCATCGGGCGCATCCTGCTTCTCAATTCACGTGATGGCATGCAGATCGAGTCCGCCAGGCACGCATTCGCTCAAGGAGATGGATTCACCACCGTCGCTCGTGAACTTGGTGTCAAGGAGGACGGTCTCTGGCGCACCTTCACGCTCGAGGAAGGTGGCATCGAGGACATCGAGGATCTCGCTCAGAGCGTGCGTGACGCGCTCGCGGACGTGCGCATCGACGAGCCCACCGCTGCGATCGAGGGTCGAGCCTCCACCGCGTGGTATTCGATCCTCGCCTTTGAAACACCACGATCGCGATCGATCTTCGATTCGGACGTCCAACTGCTCATCAGAAATCGTCTTGAATCGTTCGCGTACGATCTCGAGGAATCGAACTACCTCAATTCACTCCGCCGGCGATGGGTCAACGACGATATTCGAAAGATGGAGATCAAGCTGATGCAGCTTGCGCTTCGTCGGTACTGGCAGGGTTGAATGCCCTCCTCTTGGTGATCATCTGAGATGTCTGATCTCAGGTTTCACTCCGCTCAGGTCGATGAGCACAGCCTCCACTCGCATGCCGTGTTCGACACCGATGCCAAGTCGTTGAAGGGCGCGGACGGCCCGCGCGATCCGGATTCGTTTCTTCGAATTCAGGGCGCCGAGCGCCTGATGTGCTCCAAGTCTGCTTGATTTCACCTCGATCACGATCATCTCTCTCGTGCGCGGTTCTCGCATCAACAGGTCTATTTCAGAGCCGCCCACGATCAGATTGCGGCGCACCAGTCGGTAGCCGATCGATCTCAAGTGTCTTTCCGCAATCCGTTCGGCCTTGATGCCCTGCCTGCGATTGTCCTCTCCAGTGCGACGGTTCATGTCAGGTCCTCCCGTCGACCCTACCGAGAGGTTGGACATGCCCCGCCAGCACTGCATAAAGGTCATATTTCACGTTCGGTTCGAGTCGTTCCCGCGGCTTCCGGATAGGCTGTGACACGATGACCAACGCAGACACCGATCCAGATCCTCTCGAGCCGTATCGTGACGCGGAAAAAGTCCATGGCAGTGGGTTCGAGACGACGCTCTGGGCGTCTGAAAAGACGCAGCGGCTTCGCTTCGACGTCCTGATCGGGATGGTCGGCCCTGAGTCCATTCAAGACAAGGTTCTCATCGACCTCGGTTGCGGTGATGGCGCTCTGGCGGCCCACCTGGCCGATGTCGGTCTCAAGCCACGTCGCTACATCGGAGTGGATGGCCTGCTCGCTCAGGCTCGAGCCGGTGAAGAACGAGGCTACGAATGGGCTGACTTCGTCTGCTCGGATCTGCTCGCTTCGTCAGGCGCACTGGGGCGATTCGGGGCCGATGTCGCGCTGATTTCCGGCACCCTGAACACGATGACCGAAGTCCAGTCGCGGCTGGTCGTGACTCAGGCCTTCGAGGCCGTTCGTGATGCGGTCGGATTCAACTTCCTTTCAGACCGTCCCACGCAGGCGCGCATCGGTTCGAACACCGGACCGGCGATCAGGCAGAATGTGGTGAGCTGGCTCGATTATGCGCTGGGACTCACGCCCCTGGTGTCGTTCCGACAGGATCATCTCGAGGGTCATGATGGAGCGATCATGCTCAGGCATGAACCCGCCGCTTGAGTATTGACTCTGTCGCGTCTAGCTTAGACGCATGGCTACATTGATCATCCAGAACGGCGAGACCAGTCCTCCCGGACTTGCACTCGAAACCCTGCGTCGCTTCGGTCATTCCATTCAGCTGGTCAAGGCGTGGAAAGGGGAGCCGCTCCCGGAAGACCTCGGCGATGTGGATGCGATTCTCTGCTGCGGCGGGGAACAAAGCGCGCGCAACGACGTCTCCGACCCCATGATCGAATCCCAGTGCACGTTTCTCGCGGGTGGCCACGAAGCGGGCGTGCCGATTCTCGGCTTGTGCCTTGGTGCGCAGATTCTGGCGAGAGCTCTGGGCGGCACGGTCGGTTCTCTCGAAGGCGGTCCTGAATGTGGCTTTTCCGAAATCACCTTGAATCACGTGGGCCGTGAGGATCCACTCTTCAAGGGCATCCCTTGGAAGACCCACCAGTTCAGTTGGCATGAGGATGTGATCACTTCGCTTCCCGAAGGCGGGCTCGCGCTTGCTTCCAGCGCGCGTACCGACGTGCAGGCCTTCCTGGTGGGAACGACGACTTACGGTCTTCAGTACCACCCTGAATACGGTGCTGGGCCCCTCGAAGAGCATTGCCGCCGGACTGATCACTTCGCAGACAGTGCCGGAGGTTCTGCAGGATTGCTTGCCGAGCTCTCGGAGCACGGGACCAACGTGGTGCGTCATGCCGAGCGCTTCTTCGAATCAGTGGCCTTGTTCCTCATGCCTGCCGACCGCATTCATCGCGGTGTCAGACATGAAATCGAACACTGAGCCACGGGCCGTTCGGCTTCGATCCAAGCCTCATCGCTCGAGTCGGGTGCTCAGACCGGGGTGTTGGTGTTGACCGGTGCGGACGGTGTCGAAGCCTTGGTTTGCACGGCGGAGTCGACCGTTCGCCGGATCGCTCTCTGGATTCCGGTCGAATCAATGCCGATCTCGGCCAGCTGTTCGTCTCTGCTTCCCTGAAGGATCCAGCGTTCCGGCATGCCCAGGCGGATCACCATGCTTGAATCGAGGCCTTCATTGTTACAAGCCTCGATGACCTGGCTGCCGAAACCTCCGGGAAGACCGTGGTCCTCGACGGTGATGATCGGCGTTCCGTTCTCGATCAGGCGGCGAAGCAGGCCGATGTCGACCGGCTTGGCGAATCTGGCATCGTAGACCTCGGCACGATACTGCTCGGCCAGTTCATCGGAAGCCTGAATCGCATG
>Ga0315320_10004053_pt1 | contig 11997 bp, 13 predicted proteins | sample M140m21515metaG_FD_203458 | JGI IMG/M metagenome (GOLD analysis project Ga0315320, IMG submission 203458) | Ammonia-oxidizing marine archaeal communities from Monterey Bay, California, United States - M1 40m 21515 | ecosystem: Environmental > Aquatic > Marine > Coastal | place: USA: California...
AGCGTACGCCCTGAGTTGACCCTTCGATGGCGGCTTGTGCCGCCTACCGCACAGCGGCCCAGTGTTTGGGTCTCTCTCTCGGGGCACGCGGCCCTAGCGACGGTCCGCGATCGCTCCAACGCCTACACGAAAAAAGAGCAGACCCAAGCCGACGAGAACGCCCAGCGAGAGCAAGCGGCGCTGACAGGTGGCGGTGGATCTTTCGGCGCCGGCATGGCCTACCCGCTCACCGAGCAACTCTCGGTCGGCGGATATTACCGATTCATCTACCAACGAAGCGCCACATCCGCGGACGACGCGACCGACCTGACCTCTTGGGTGTCTGCCCAAGCAGGCTTCTTGTTCGAGCTGACGGGTCTACGCTCCGGGCAAGACAACCCTCCCGTCGCCGGCGACTAAGCCCTGCTAAGATGGGCCGCGCGCGTGCCCCTAAAAAGGATCGCTTCGAATACTGGCAACTTGCCATCGCATATGCTAGGAAGGCGACCCGCCAGCGAAGAGAGTTTCAGCGCATGCTAAGCCATCAGCTCATGACCATGATCGCTTTGTCTTCGGAGGCCTTCGCAGGAAGCGGAGGCATGGAGATCATCCCATCTCTGCAACCGACGCTCATTCTGACGATCCCATTCCTCGTCGTGCTGATCGGCATGCACGTGATCTTTTTCGGCCCGCTCTTCCGCTACCTCGAGGAGCGCGAGCAAGCGTCACTCGGCGCGACCGAGCAGGCAAAATCTCTCGAAACCCAAACCGACGAAGCGCTCCAAGGTCTGGAGACTCGCATCATGGGCGCTCGCAAGTCCGCCGGTGAGTCGCGAAACGCAGCGCGCAGCGTAGCGCTCCAAGAGGAGGCTACGATCTTGTCTGCCGCACGTTCCGCCGCCGACCAGCGTGTCGCTGCTGCTGTCGAAGAGATTCACAAGGCCGCGGAAGAGGCCTCCTCGACACTTCAAGCGAGCGTCGCCAACCTATCCACTGACATTTCCGAGCAAATCCTCGGAAGAACCGTCTCCAACTAGAGGTTCACATGTTGTTCAAGCACATGTCCCGACTTCGTCTGATGCTGACGTTCGCCATGGCTGCGCTGACTCTATCCCTCGCGAGTCCAGCACTCGCTGCGGGCGGTGGAGAAGGACACGAGCATGTTGTAGCGCCCCACTATCTAGCCGACGTCAACAACAACGGCGTCGCCGACTGGCGCGACTGGGACTGCAAACAACGATTCGACGGCAAAGAAAAGATTCCAACAGGCTGTGCCGAAGACGTGTTCCAGCTCGAGAGCATCCTGAAGCACGCGTTCAACTTCGTGCTCCTGATCATCCTCTTGACCTACGCCGTTCGTCAACCGCTCACGAACTATCTGGCCGAGCGCGCCAGAACGATTCGAGCGGAGCTCGAGGATGGGCAAGCCCTCCTCGATGCTGCGAAAGCGCGTGAGCAGGAAATCGCCGGGCGCCTCGCCAAACTGGAAGCGACGCTCGCACAGATCTCGGCGGATGCCGACACGGCAGCAGCCAACGACAAAGCCGCGCTGCTCGAGCGAGCACGCTCCGAATCCGAGCGCATCACCGAGAACGCCGAGCGCAACATCCGGGATGAGGTCGCACGCGCTCGAACGACGCTGCAGCGTCAAGCGGTTGAGCTTGCGGTCGAACTCGCAGAGCAAACACTCCGAGGTCAGGTCTCACAAGACGACCAGCGCCGCCTCGCGCGCGACCTACTCAACTCTCTCTCTGATTCCGAGGTGAAGGCCGATGCCTAATACAGCGATCGCCCAACGCTACGCCCTCGCTTTGATGGAAATCGCGGACGAGGTCAACGCTATCGACCAAATCTTAGGCGACCTCGAGCACTTCACTGCGCTCTTGGCAGCAGAAGACGGCATGCTCGCACAGGCGTTCGCCAACCCCGGCGTGACCAAGGAAGAGCGCGTGGGTCTACTCACCGCAATGTTCGGCTTGTTCAAGCCCCACGAGCAATCGCGCAACGTGATGTCGCTCCTAAACTTCAAGGGCCGCCTCAACCACTGTGCGAGCATCGCGAGCGCGTTCCGCCGTCTGGCCGACGAACGTGCAGGACGCGTCTCCGTATTGGTGGAGACCGCCGAGCCGCTCACGCCCGAACTCGAGATTGAGATTAAGGAAGCCCTCAAGGCCTCCACTGGCAAAGAGATCATCCTCGAGAAACGACACGTCCCCGAGCTCATCGGCGGACTGGTCGCACATGTCGGCAGCAAGGTCATTGACTCCTCGCTGCGGACGCACCTGTCACATCTTCGAGCCTCTCTCCTTCGGGCGAGCGGTTCGAGTAGTTCCTAAACTTCTTTTTAACCCAACGACAAAGCGCAACCCGCTCAGGAGATGGCTACCATGGACATCCGAGCTGACGAAATCAGCAAGATCCTGAAAGCACAAATCAAGAACTTCGAGTCCCGCGTCACTGTAAGCGAGACTGGAACCATCCTCAGTGTCGGTGACGGTATTGCACGCGTCTACGGCCTGGAAAACGCCCTCGCTGGTGAGCTGATTCAGTTCCCCGGTGACGTCGTGGGTATGGTTCTGAACCTCGAGGAAGACAACGTCGGTATCGCCCTATTTGGGTCCGACGCACACCTCCACGAGGGCGATGAAGTTCGTCGAACCGGTAATATCGTGGACATCGGCGTTGGGCCGGCCATGATGGGTCGCGTGGTTGACGCGCTCGGCAACCCAATCGACGGCGCTGGCGCCATCGAGGCGGTCGAGCGAAAGATCATCGAGACCAAGGCTCCGGGCATCATCGCTCGTAAGTCGGTTCACGAACCACTCCAGACAGGAATCAAGGCCATCGACGCCATGACGCCTGTCGGTCGAGGACAACGTGAGCTCATCATTGGTGACCGCCAAACCGGAAAGACCGCGGTCGCGATCGACACGATCATCGCCCAGGGTGTTTTCAAGGACGATCCCAAGAAGCGCGTTCACTGCATCTATGTCGCCATCGGCCAGAAGCAGTCTACCGTTGCACAGGTCGCCGAGCGGCTCCGTAAGTACGGCGCGATGGAATACACGACCATCGTCAGTGCGCCGGCCGCGAGCGCTGCGCCACTTCAGTTCCTCGCTCCCTACACAGGCGCGACGATCGGCGAGTACTTCCGTGACAACGGACAGCACGCGCTGTGCATCTTCGATGACTTGTCGAAGCACGCGGTCGCCTACCGACAGCTGTCCTTGCTGCTCCGTCGTCCGCCAGGACGCGAAGCCTACCCGGGCGATGTCTTCTACGTACACAGCCGGCTCCTCGAGCGCGCTGCGAAGCTCAACGATTCGTTGGGTGGCGGCTCCTTGACGGCTCTGCCGATCATCGAGACACAAGCCGGCGACGTCTCCGCATACGTCCCGACCAACGTCATCTCGATTACCGACGGTCAGATTTATCTGGAAACCGACCTGTTCAACGCTGGACAACGACCCGCGGTCAACGTCGGTCTCTCCGTCTCACGTGTTGGTGGTGCCGCGCAGATCAAGGCCATGAAAGAGGTCGCGGGTTCACTCCGCCTCAACTTGGCCCAGTACCGCGAGTTGGCTGCGTTCTCACAGTTCGCATCGGACTTGGACGAAGCCACACAGCGTCAGCTGAACCGTGGCGCCAAGCTCACCGAGATGCTTAAGCAAGGACAGTACCGTCCGTTCCCCGTCGAGCAGCAGACCATTCAGCTCCTCGCTGGCGTTGATGGCTTCCTCGACGATGTTGAACTTCGGCATGTGATTCCGTTCCTCGAGGCGCTCACCGAGCACTTCTTGTCCAACGAAGACGCGCTCCTCAAAGAGATCGTCGAACGTGGAACGCTCAAGAAGGACAACCTTCGCGGTCGCCTGTCCGACGTCATCACGTCGTTCAAGACGACTTGGGTCCCTGCCTGAACCACGATCTGAGAGCTAACGATGCCCAATCTCAAGGACATTCAAACGCGGATTCGGTCGGTCAAAAAGACACGACAGATCACGTCCGCGATGAAGCTGGTCGCTGCGGCGAAGCTCAAGCGAGCTACGGACGCAGCCAGCGCCGCGAAGCCATATCAGCAGCACTTGGACAAAGTGCTCAAGCGTGTGGCGGCGTCCGCTGGAAGTGAAGTAGAGAACCCTCTGCTGAACTCGCCCGATACCGTAAAGAACATCGGCGTCGTTGTGCTGACTTCGGACCGCGGCCTATGCGGGGGGTTCAACAACAACCTCGTCCGCAAGACCGTGCCTTGGATGCAGTCACATGTTGGCGACGGCATGAACCTCACCATCAGCGTCTACGGACGCAAGGGCGCAGGCGCATTTGCCAGAGAGGGCCTCTCCGAGGGCGAACCAGCCTTGGATTGGACCAGCGAGCCCAAGATGGATGTCGTCTCGAAGTTGGCCTCCGACGTGACCGACGCCTTCATCGATGGCACATACGACCGCGTGTACCTCGTGTACAACGAGTTCGTGAACGTACTGTCGCAAGAACCACAGTTCCAGCAGCTGCTTCCCCTCAACATGGACACCGAGGACGACAGCGCCACGGCCAACTACCGGTACGAGCCCACCGCGTCCGAGATTTTAGACAATCTCCTCCCGCTGTATGTTCGTACCCTCATTCTTCAGTCGTTCTTGGAGACTGAAGCGGGTGAGCACGCCAGCCGCATGACGGCCATGGACAACGCCACTCGAAATGCAGATGACCTCACGGAAGCCCTCACGCTCGAGTTCAACCGAGCGCGTCAGGCTGCCATTACCACTGAAATCATTGAAATCGTATCCGGCGCTGAGGCGCTTCGCTAAGCGCTCTACGCGCACTTTCCCAAACAGGAGTCTGGAATGTCCGACACAACAGGAACCATCAAGCAGGTCATGGGACCGGTGGTCGATGTCGAATTCACCTCTGGCAATGTCCCCGAGATTTACTCGGCGCTCAAGGTCAGCAACCCGCGTATCTCCGACGAGCCGGAGAACCTCATCCTCGAGGTCGCGTCTCACTTGGGCCAAAACTCGGTCCGTGCCATCGCGATGGATATGACCGACGGCCTCAGCCGAGGCATGGCCGTCCGAAACACCGGCGCTCCGATCCTCATGCCTGTTGGTCAAAAGACCCTCGGTCGTATCCTCAACGTCGTGGGCGAGCCCGTAGACGAGTTGGGTCCGGTCGGTGCCGAGAGCCACAAGCCCATTCACCGCGATCCTCCCGCGTTCACCGAGCAGTCGGTCAACGTCGAGATGTTCGAGACCGGCATCAAGGTCATCGACCTCCTCGCCCCGTACGCGCGTGGCGGTAAGGTTGGCTTGTTCGGTGGTGCGGGTGTCGGCAAGACCGTCATCATCATGGAGCTGATCAACAACGTCGCCCAGGGCCACGACGGTTTGTCCGTCTTCGCCGGTGTTGGCGAGCGTACCCGTGAGGGCAACGACCTGTGGCACGAGATGGCGGAGTCCAAAGTCATCGTGCCTGGCGATAGCGAGAAGAGCAAGGCTGCACTCGTCTATGGCCAGATGAACGAGCCCCCCGGAGCGCGTGCACGTGTCGCACTCTCCGCGCTGACGATCGCGGAGAACTTCCGCGACGAAGACGGCCAAGACGTCCTACTGTTCGTCGACAACATCTTCCGATTCACCCAGGCCGGCTCCGAGGTCTCTGCCCTCCTCGGCCGCGTGCCAAGTGCCGTTGGTTACCAACCGACCCTCTCCACAGAGATGGGCGCCCTGCAAGAGCGCATCACCACAACGACCAAGGGTTCGATTACGTCGGTTCAGGCCGTCTACGTTCCCGCGGATGACCTTACAGACCCTGCGCCTGCAACGACCTTCGCTCACCTTGATGCGACGACCGTCCTCAGCCGTAAGATCTCCGAGAAGGGCATCTACCCCGCGGTTGACCCGCTGGACTCCTCCTCTCGAATTCTCGAGCCCGACGTCCTCGGCGAAGAGCACTACCGAACCGCGCGCGAGGTCCAAACGGTTCTTCAGCGCTACAAGGAACTCCAAGACATCATCGCCATTCTCGGTATGGATGAGTTGTCCGAAGAAGACCGCATGACGGTCGCGCGTGCTCGAAAGATCGAACGCTTCCTCTCGCAACCATTTACGGTTGCCGAGGTCTTCACAGGCTTCCCTGGAATCTACGTCAAGCTGGAAGACACCATCCGCAGCTTCCGCGAGCTGCTCGACGGCAAGCACGACGACCTCCCCGAAGACGCCTTCTACATGGTGGGAACCATTGAAGACGCTCGCGCGAAAGCCGAGAAGATGGCTGCCAAGTAACTTGAGCAAACGGGAGGCCTCGTGGCCACGACCTTGACACTAGACATCGTTACCCCCGAGCGCGCCGTCTTCACCGGCGAAGTAACCGAAGTCGTCCTCCCTGCATGGGAAGGCGAACTCGGAGTACTCCCTGGTCACGATCGACTGCTCGCGCTGATCAAGCCAGGCAAAGCGAAATTGGTGACCAAAGATGGAACGTCCATGTTTGAGTTTCAACAGGGCTTTGCTGAGATTGGACCCGATCAAGTGACGGTGTTCACCGACAGCTGCACCGAGCTCTAGCGGACACAGCACCTAACGATTGTTGCGAATTCGTTCGCACAACTCGAGGTACTGACGAGCCACGCGTGAACTCGGCTCGACCGCATAAATGTCCTTGCCTGCGAGTTGTGCTCGGGAGATGCCCGATGCGAAGCCGATGTGCTCGGACAGCAGCGCGTCGCCATAGCGCTCGCGCATCTGTGTCTTAAGGGCTTCGTTGAGACGCGGATTACGCCCATCGACCTTGGTACGCAAAATACCCGTAAGCTCGAGGCTCGGATTGAGGCGCGTCGCGACCGTTTGAATGGTCTCGAGCAATGCATCTACACCCTTGATCGCGAGCGGCGAAGGGTCGCACGGAATCAACACTTCGTCAGCTGCGACAAGTCCGTTCAGCGACAAGGTCCCTTTGTTTGGCGGGAGGTCCAGTACGATGACGTCGTAATGCGTCCGCGTCACTCGAAGTTTATCGCGTAAGATCATCTCTTTGCCGATGCGCGTACCGAGAAGCTCCTCGGTCACCGCCAACCTTGGGTCGTGCGCGGTAACGTGCAGGCCGTCGATGAGGGTCTCTGTGACCGCATCCAAGATCTCCAACCCGTTGTCCTCATCTTCCAGCACACAACCCAGCATTCCGCCCTCGGGGCAGACCAGATGAGACAACGCTGCGTGAACGTGGCCTTGTGGGTCGAGGTCGACCAACAGCACCTTCAGACCATGGTGACGTGCCCAGCCAGCGGCCAGTTGTACGGCGGTCGTCGTTTTGCCCACCCCACCCTTTTGCGCGGCGACGGCAAGCACCGTGGCCGAGCGTGTTCCGACCGCGTGTCGAGGGGGTGAGGTGACGAGACGACGCAGGCCTTGTTTGAGTAGCTGACGCATAGCAAAATCCAGGGAAGAGGAGAGGTAGAGAGCGGACGGAGGATCACGACATCTGCAGGTCGCGACCTTGTCTTTGCCGCGGCAGCGGCCCTCCGTCAAATGAAAGGCTCACCCATTCGCGGCATCCGCTATGTAATGGCAATACATACACCAAAGGAGCGGCAAAGCGATGTCATCTCACGGGCGCTGGTTCATCACCGGGACCGACACGGACGTCGGCAAGACGTTTGTCACAGCGGCCCTCGCCGCGGGTGCGCGCTCGTTTGGCACCGTCGCGGCTGCCAAGCCCATCGCATCGGGCTGCACCCCTTCAGATCCAGCGCGTGACGCCGCGCGCATCGCGCACTGCGCAGGGCACGCGCCCCTCGAGTGGGCGTTGGCGCCCGAAGCCGTCTCTCCACACCGCGCCACGCTCAGGCCTCCCTTCGAGCCAGAGGCGCTCCGGCACTGGCTGGGTAATCTTGCGGCCGACACAGTCCTCGTTGAAGGCGTCGGAGGGTGGCGAGTGCCTCTGCACGTCCAGGAGGCCGGGGCCACGGTTACCGATCTGGCGCGCTGGTCCGGGGGCCGCGTGCTCCTCGTCTCAGCCAACCGTATCGGTGTCCTCAACCACACCCTCCTAACGGCAGAGGCTATCGCGCATGACGGGTTGGAACTCTGCGGAGTGATCCTTAACAACGGCGCACCCGCAGCCAGCGACGATGTGTCGCGTGCATCGAATCTAGAGGACCTCCAAGCGCTACTGGACGTACCCGTTGTGACCTGTGAAACGCTGGACCTGACGTCATCCGACGCCACACGATCGGCGGGAGAGTCTTTGTGGCGGCGCCTTACATGTTATCGTTCCTCCTACTGAGGGTGTCATGTCGTACATCGGGCAGAAGTTCGGACCGTTTGAGATCATCGAGCGGACTCAAATACCAGAGATGGGCGACTGGTACCTGGGACGACGAATGGGTCAGACCATCCGTCAGCCTCACTGGGTCTACATTCGTATCTTGCCTGCAGAGGCTGGGGCCAACGACAAGGCGCGGCTGCAGCTCGACTACGAAGGGCTCCGTATGCTCGAAGACGGACGCATCCCCGGTGCCGTCGGCTATTACAAAGATCAGGGCGCGCTGGCAATCCACACCACCGCAGGTGCACCCCTGCGTCACCTCGTAGAGGGGCGGAAGGACAACACCTACCCCATGACCCCTGCGACGCTTCTCGATATCGTTGTGGAGGTCTGTGAGGTCCTCGAGCACGCGCACGACCGCCAGCGACATCACGGTCACCTCTCAGATGAGAGCGTTTGGCTCTCTGCCGACGGCCAAATCCACGTGTTCGGTTTCGCGTCACCCGCCGCCGCACCCCGCGATGTCTGGCTATCTCCCGAGCGCTCACAGGCGCGGCCCCACGGCGCCTCAACCGATCAATGGTCCGTCGGTGCCCTAATCGCAGCGCTCATCACAGGTCGCGCCCCATGGTCACGCAACAAGGATCGCGCCTCGGTCGACGAGCGAGACATCGAAGCCATGGTGGTGCCCGTAGAGACACAATGGCCAGCGCTTGGACGTACCGTCCGACGTATGCTGTCCGTAAAGCCTGCCGATCGCTTCCCCTCCATGAGCGCTGCACGCGCCGAGCTGCTCAAGCTCTCTCGGCGCGCCGGTGGAGCGTCGGAGCGCAAGGCGCTGTCGGCCATGCTGATCGACCGAATCAAGCAAGCAACATCGGACGAGAAGGGCCCTGAATCAGAAATCGATCCCCCCAGCTCCTTCGACGCGCTCGGGACCGAACCACCCACCGCGCCGACGACCATCGACTCCGTCCGAGCAGCGGAAATGAACGAGCCCGCAACACAGATCGACGTCTCTGTCGTCGAGCCCAAGCCTGAGACAGTCGTGGTGGAAACACGGGCCGAACCCTTCGGGGCTGCAGACACATCCGTAGCCGTGCCTTGCACACCTGCCACGCCAGTGCCTCCCCCACCCCCTCCCCTCGCATCGTCCCTCCCGTCGACGCAGGCGAGCCGTCCGGTAGTAGAGCCCGATCCGACGCCTCCCCCGACAGTACCTACCGACCCTGGACCCAACATCGATCCCGACAGTCGACCGCCGGCGATCGGTGTCGCGTCAGTAGCGCAGCACGAAAAACTCCAACAAGCCATCTCTGCACCGCGCGACCCTCAGCAAGACATGGTTGTCGTCGCACCCAGGTTCTCAGACGATGTGTCGATCCCGGATGCGCCACCTTCCGAGCCGGGCGTCTCATCGTTGCCACTGCCGGAGCCACCGTCGTCTCCATCGGAGCCCAAACCTCCATCGTCGCCGGGAGTCGCTGAGGTGCTGATGATCGACACCGATCCCAACAGCAGCCCGGCGCTGTCGCTGTCTGCGACCAACCCGGGTCTTGGGCCCACAGGAGCGCCTACCTCTTGGGACGCCTCGCTCGGTGGACCCACTGGAGCCATGGCGTCCGGAGCGCCCTCGCTCGAGATGACGTTCGACGACGCCACCGAGCTAGACGGAGACATCGCGGTCTCAGGCCCCAAGGCGGCGCTCAATCCACGAAAACTTGCGCCAACGATGGTCGGCCTGATGGGCCTATCTTTGCTGATCTGGGCGTTGGTACAAGCCTGCTAATGGGACCGAGTTGTTGAACGGGTCCAGCCATACGGTGGCGCCCGGCGTTGACGTTGTGGCGCTCCGAACGCCCACTCTCCCGCCCGCAGAGCACACCAACTGCTATCTGGTGGGATGCTCCAGCATCACCGTGATCGACCCGGGTAGTCCATGGGAAGACCAGCGCGCGAGGCTGATCGAAGAGTTGATGGCGCGGGCCGCCGCAGGTGCCCATATTGAGCGTATACTGCTGAGCCATCGACATCACGACCATGTCGCGGGCACCATGGCGCTGCAAGGCGAGCTGCGCGCGCGCGGCTGGGCGGTGCCCATTGTTGCGCACCCCATCACCACAAAGTGGCTACAGGACGACGTCGAGGTCAATGAGGCGATCAACGACCTTGACCTCCTACGCTGCGGCGAACGCACGCTCCGCGCACTGTGGACACCGGGTCACGCGCCCGGCCATCTCGCCTTTCATGACGAAGCCTCAGACGTCATGATCGCAGGGGATTTGGTCGCCGCGGTCGGAACGATCGCCATCGATCCAGCAGACGGAAACCTTGGCGACTACTTGTCCTCGCTCCAACGTATCCGAGCGCTTCGTCCATCGGTCCTGCTCCCATCCCACGGACCGCCCATCGACGACGCTGTGGGCACGCTGGACCGCTACATCGCGCACCGCCACATGCGGAGCGACCAGATCTGTGCTGCGCTTCCCAAACACCAGCCGTGCGGCCCCGAGGCGCTCGTCCCCTCGGTCTACCCAGACCTGCACCCCAAAGCACATGCGCTGGCCACTGCGCAAATCGAGAGCCATCTACGCTGGCTAGTCGCCGAGAGACGCGTCGAGGGTTCAGGCGACGCATACTGCCTGCAGAGCTAAGCGCCCCAACCGGCGTGAAGACGAGGAAGATGTGGTGGCTGCGAGATGACCTGCGCCTCGTGAACGGCGAGCTCGTCCAACCGCGCATCGACCATCTCGTGATCAAAGTGGCGTCTCGCCATGGCGACGTAGGTCGTAAAGTGACGCGCCTCGGAGGCCAAGAGTTCGCGATAAAACGTCGCCAATGGCTCATCGAGTTCATCGGCCAGGAGCTTCATTCTCTCGCAGCTCCTCGCTTCGATCAACGCACAACACAGCAAGGTGTCCAGCAAACGCTCGGGTTCGGAGTCCCTGCAAGCGGCGCGCAAGCGGGCCGCGTAGGGGCTCTGCTTTTGTCGGACGAATGCAACGTCGTGCTCTTTGAGCACCGTCAGGCACTGCTCAAAGTGCTCAAGCTCCTCGCGGGCGATCTCGGAGAGAGGTCGCACGAGGTCCGTAAGGTGTTGGTAGCGAAACAAAAGCGCCAGCGCCGTCGAGGCCGCCTTCTTTTCGCAATGTGCGTGGTCCAACAAGACTTCGGCCAAGTTCTTCTTTTGAACGGAGGCCCAAGAAAGTGGTGTGGACGCCGCGAGCCGAAGCACGGTTTAGACGCGGTCGTGTGTATCGTACCGATAGATCAACAGGCCACCACGGCGGAACTGCATCTTCACGCGGCCGTCTTCACGCTCAAGTCCGACAGGTCGCCAGTTGTTCGCGCTGACCGCCTTGGCTTGTGCGATGGCCTCCATTCGGCCCTCCACACTCGTGACGGTTTGTCCTTGCTTGATATGGTACGTCGCCTTGTCGTCGCTCACGTCTACCCCCGCTGGTCGATTTTAACCCCCGCCTCATAGACCATTGCGCGCCACCGCGCAACCTATCGGATGCTCAACTCGAACCCCAAGCCCACGACCCATCATGCGCCTTGTCCTCACATACCTTGTCATCGCTAGCGTCTCATGTCTCGCTGTTCTTCATTGGCTGGAGGCCGACGATCTGTTGCCTGCACCGCTGCGCTACACCAGCTGGGCTGATGTCCTCGATTTCCCGTCCGGACCGGATGCGGTTAAAACGTCTGCATCCCCCCTCTCGGAAGGCGACCAATGATCCTCTGGTTCCTGAT
>Ga0315320_10004054_pt1 | contig 11997 bp, 10 predicted proteins | sample M140m21515metaG_FD_203458 | JGI IMG/M metagenome (GOLD analysis project Ga0315320, IMG submission 203458) | Ammonia-oxidizing marine archaeal communities from Monterey Bay, California, United States - M1 40m 21515 | ecosystem: Environmental > Aquatic > Marine > Coastal | place: USA: California...
GAGAAAAACGGCCAGGCTGAACCAGTAGATCAGGAATCAACCGCTCTGCATCTTGCATATCAGGCAACGTGACCGTCATGACGCTGCCCTCCATCTGTGCGGGCATGCCCACCTGCTCAGCACGGGCGAGCAACAGTGGTGCTGCGGCGTCCATGCATGGACTGGAGAATGAGATCTCGACCTCAGCGCCAGTCGCTGTGCTGCTCCCAAAGCGAGTGACTCCCCACAGCACCGCCACAGCAACGCCCATTGCACCTATGAACACGATGGGTGCTGCCATAAACAGCGTGGCTGCTTTAGGCCGAGGCGGAAGCTTATGCGGTGGAGTCACGGTGTCCGCGTGATTGTGTTGGTGAACTCAAGCACGCTGTCCTTGTTGTAGAACTCGCCGGTCAGCACATCATCGCGCACTTCGACCCACAGAAAGCCCTGACTCTCATCATCTTCCCAGTAGGTTGGAGAACCACGGCCCTCGAGGTCGGTGCTCTTGGCTGCGGCCCCTGAGACAATGAAGTTGGTCCCACAGGTGGGCTCGAGCCACTGTCGGTTGTGATCATGCCCTGAGAAGTAGACATCAACCATCCCACAGATGTGATCATCGAAGAAGTCCTTGACCGACTCCCCATCGACGACTGGAACCCCAGGGAGCCCCTCGTAGCTTCCCGCATTTCCGTGCCGGCCATTCGAGACATAGGGGTGGTGACCAAAGGCAAAGCGCCACGGCTTGCTGCTTCCCATCAAGGTGGGCCCGATCCACCCATACTGCGTAGATGTCGGCATGAGCGGGACGTCTTCGATCATGATGGCATTTGTATCCAGACCCACAAAGAGCGCATGACCATGCTCGAAGCTGTAGTAGGTGCTCGGCATGCTCCACTTCTCTGAGGTCGCCGAGTACTCAACCTGGTAGTCGATCCGAAACAGATCGATAGAGAGTTCGCCATAGTCGTGGTTGCCCAAGACGACATGAAACGGAAAGTCCAGCTCCGCATAAGGGAGCTCAAATTTAGTCTGAAACTGGGTGTCATCCACGGACTCAACACCCTCATCGTAGAAGTTGTCACCGAGGTACAGGGCAAACTCACAGCCCATCCCTGACTCGTCAGTCTTCGCGGAACAGACCGTATTCATTGCAGCGGCTACAGCATACTGGTTGTCATTACCCTCGCCGCCGTCGCCGAGGACAACGAAGCGAAGGATCTGTGGATCCGCATCCGCGTCGGCATCCGCGTCGGCATCCGCATCCGCATCCGCGTCGGCATCCGCATCCGCGTCGGCATCCGCGTCGGCATCCGCGTCGGCATCCGCGTCGGCGTCTGCATCCGCGTCCGCATCCGCATCCGCATCCGCATCCGCATCCGCATCTGCGTCAGCATCCGTCGATGGTTCAGGCAATTCAGAGAGCGTACGGCCGGTGTCAGCCTTGTTGCTGATTCCGCAGCCAATCACGCTCAGAACAATCAATCCACTCAAACGCATATGCTCTCCAGCAGGAGGTCCTAACCCGTGTTGTCTACCGCTACCGCTTCCAGAAAGAAGGAACAAACAGACTGAGCAAGCTGAAGAACTCGAGACGACCGAGCAACATGCAGAAGCTCAGGACCACCTTCGAGGCATCAGAGAAGAAGCCGTAGTTGTCTGTGGGGCCAACAGCACCAAAACCTGGACCCACATTAGCCACACAGGCAAGTGACGCCATCAGCGCTGTGGTCAGATCAACGGGATCGAGCGCGGCAACAATGACCGCACCCGCAACAACAGTGCCCATGAAGATCAGCGCATAGGCCAGTGTTCCGCGGACAACCCCCTCGGCCACCGGGTGATTTCCGAGTCGAATGGGTGCCACCAGCGTCGGTCGAAAGCCCAGTCGGATCTCGTGAACGACAACCTTCAGGATGATCATGATGCGAATCAGCTTCATGCCGCCGGCAGTCGAGCCAGCCATACCGCCACAGAAGAAGAGCACCAGCAGGAGCATCCTGGAGACCGTCGACCACTCCTCAAAGTCTGCGGTTCCGAACCCGGTGGTCGTCATGACCGCGGCCACCTGGAAAGATGAGTAGCGCAGGGCCTCGACAACATCATGGGATGCATTGAAGAGCATGTCCGCCGTGATGATGAGCGTCGTGCCACCGAAGAGCAAGACATAGAAACGGAATTCCTGACTTCGCCAGAAGACACTCATTCCCTCCTGCTTTGCGCGATGAAAGAGACTGAAGTTGGTTCCAGCGAGGAGCATAAAGAGCAGAATGACCATCTCTACCGAGAAGGAATTAAACTCAGCGATGCTCCCATTCTTCGTCGAGAAGCCACCCGTACCCATGGTCGACATGGCATGGGTCACAGCCTCAAACCAGTCCAGCCCGACGACCTTGAGCACGAGGACCTGGAGCAGGGTGATGGAGAGGTAGATCCAGAGCATGGCCTTCGCCGTGTCCCGAATTCTCGGCGCTATACCACCAGACTGAGGCCCCGCTGCCTCCGACTGAAACAGACGCTTGCCGCCAGCACCGAGGCCCGGCAGCAAGGCGACAAACAGCACGACGATACCCAGCCCACCGAGCCAGTGTGTGGCCATTCGCCAGACATGTACTGGCGCTGAGAGCCGGCCCTCAATTTCCGTGAGGATGGTGCCCCCAGTCGTGGTCAGGCCAGAGAAAGCCTCAAATATTGCATCAGCCCAGCTCATCTGAGCACCGATGATAAAGGGCAGCGCACCAAAGAGACCCATCGCCAACCAGATGCTCGAGACCACAAAGAGCGCCTCACGTCGACCAAGTCGAACCGGGACTCTCCAGCTGGCAATCAAGAAGGGAAGCGCTGAGATCGCAGTGATTCCCGCCGCTATCAGCATGTGCTCGAACCCCTGCTGGGTCTGCGATGCATCCCAGCCCTGCTCAGGTGTCGCCAAGAAACCCAACACACCACAGACAGCAATAGAGAACGCTAAGACCAACAACAAGAGGCCGAGCGGGCGGGCCGTCATTCGTGCCAGTGAGTACTGCCGACTGCTGCCTACTGCGCTCAAAACAGGCTCCGCTTGAACAGCTTCGCAGCAGCCTTGTGCTTGCTCTCGAGAGCCAAGACCACGACCGTGTCTCCCGCTTCTACGACTGTATCTCCCTGTGCAATCTTAACGCCGCTGACACCAATGACTGCTCCGATGGACACGCCCTTGGGAATATGAAGCTGTGAGATGGGGCCAGAGGTAATCGGACTGTCCATCGCCGCGACCACCTCGATCACCTCAGCATCACCGTCACACAGGTGGACAAGGCTCTCAATCTGAGCGGGACGTGCGTATCGAAGGATGTGGTCCACAGCGACCTGCCTGGGGGAGATCGCCATATCCAGACCCAGCTGCCGATATATCTCAATGTAAGCATGGCGATAGACCACACTGCAGACACGCGGGGTACCCAGTCGCTTGGCGAGCAAGGCACTCATCATGTTGTTTTCATCATCTTCGGTGACGGCAAAGTACAGGTCGGCACGACCGACTTCTTCTTCAGCCAGCTTCTCAAAGTCCGTGCCGTCCCCATGAACCATGTTGACCCTGGGTAGGCTCTCCGACAATTGCTTAGCCTTCTCTCGATTTGGCTCAATAATGGTGACATCAACGCCCACTCGAGAGAGCTGGCGAGAGAGATGCTCGCCAATGACGTTGCCACCATAGATGACCACACGCTGAGCGGAACTCCCGTGGACAAACAAGTCCTCCACATCTTCCATCTGGCCAGTCCGACCAAACAGGTAGACCCTATCTTCTGCGATGAGACAATCGTCTCCCCGGGGTACGAAGAGCTTGTCGTCACGAATGACGGCCCCAACACGTGTCTCTTTAGGCAGCTCGAGCCTGTGAAGAGGAATACCGATCACGGCTGAATCCTCAGGGAGCTGGACCTCTACGAGCTCGACCCGATTGTTCGCAAACATGTGAACATCAAGCGCACCGTGGGAGCGCGCGATGTCGAACATCTCATCCGCGACAATGATGTGCGAGTTCACCACCATGTCAATGCCGAACATGCCGTACTGGAGGCCTTCCTCGCTCTCTCCAGGGGCCGCATCTTCATACTCGCCGCTCTGCAGGCGAGCGACGGTTCTCGTGGCGCCCAGTCGCTTCGATGCAAGCGCAGCGATGAGGTTTACTTCATCTGAATTCGTGGCACAGACAACCAAGTCTGCCGTGTCCACACCCGCCAGCCTGAGGGTCCGCGGGTTGGCGCCGTACCCAGGAAGCGTCGCCACATCCATCCGCTCAGCGATCTGACCAAGCCGTACCTTATCTGTGTCGACAGCCAGCACCTCATGGCGCTCTTGGGCAAGCACCTCTGTGATGTGTCCACCGACCTCGCCCATACCGATGACAACCACATTCATGACTCGCTCCATGGTTGGCTGCTCACAGCCTTGGCCATCATAAGCCGGTGGGACGCTTGCTGGAAGTACGTGCATCCGGAACAGGCCAATCGACAGGGTGCGACGGCACATACCCCAGGACCTCCCTGGCTCGACCGCCGTCGAGGACACCCGAGTAGATGAACCAACGCCGATTCATTCCATAGCGAAAATCATGGCCAGTGAGACGGCGCCGAAGTCGATAAAGTGGCGTGAGTACCGAGTCGATAGCTGGCAGACCCAAGCGACCCCATCGCTGAATTGCAATGCTCAACGGGAGCGTGTCGGCGCCCGGAATATTGAAGACCCCTTGCTCAGTCGAGCCTATCGCTGCAGTCATTGCAGCAACCGCATCCTTAATCGTCATGATGTTGATCATGGGGTCAAAGCCTGCGGGCTGAAAGCAGACGGGACTCTCGAGGTAGTCATACAGCTGCGAACCCGTTCCTGTCGCGAGTACCTCTGCCATTCGGAGCACAACGATCTCAAGAGGACTCATCCCCATACGAACACACGCTGACAGATCTGCCTCGATGCGATCGCGAACCCACTGCGGCGCCTGTCCAGCCATGTTGAGAGGGTGATCCTCACCGATCAACACCGGCAGGTCTCTCTGGACCTGGTAGACGGCTGAAGCAGAACGAAGAATCAACCTTCTTATCGTCGGATGACGCTCGCATAGCTCCATCAAATTCCGAACCGACTCCACATTGTATGCGTGAACGCGGTCCCCCTCATCGGTCGCCGAGAGGTGCATCGCCGTGTGAATCACAACGTCGATCTTTAGCGCCTTGGCCTGATCAAAGAGCAGCCGGTGGACACGACGGCTCCGACTGAGATCGACGCTCGCTACCGTCAGGCGCTTGGACGGTGCTATCGGAAACGTCTCTATCGGGTTTCCAGTGACAGCAAGAATGTGCCCCACCCGCGAGTCATCGACCAGCGCGCGAACCAGCTGCTCACCGATGGGTGCTCCCGCGCCGGTGACCAGAACCCTAGCCTTCTTCTTGCTCACTCGAAGACCCCCTTGCGCTTGCTCAGACCTTCCTTCAAGAGGGCATCAACCGCGGCCTTGACTCGGCCCGCGGCCTCAGCCACCACAACAGGGTCATCAGCTTGCTCGACGGTGTAGTCTTCATGAACAGGGATCGGCTCCCCGTACAGCAAGTGGTAGCGAACCGGCAGCGGAACAGGAACAGCAGGAACGGGCACCACCGGCAAGCCAAAGAGCTTGCCGAGGCGGCGACTGGTGAACAGCGCCGGCATTTGCTCCTCGCCACCGACCACCCCGACCGGCACAATCGGTGCCCGATGGCGAATCGCAAGCTCCGCATGGCCTTCGCGGAACTTCTGTAGCTGGTACCGCTCTGCGAACGGCTTCACGATGCCCGGCACACCCTCTGGAAAGATCATCAAGACCTCTCCAGCATCCAAGAGTGATCTGGCATTGCCACGCGAGCCGCCGACCATCCCGCCGCGCGAGAACAGTGTCCCCAGGTAAGGCAGGGATGGGACAAAGTGATCGGCGATGGGTCTCGGGACTCGCGGTGGATCCGTGTTGCGGAGAACGTCGAGCCAGATCATCAGACCGTCAACGGGAATGTTGCCCGAGTGGTTCGCAGCAAGAATGGCCGGGCCAGTCGCAGGGATGTTCTCGTGTCCCCAACTCTTACAGCGAAAATATTTGTCATAGAGCGGGCTGACGATCAGCTCGCCGAGGGCCACGAAGCTCGGGTGCATACCGAAGGGGTCATAGCCGTGGCCAGCATCCCTGAAGTGTATGTCCTTGGCGCGCTGCCGCGCCTCAGCGCTCAGAAAGAGCGCGGCCAGGGCATCGGCAAAAGCTGGTGAGAACGGCATCGGGACCCAATACTATCGCTTTTCCTTCAATTCGTTCAGCGCGGCTTGAGCTTGTTGTGCTTCTTTGTCTCGACCAAGCGCCAACAACACCTCAACCTTTAGCGCCAACAGAGACACCCGGTCCGAGTCGCTGAGGGGTTCAGACTCAAGCATCACAGTGAGTATCGCGAGAGCAGAATCATACTCTCCAGCCGCACGAGCGCTCATCGCATCGCGCAATGCCGCTTGTGTAGCTGAGAGTGTCGACGGAGACGGCGGCGCAATAGCCTCTGCATCCTGCTGAGCCGCAGCGTCAGACCGCCGCTCTCGAGGACCACCCCACCCGAGACTCGCCGACCGCTTCCGAGCTGCGGGCAGACTGCGGACAGATGAAGGCTCTACCTCCACTTCAGCCACCTCGTCTGCTTCAGCGACGCTGTACATTCCGTGCGCGCGCACCATTGGAGCGCTCTGTTCATCTTCGTCGCTCCAATTTGATGCTCGATCCTCAGCGGGCTCTGCAGATCGTTCCTGCGAGGCCGGTGCAGGTGGCGGCGCAGATACGACCGCCTGAGGACTGGGTGCCGGCGGTAATGAGGCCGCCGGTGGCGGCAGGGGAGCATCATCGATCTCTTCGACGCGCGATGGACGTACAGCCACCGCCCTGTCGAGCGATGCCGACACCTTCTTCGGCACAGCCTCCGGCACCGGCTTCGGAAGTGGAGCTTCTCGAACAGGCTGAGGCGCTACTTCCTCGGCTGTCTCTACCTTCGGCTGAGACTTCTCTCGAGCGACACTGGCTGACTCCGGGCGAGCCTCAAATCCTACCCCTCGAACCTGGGGCGCATCAGCAACAGCCTCGATGCCGTCAAAAGGAGTCGGCTGATTCATGACCTGCTGAGCTCCAGGCACGACAACGATAAGTGCTATCGCTGCCATGGCAAAAAGCCCTACAGAGCGCCGCCTCCACCAGGGACTCGGGAGCTCAATCAATTCCGCTGTAGGCCCGACCTCACTTGATTCAGCCAGAGGACCTGAAGACACTCCAAGAAGAATGTCATCGATCGTGAGGCTCGGGGCTGGAGCCAGCTCGGGTCGCAGCGCATAGGCAGACTCAACAACACCGACAGGCAATATGGATGGTGGCGCAGTACCGGGTCCAGCCTCGAGCCAGTGGTTGAGAGCCTCCGCCACAGCCGGATTGACTAGTGGACCCTCGAGGAGCGAGTCGAGCACGTCCTCGACATCCACGCCGTGCGGTGGAGCCAGCTCAGGCCTGAGTGCAAGCACCGCCTCAACAACAAGCGGATCAAGCCCCAATGGCTGAGCACCGCCTGCAAGCCAATCGGCTAATGCCTCTGCTTCGTGATGCTCATTCATCAGGGGTACACCTTGCGAAAGGCCTTCGCAGCCCGATGTAGAATCACGTCAAAATTACCAACCGTGATGTCCAAAGCTAAGGCGCAATCCTCACGATCATGGTCCTCAAGCAGACGCATCCGCAGCGCAGTGGCATAGCGCGGATTGAGCTTCTTCAGCGCAGCATCTACTGCAACCCGTGTCTCCTCGATCTCTGGTGCGCGATCGGGAGCGGGCGGCGGCCGTGACATCGTGCGCTCAATAGTGGTCTCCGGGTGGGCTACAGCCCGTCGCTGACGCTGCCGGGCGCGATGAACATCAATGGCTCGATTAATGGCAATCCGACGGAGCCAGAAGAAGATGCTGCGGTCATGGCTGGTGAATGTCTCTATGCGCTCAAGCGCTATCCGAAAGGTATCCTTCAAGACGTCCTCGGCCGCCTCTGGCACGGGAAGTCTCGGCAGAATTGCGCGCCGGTAAAGTCCGTTGGCAAACCACTCGAAGAGGATGCCCGCAGCCTGCCGGTCACCCTGACGAATCCGATTGACCACCTCCCGCTCTTCATCGAGCGGAGGGAGATCGCTGTGTGCAGTGCTCGACACCAGGTGTCTCCTTGTTCACCCAACCCAGCAACGGACTGAGCAACCATAGTCTTACACAATCGAGAGAGATTCTAAGCCAGACGAGCGTGACCGGAATAGACGGAGTCCATGCTGGATGTTCGGACCACCACCGACCAGGATGTGATCGCGGGGTACCTGCGCGACGCCTCAAACACAGTCGGCCATGCGGAGTGTTTAGCCCTCCCAAAGACAACTGAGGATGTCGCTGCGGTCGTCCGTCACTGCCAGACACACGCCATTCCGCTGACCGTGACAGCCCAGCGGACCTCGACCACAGGAGGCCCTGTACCCAACGGCGGCTGGCTCATCTCGATGGAAGGACTCGATCAGGTCCACGCTCCTGATGATGTCGGTGGCGGCGTTATTCTCGGTGAGCACCAGTCGGCATTAGCGTCACAAGGTCTGATGTTCCCGCCAGACCCCACGTCGAGACATGAGTGCACTATAGGCGCTGCAATTGCTTGCAACGCAAGCGGTGCACGCAGCTTTCGATACGGACCGATGCGACCTTGGATCGACGCTGTTGAGGTGGTCCTACCAAAGGGCGACGTCATCTGGGCGGATCGAACCACACCCATTCCAGACACCTGGCCACAGGCATTGTGGACTGAGCCCTCGGTCAAGACCGCTGCCGGCTACTACCCAGCAGACAACCTCCTCGATCTCATGATTGGCCAGGAAGGGACCCTCGGCATCATCACTCGGGCTCGACTTCGACTCACAGAGGCGCCGTCAGATGTACTGGGTCTCATCGTCTTCTTCGCGGACATGCCGTCCTGCCTGAGCCTCGTTGATACTGCACGAACAGGTGCAACACGCAGAGGCTCGATGTCTTCTGAGGGCGCACTGAACCCTGCAGCCATTGAATTCTTTGATGCGCATGCACTGGACATGGCCAGGGTCAGAATTCCAGACATTCCCGACTCGGCGATCGCTGCGCTCTTCATCGAGATTGAGCACAGCGGCGAGCCACCTCTCGACTCATGGTGGGAAGCTCTGGTCAGCTGCGGTGCACTCGCGGATGACACCATCGTCGCTGACGATGCCTCAGGGAGGGCCCGACTGCATGCGGTCCGACATGCAATTCCCGCTGGGGTCAACGAGACTGTGGTGGCCAACGGCATGCCCAAGGTCGGCACAGACTTTGCCGTGCCGGATTCAGCCCTTGAGGAGATGATGAGGGCATACGATGCCGTTGATCTTCCTTCTGTATGTTTCGGCCACATTGGCGACAATCACCTACACCTCAACCTGCTGCCGAGAACCGCAGCTGAGCTTGAGCGCGCGCGGGCTCTGTACACAACCCTCGCACTCAAGGCCGTCGAGCTCGGCGGTACAGTCTCTGCAGAACACGGCATCGGAAAGATCAAGCGCGGGCTCTTGGCTCAAATGGTGGGACCAGAGACCCTGTCCGGGTTCTCCGCCTTGAAGCTTCACATTGACCCAGCCTGGATTCTTGGACGCGGCACGCTCCTGCAGCCGCCAGAATAAATGATGCTTCAACCAACACAAGCATCAAACATCCGCTATAATGACGGCAGGGAATCGGGGAGAACCCTACGGGGGTCTCGATGAGTTTATCACTCATCGCCGGCACAATTGATCGGCACGAACAGCGAATGCGACGTCTCCAGTCATCCATCAAGGCGATGGATAACGGGCTGCGAATTGCTTTAGCTATAGAGCACAGCCAGGCCTTCTGGCGGTCGATAGCTATGCTCATCGGCATGCCTGCGGGTGCTGCTGGAGTGCTCCTGTGTGGCTTCCTGTTCAACTTCTGGGATGGGATGGGGCTCTGGTATGGGGTGGGCTGCATCGCTGTGAGCAGCTTCGTGATCCGAATGGCGAGCGACCCAATTGAGACCCACCACATTGATCTGCAAGAGCGACTTCTCGACCTTGTCCTCCAGCGGCAGACGCTGAATGAAGATCTCGCGCAGCTGTACCAGGAGCGCGAGGTACTCCAAAAACGACAGCGACAGCGACGACCGAAAAACCCCATCGAGGTCAAGAGCGAGGCTGCATAAGGTAGAGAATCACTATGCCTAAATGTGGCGCTGACTTGAGTCCCCTGGACAAGGGTTTGTCGACATCCCCAGGTGAAGCGCGCCATCGTGCGATATGTGTGCGTCAATGTACAGTCTGATGCTGATAATGATGGGGTGCTGGGGAGATCAACCCGTTGCTGACGCGGCCATTGGGCCCGGCACTGATCGACCAGTATGGCTCTTCGAGAAGACCACCACTGGGTGGCAGCGTAGGCCCGACCCGGTGGCCCACAGCGTCTCGAGTTTAGGGCTCGGACTCGACAGCAGCCGGCTCATCTTGACGGCTCAATGTTTCTGGGGAGACTGCGGATCAGAGGCGAAGCGAGCAGAGATAGGGCCTCCAGTCCACACCATCACGACCACCGATCTGCAGACCTTCGAAGCCGGCATGCTGCGCCTGGTCGACCCGGAAGATCGTGTTCCCATCGACACTGAGTATCGATCCAGTTCAGCCGGAGACCAGATCTGGTACTACGGCACAGAAGCTGGAACACCTGGAGACCCGGCCGATCACAGGGCGACTCACCGCATCTACAGCGCTCGGATTGAGAAGAACCGGCTGGTGCATCCAACACTCGAGCTACAGGGACCTGGACTCGCTGATCCCGCCCCGCTCACAGTCGACGGGCAGACGCTGCTCTTTGTGACGACACTTCCAGGCCGAGCCATCGGAATGGCTACTGGACATCCGCGACAGGTGACCAAAACATGGACCGGCGTCAGCGTGCCCCATGCCATGCTCGTCGACGATGAGATCTGGCTGTGGGCTCAGCAAGTCCAGGCCGGACGGATGGTTCCCGTTCGGGTACGCAGTAGAGACCGCGGGCAGACCTGGACAGAGTGGGAGACACCCTTGCCACTCGACGGCATAAATGGCTGTGGAAACCCCGTGGGCGGAGTCTTTAAGGACACTCCAGTTGTCTTCTGTGTCACTGAGCCTATCGGCGCACCAAGACCATGAAGCTCTTTGCAGTCATTCTCACCAAGCGCTTTCAGGCATGGATACCATTCCTTGCGGGCGCAGTCCTGATACTGGTGACCTTGCTCAGTAGCGACCGGGTACCGACAGGCGACGCCCCCCACCTACTCGCCATCGCCGACAAGCTCGCAGTAAAATTAGCGCGGGGTGAGTTCCTCGATTTCTTCGAGTCCTGGTCCAGCCTGGTCACACCTCATCCACCTGCGGGATACCTGCTGCCCATTGCCTTGAGTATCGCCGACTACTCCGACTCCATCCCTATATTGACCGGCCTGGGTGGCCTGGGGCTCGCATGGCACGGCATCATTCTCATGGTAAGCCGAGATCAATCACAGAACTGGGGACTGTGGCTGTCTGCTCTGTTGATCTTCTCTTGTGCCATGACATGGATGGCTGTGGAGCACATGGTGTGGGATGTCCTCGCTGCAGGCTGTGTCTCAGCATGCGTAGGACACCTGCACGCCTCCGACGGTCTACGAAACAAGGGGCACTCCCTGTTCTTTGGCCTGTTCATGGGCATCGGCTTCATGACCAAGTTCACCTTTGCAGGCTTCCTGATACTCCCCGTGCTCTTTGCTGGCTGGGCGGTGATTCGCTTTCGGTCCTTCCCGGGCCTGCTGGTGTCGATCGCTGGCTTTGCCGCCGTCTCAGGACCCTGGCTCTTCACATACGGAGATGCAGTGTGGGCATACGTGGCCAACTCGTCGAGCGCCGCACACTCCATCTCTGACTCCCCAGCGTCCCCCTG
>Ga0315320_10004056_pt1 | contig 11996 bp, 9 predicted proteins | sample M140m21515metaG_FD_203458 | JGI IMG/M metagenome (GOLD analysis project Ga0315320, IMG submission 203458) | Ammonia-oxidizing marine archaeal communities from Monterey Bay, California, United States - M1 40m 21515 | ecosystem: Environmental > Aquatic > Marine > Coastal | place: USA: California...
TAGATGAATCTATTAGTTCTCCAGTTGTTACTTCTTCGTCTAAATAATTTGTTTTTTCTTCTTGAGGAACAGGAGCTTTCCATCTTTTAGGAGGATTATTACCTACCTTTGTAATTGCAATATCAATTTCAGACTGAAATAATTTAAATTGTGAAGGATTAGAAGGTTTACTTCCTTGCGATGCTGCTTCCTTACCTACAGTAGGTTCAACAACATATACAGTTTCTTTTTTACCTGTTTTAGGATTAGTCTCTGTTGATTTAGATACAATCTTTAAATCAATACGTTGACCGTTCTTTTTGTCTTTAATAAAAGACATTTTAGATTTGCTCTTACCTACAATATTATCAAGATTTAATGTAGTAATACTTGTAGGGTCACTTTCATTTAACTCCCCTGTTATTGTATTTACATTTTGTTGATTATTTTTAATTGCAGTTTTCTTTTTCCCAGACTTTTTTAATGCAAATATTTGAGATTGAAGTTGTTTTAATTTTTTTTGTTGAGCAGGAGAAGGCTTTTTCTTTTGCCTTTTTAATCTACTAATTGCGTCTGAAAGATTATTATGTTGCTTAATAAGTTTAGACATTTCTTCATCGACAACTTGATTTCCATGGTCAACTTCTTGATTTTCATTAGAATCATTTGGGTATTGCTCAGTGTAGTTACCAATATCCTCATTTGTTGTTTCTTTCGTCATATTCTCCATTGTTTGTTTTTCTAATAGCTTGTCTGCTAATTCTTTACCAAATAATGAAGTAAAATCTTTTCTGCTTAAATCTGTAGTTGCAAAATGAGCAGCAGTTAAACCTAATTGCTTCATTATTTTTAAAGTTTTAGTTTTATTTTTTAATAATAATTTTCCTAAAGATTTGCCATGTTGTATTTGATAATTATTTTTAGTCCTAGAAACAATTAATTTGTCTACTCCTGTAGGGTCTTCACTATTATCTCTAACAATATCTCTAAATTCAGACATTGTAACATCAATAGACATTGCAATTTGAACAGCCAAATCATCATCATTAATCCAAAGATTTCCTTTCTTTTTAGATTCTTTTATCTGTTCATCAATAATAGAAACTTCTACACTTTTAGCTTGATCTTCAGCTTGAATGGCTCTGTTTTCTTTTAATGATTCTTGATACGTTTTTCTAGCTTCTAATAATTGTTGAGTTGTGCTAAATCCACCACCAATAACACCCCCTTGAAACCTTGCTGATTTAATACGCCTATCTTTTTCTTCTTCAGACATCTTATTATAATTAGCCATGTAAGGTTCCATCATGCTTATATTTATGTCTTCTTGCTCCCCTTCTACATAAGCTTCTTGAGATACATCAAACATTAATTTTGATACAGGGGCTAATGGCTTTTTAACAACATTAAAAAAACGATTAGCAGCAGCTCGTTGACCCATTTTACTCATAAAATGAGTTTTAATAGCTCTTCCATGTACAGCAGTAAATGCTTTTCCACCTAATACTGTTAATGCAGTACCTGCAAGTTCATAACCAGTAGCTTTTAATGCATAAGCTTGAGATAAATTTTCAGTAATATCTTTAATTGTCTTATCAGTTAATTTGTCAGCAGTAATGTTTAAATTGCCATCTTCATCTAAAGGTACACCAAACATTTCTTTAAATTGTTTATCAGAATACCAATTACCTTCTTTAGCTTGTTTTGCATGCTCTCTTAATGACTCCCAATTATCGCTCATTTCATCTTCAAAAGAACCAGCCTCAACTAAAAACCCAGGAATTACAGATGTAACTGCGCCAATACCAAATCCAATAACACCACCTATGGGACCACCTACTGCAGTTCCTATTGCTCCTCCCATAACACCACCTGCCCAAGGTAATCCAGATGTAATTACTTGTTGGGAAAATCCTTCTGCTACTTTATTAAACAAATATCCTGATTTTAATGTAGGAGCAGTCATAAATAATAAATTATGTTCACCAATATCTTTTGCTATTTCTTCATCGGACATTGAATAAATACCTGTGCCTTGTTCTAAATCACCAATCCATCCTTTTACATTTTCAGCCCATCCTTCAAATGTTGTATTTAATGCTTTTTCTGTTTCAGTACTTACACCTAAAATTCCTTTTCTTTCTATTGTACTACCTGTTCCTTCTAACAATCCTTGTAAACTAGTTAAAAATGTTTGTTTAATATTGTCATTAGATGCATCTACAGATTCACGAGCAGAATATCTTCTCATTCTATCTATTGTTTGAGGTAAAACATTTTGATTAAAATAACTATTGTACGTCTTCATTAAACGACGTTTATCATCATCTTCCATGTCTTTAGGCATCTTAGAAATCACATAATTATGCAAAGCGGACATATCCAAAGATTCTTGGTCAACAATTCGTTTTTGATGAGTAGGTGTTAACCTAGAAAAAATGGGAATATTTGTAGATTTCTCTGAAAGAATAGCTCGATATTTATTAAAAGGAACGTAGTTTTTCTTTAAATCTTGTACTACATCCTCTTGATAATTATAACGAGGTAATTCAGGGTCAATCTGTTCAATTTGTTGATTTAAAACTTGAAATAAATCTTCATGCCAATACGCACTTTTATCTCTAGTTTGCGTAGGCTTATATATTAAAGGAATGTTTCCTTCAGGAAAATAAGTCTCGTCTTGACTTATGATTTGTTCATAAGTAGCTAAACCTTCAGGAGTATTAGATATATCGTTTCTAGGTATAGGCACACTTAATTACCATCAATCCCAATTACGTCATTTAAATCCATTACATTAAAACCGTCTTGAGCTTGTTTTTCATTTAATGGATTAGAAGAATTTTTATTATCCATTATATCTAATATATCGTTTCTATTAGACGTTATTTCTTTCCAAAATGAAGTTAATTGAACTGAAAAATCACTTTTATTGCCAACAGGAGTCATTAAACTTTTTGGACCTAGTCTTTTTTCTAAATTTTCAGATAATTTTGCAGGGTTTTCTTTTGCTTCTATTTGTGCTATTAATGTATCAATAAATTCTTCTGTATAAGAACCATCACGATTCATTGCTAAATTTTTTCCACCGTCATAAAAAGTTTTATTCGTTTCTTGAACCATTTTTGCACCTGCAATAGAAACAATAGCTTTATTATATTGTTTTAAAACATCTTTTGGAAAGGTTTTATCAATAACATTTTTACCGTCACCAACTATGTTTTCTGTCGCAAAATCTATTGGAATAACAAATCCTTGAGTTGCTAAATTTCTTTTTAAATTCTGTACTGAAGTATTAATTCCAACTAAGTTTTTAGTCATTGTTTGATAATTATTCTTACCAATACCTGCATAAGCTTGACTAGACTCTTTTCTATCACTTTCTACTTTAGCTTGTGCGTCTCTTCTTGCGCCTATATCGCCTACTCGAGCTTCTGTATATTGAACACTTTTTGAAACACTACCAATATTTTGTGCAAAATCTTCTAATACTTGGTCTTCAGGAGCTGAAGGTAAAATATCATCTAATTTAGTATTAGCAATTTTTGTTTGATTTAATACATTTAATTCTTCAATCATATTTAATGTTTCAGTAAGACCAGTAATTTCACCGTCATTAAATTTTGATTTATTATTAGTAAGAGAAGTACTAAAATTGTTAATTAAGTCTATCATTCCATCTGTTGCACCGTCTTTAACCTTACCTAACAAATCTGTAGCATTTGTATTAATTTCATCAAAAATTATTTGATTTGATTTTTCAAGATTCAATCTTTCTTTTAAAAGACCACCTTTAATCTTATTGTACGAATGGTCTCCTGATATTTTATCAATATTTTGTATCGCAGTTTCGTATCCTTCTACCGTATCTGTTTTTATTGCAGATTCACCAAACATGGTCATTAAATTATCAATATCAGAAGTTTCTTGGCGTACTTGTTGATTCCGCATGCGAAATAAAGCATTTATATCGGCACTTTGTGGTTTTTTAGGGTTTGCCATTAACTATATCTATTATAAGTATTAAAACCGCTTCTAAGTGCTTGACCAGAGCCAGGAACAAAAGCATCTGACACTAACGATCCAACGCCTACCGCTGTACTCCATTGAGCCATTCTTTTATCTTTTTGAGCTTGTTTTTTCTTGGCTTTTAATTGTTCTTGAAGTCCTTTTATTTTATCAATACTTGAGCGATTAGAAACATTAATTCTATCAATTGCAGATTCACTTTTTGCAAATACATTTTTAGCAGTAGAATCTAAATTTCTATTTAATTTTTTACGAATATCATTGCTTAATTTTCGAATAGAGCCTGTATTTATATTAGATTGCCTAATTTTTTCTAAAGATTGCCCTAATCGTAAATTTGAAGAATCAGCTGAAGCATTGATTGTATTCCGAGCATCCTCTTCTATAGAGTCTATTTGATTTAAAGTATCTTCATTTTGCCTACTAATCATCCCCGTTATGCCGTCTAATCCTTTATTAATATCATCGATAGAATCATCTAAATTTTTAGAAGCCATTAAGCTAGAGCCTACCATCATTCCTCCCCCAAGAATATTGCCTATATCTACTCTATCTGTTAATTTTCCCGTACTTGACATAGAAGGGCTTGATTGCATTGGGTTTTCTGTAGAAATAGATTCAGGTAATGAACCATTTTGTTGTTCAAGTGGCATTACTGGAGCATAATTATTATCCGCATTAGGCATTGTAGAATTAGTTAAAACTTCTCTAGCCTGTTGACCTGCATTCATTCCTACATTTCTATTTTGATTATCTAAATTAGGAACTTGTTTAGATGCGCTAGGAGCGTCAAAAGACGTATTTGATGAAACACCTATTTTACTTCCCTTATAATTTGTATTGTTGTAATTGTCTACAGTTGGCCCTAAAAAATTATTCATAGCATCTTCAGAATTATTATAGGTATTCAAAAAATCATCAAATCCCATATTATTATGCCCTCTGCGATGCATTATTTATTTTCCTCTAAAGTTTGAATAAACTCTTGCAAACCTTCATTCGCAGATATGCCTAAATCACCCATAAACCTATCTATAACATTTTTTCTTTGACTAAGACCTAATCCATAAAGAGAATTCATATTAAATGGAAGAGATTCTCCACTTTCTTTATCAGTAAAAGTTGCTTCTTCTTTGCCTAATAAATATTTGAATTTGCTTGGAATTGCATAATTATCTTTGTTTCCTGTTTTATCTAAAATATTTACTATTTCATCGTACCGTTTTGATCGTTCTTTTTTGGTTTCAAAAAGTTCAAGTAGTTTTTGAACAGAATTATCTGCAATCATGCCACCTGTTTGCCATTTACGAGCATCTCTCCTGTTGGAATCAGCAGATGCCATAGCTTTTTGGACTTTAGAATAGCTCATTTATTGAGCCTATTGGACGAGAATATGACGGGACTAACTATTACGTACATAGCTTTCTCCCGATTTAGGTTGCTAAATTTACAAATATTTTGTATTAAAAACATAGTTAGTTCCGTAATTATCATGGGTAATGACTCGCTTCAGCTATTCTTTGCGCTGTAGCGTATACTGAAACAGTAGACCCAATATTATTTGTCCATATAATTCCAGTTGCAGAACCGCCACTATCTGCTGATATTGTACCGTAATTAGTATTAGTACCACTTTGACCTAAAGTAGTAATTAGCCAAGTTGTTGTAGCAATTCTTGAACACATAGCTACATTTTGCCATTCATCACTATTTCGTTTTATTGCAACAGTTACCATATACATAGTTCCTATTGTATTTTCAAGTTTAGTACTAGGTACAATTTCAAAAGTTGCACCGTTATTAACGCCAGTATTTTTAGCTATATAAGTATAGTTTCTCATTAATTTTGGCGTATTTATAGCTTCAAATTGAACATAATTATCTTGGCTAGTTGCACTAGGATCTGCCGCAACATCAATATCTGTAGCAATTTGACCACTAGGCCTATATAAAGTATCTAATTGACAGACACCATGAATCCATGTTCTTCCAACATTAGTGTCAGATGAAGGTTTGGTGTCTGTTCCTCCTTTTATATTGATATGACTGCTAGAATACATTGCTATCTGAGTTGGCTGACTTGTAGCATTATCAATACTTCTAATTTTTATACCATTACTGCTTTTAAGGTCTATACCAACACTATTTCCTTTTGCATTTGTATTTTTTTGTTCTATAAAAATATTATTGTGTTTTCCGCCTGTGTTACCTTGACTGTCCGCAACTATATGAACTCCATTTGCTCCATAATTTGAACCATCAGAACCTCCCGATTCAGTTGTTTTATTATAAGACTCTAATAAAACACCTCCATACTTAGTAAAATCTGATTTACCCCCAATTGCACTAACGTTTTTTGGAGCATCTGTTGCTCCTTGTGCTTGTAAAGTAATATTTGCAGTTGGAGTAGCTTCAACATTATTTGTGCCTGTTACAGCTAAAATACCGTCTGTAGTGTCAATGCTTGTTCTGTCTAACGTTGTATGTCCATTTACATCTAAATCGCCAACAGTCGTTATATTATTACCACCAAAAGATTGATTTCCTGTAAACGCTCTTGAACCATCATGCTTGGTGTATTGCGAATGATCATCATTTGTTAGCCCTCCTAATTCTCCATGATTTGAAATGCCTGAAGAACCACTTGCAACGGTTGCTGTTTCTACACTGCTTGTTCCTGTAATACTTCGATTAGGGTCGTCTGATAAAGGCACATAATATTTTTTATCTCCAATATATTGAACTTCTCGATAACCGCTTCCTGCAACTTTTTCTACAACTTTTGTTCTTTTAGTAGGGCTAGAAATATTTTGCTTAGCTTGTGTTTGATGCCGTTGCGCTCTTTTGTTTTTATCTGAAGGCATTATTTTAAGCTCTTTTCTCGATAAACAAGATTAATATCATTGATTACTATGCTCGAATGAGAGCGACCTTTTATTACTATAGCATAACTGTGTTTATTTGTTGCTTCTGAACGAACATTTGGTTTTAATTCTAAAGTTGTATATACTCCTGAAGTATTAGTAATTGCAACATCAAATGCATTATCTGCAGATGAGCCATTAGTTCTATATGTAATTGCAGGTACTTGAGCATTATTTATTTTATAAGTTAAATAACATTTTTTTAAACTTTTAAACTGTGCAGGGTCGCCTAAAGAATCATCTTTTGTAATCATTTCTATATAAACATCACCAGAAGGCGTTGCCTCAAATCTTGTTAAATCAGTTTCACTTGTAGCATCATTATAAAGAATGGACAGTTTTCCATCAGGTTGCGTAATCATATTTGACCACCCACTTTCAATAATAACGTCTCCGACTGCGTTTACGTTCGTTAACCCTGAATAGCGTTCAAAACCTTTAGAATTAAAATTATAAACAAATCCTGTCTTATTATAATCCATAATAACATGAATCTGATTATCTAATGGATTGTATCCAATAACACAAATATCAACTGTATCTGCATACCAACTATCTCTGTCTATTTTTTCTTCTAATAGATTTAAAACTTCTTTTCCATTAAATAAAAACAATCCATATCTATTTACCCAAGCAATACCATTTTTTGTTTCACATACTTCTGATTGAGCGCGAACACCTGCAAAAATGTATTTTTCTTCTAAATATTCAATATCTTGAGTTACATTAATCAAATACATATTATTTTCTTTAAATTCTAAAAGAAAATCACCATAAGTTGCTATTGCAGTAATAGACTCACCATCATTTGGCGCAACTTCTACAAATCCATTTTTTGTAAACACATCTGGTTGATTTGAAATTGATTTGTAAATACGATCAGAATATTTAAAAGCTTGAGATGATTGGTCATATATTTGAACATTTCCAACATACATTTTACGATTAAGCATAATACCTGCAGTAAAATCAATTGATTCTAATTTGTCTCCTTCAGAATATCCTGCAATTGTTGAAAAAGTATCAATTACACTTGGACTTTTAACTGATAGATTATTAACTAATTTTGTTCCCGAGCTTAAAACATACAAAGGGTCATTATTTGTAATCGCATTTTCAATAAATTCAAATTGTAAATGCCCTGGGTCAAGAACTTCATTAACAATACCAAAAAAAGTACCATCAGATTTAAATACTCGTTTTTTCACAAATACTAGTTCTGTTGCGCCTACTGTATCTACTGTTAATGTCACGGTACTAGTAGTAGGAGATTTATTTTCAGCTGCTAAAACACCTGTATTAAGATAATTAGTTACACCAAAAGAAGTAAATTTATCAAATAAAGATGTTCTTGCTCCCTCGTCAAAATCAATTTCCATTAAATGATTTTTATCTTTATCAATGTCTATCCCTGCATCATCTACTTCGCTAAAAAATATATTTGCACCTGTTATTCGAGCAGTGTAATCAGATACATGCTTGTATTTACCCCCAACAATATAATCTTTGACATAAGGCATTAATTCTAAAATGTCTCCTTCTGTTTTTAAAGGAGACGTTTGTCCTCCAAATTTATATGTTTCAGAATGTTGAGCTTTATCATAAATCCAATTATAATAAAAATTGTAATTCCCGACCCATTGACCTTGATTTGGTGTTCCCATTGTAATATTTGCTACCGCATATGACAATCCCCAATTTTCATCAAAATTAACTGAATCAAAAACTTCAATACCTAATTCAAAACAATTGTTTGAATTTAAACCGTCATTATCCTCTACTGAAGTATGCGCACCAAAAGCACACTCTAAAGTTGTCCATGTTTCTGCAGAGCTAAATGTTGAAGAAGGAAAAGAAAAAACATAACAATTTGAAGAACTACTTCCACTACCATCCACCCTTGGTCCAATTCGTATTTTAACCGCAGTACTTGCTAACCCATTAAAAGTTGTTGTTGATAACCATAAATTGAGATAAACAGAATTGTCTGTAAATATAAATTTGTTATTTAAAACTCCTGTGTCATGCTCTAAATCTATAGTTGAACTAGCAGTACTGCCTGTTGCAGCAACTGCTAAAAATTTTTCACCATTAGCGTCTCCTGTCGGATTATCAGGCGAATACAAATAAGTATCACTATAAACACCATCACTTGCTCTTTTTCGAACTGAAACCCTTCTACCTCGTTGCGCAACTGAAAATGAAGCAGAATTACTACTTCCACCATCGTTTATATCGCTCGGACTTGCATTGCTTGCGTTAATATCATCATAAAATGCGTCTCCAGACTTGTGATTAAAAATATCAACACTATACGATTTTACTTTGTTAATATTTAAATTAAGCGAACCGTCTCCTGTAATTGTGTTTTCATCAAAATTGCCTACGTAAACGTTGCCGATTGAAGGTTTACTAATTATGTTTGTTTCATTAATATTATAATTAGCTACACTGCCACCTAAGTTATATTTTTTTATTGCCCCGTAAAAACGAGTCTTAGTTGTAAAAGAACCATCACTAATTCGAATATTTCCATCCGCATTAACAAAACAAGGTAAAATTGTAACTGATCCATTTGTATTATCAAACTCAAATACTTGAGTTGCAACTGCATTCTGAGTTAATGAATTGACTAAAAATAGTCTACTTTTATTGCTATCAATATTTGTAGCTACTAAATAAACAGTTGTATTTCCATCTACAGGAGTAGAAGCAGTCGTAAAATCTCTTTGGTATACAAATAGACCATTTTTAGTAGTACATATTTTTGTATTAAGATAACCAGTAGTCCCTGTAAGAGGTATTATATTCCAATTTTTAGTTGGAGCTAATTCACCTTTTTTTAATGTAGATAAATTATACAAAGATACAGATTGATTTTCTTCTAAATCTCTAGGATTTGCATAATTATTTAAACCACCATCAAACGGATTTATTTCTTTGCTTTTTCTAGGCACTTTTTTTACTCCGTTTCCATTTTAAATATTCTGCGCCTTCATAAGGATTAAAAAATGTAGTAATCAATCTATTATCATCATCATCGTATTTAGGGTCAATGATTGTAACTGGAGCATTAAATATATTTTTATCATCTAAGCCTAATCTATTAGCATATTCGTCCATGTTTTTAAATGATGCTACTTGTATTGCATGACTTATTAATCCACTTGCAGGGTCTTTTAAAACTTGATAACCGCTAACATGAGTATGACCTGCAGTCAATATATGATCTCTCCAACCCATTTGAACTGCTTTGCTTATAGAATGAGCAGTATTCCACATAGAATTACCCTTAAATTGATGTCTAGCAGAAATTCGTATGCTTTTTCCATTAGGAAACCTGAGATTCATCCTTGCACCATGTTGTTTATACAATGATTTCTTATCGCGCATAATAAATTCTAATGGATCGCCATCGCCACTCCAAACATCGTGATTTCCTGCAATGAGATACATCCAATCAACGCTATTTAAAAAATGTTCAGTAATAAGCCACGATTCTTTTGCCGTTGTAGATTGTTGCCCGTATAATGCTTGTAATCTGCCTATCCAGTTATTTTGAACGTCTCCTAAATTGCCAGCAAACATGCCTTTTGTTTTTTTAATTAAATTACACAAAGCATAAATTTCTGCAAGGTTTGTTCCATCATCATCTACATGAGGGTCTCCAAAATGACAAATACCTATTACACCGTTAATATTTATTCTAATGTCAATTAATTGACTTTTTTTATAAGCGTTATATTTTTGAGCGTATTTTTTATTTCGATATTTTATTATATCTTCAATTGGCATTTCTTCAACAGGAATATTTTGAACAACAAATTCACTATATTCAACAATTCTAGGATTCATGGTAATTTTTTCACATTTAAGACAACAATATCTTTGAAACTTTTTGCCTGATTTATATTTTCTAAATCCATCTTTTGCAATTTCATCAGAATCACAAAAAGGACATCCAAGTAAATTTCCATCATTGTCTTTAGGTGGTTTTTTATTATGCTGATTTGGAGCTTTTAATGTATTAGACAATTTCTGCTGCCCTCCTAAACCATCCGTAATAATATTTTAACAAAGACGGTTTTCGTTGTACTAAGGTTGAATAATATTTTATACGAAAAGCTTTTAAACGTTCTAATTCAAGGGTTTTTGATGTCGCAATAGTGTTTTTACCTATTAACCCATCAATTTTAATTGAATTTCCTTTGTGATTAATCGCTTCTTGCAAAATTTTAACTGCTCTTTTTTTGCCTACATTTACAACCATGTCGAAATACATTTCTTGTATAGAAAGTTTTAAAAAAGATGTTTTAGAAGGTATCCAATATCTTTTTTTGTATATCTCAATTGCATCATTTAACATTAAATTTTTTATGTCAAGGTCAGGATTTGAGCGTTTACTGATACCGTATTTAGTTAAGCCACCTGGGTCAGAAGGATCATTAGTTATTTTTTCTCCTCCTTCTCGCTCTATAACTTTTGCAATTATTTCATCAGGAGTATATGACATGCTACCAAAGCTTCCATCTGCTTTGGATTGCTGCTTTTGCAACGTCAAGAGCTTCTTTCATTATCTTGTCTTTTTCAGCTTTTGTCAATTTTTTATCTTTTAAGCCATCTTCAAGAGCTTTAACTAATTCACCTATTTGTACAATTAGATTTCTATTTTTAGCAGTTACTGTAGTTGCATATCCTGCAATTGCTAATCCAATCATATATAATAGATTAGACCAACTTAACCATTCACTTACGAAGTCCATTTATTTCTCCTTTTATTTGCTTAAGGGTTTCTTTTATTTCAGCTATGTCATTCATCATAACTGTCATTTTATACTCAAAAAGTTCTTTATTCGCTTTTAAGTCAACTGTTTTTTGTACAACTTTTAACTTAGTGTCCAACGCGCCATAAGAAATAGCAACTGTTATTAATAAAATTCCAATTGCAATCATATTTTCAAAAGACATTTTTGTGTTAAAATTCATTTTAATGTTTTCCATTTAATCTGCTTATAACGCCTTTTATTTCAGAAACTTGATTATCCAAATCATTTATTTCTTTAT
>Ga0315320_10004057_pt1 | contig 11994 bp, 8 predicted proteins | sample M140m21515metaG_FD_203458 | JGI IMG/M metagenome (GOLD analysis project Ga0315320, IMG submission 203458) | Ammonia-oxidizing marine archaeal communities from Monterey Bay, California, United States - M1 40m 21515 | ecosystem: Environmental > Aquatic > Marine > Coastal | place: USA: California...
TTAGTTCTTGGGGTGAGTATGTACGTGATTGGCTGTAAGCCAGTTCAACCAGCCTAGGGTCGCCTATCATTGCTTGGACCTCTGCAGGGGGTTTTGAAGCCATTTGGTCTCTAGTCAGGTCATGATGAACTCTGACTTTAGTGAATAGTGACTGTTTGACTCTTAATCTGTAAGTACTGGGATCTAATTTTTTGGGTCTCTGATTAAATCTCGTCAAATCAAAAACATGTCTCCAATTTTCTTTTTCAGGTATTACCATCATTGAAACAAGTAGTAGTAGTCCAACATTTAGAACGACTAGCCACTTCAAGAAAGTATTCGAAGTAAGTAAAACTACAGTTGACATTCCTGCTACAAACGGTGCCGAAATCGTACCAGTCACATGCCTGCTTTCATCAAATACTACGCGGAAATTCGAATTATCTTGTCTTATTTGACTTGATAGTTGAGTATTATCGAATTCCATCATAGAGTGAACTAACATTTGGAAGTAGACACTATTTCCATTCCAATCATTGTTATCGTTAATTTCATTCATCCAACATTTAGATTCTACAATTCCTTCACAAGAACTTCTCATACCTGTAAGGGCAGCAGTATCAAAATCCCATAATCTATCGGAGAATGCTTCGTCATCTGAGACGAATACAATACTTCCAGTAACATCAATCTCTTCCAAATCACCTGTTAAACCACCTTTACTAGTTGCTTTGTCATAGACAGAAATCCCTGGATAGTCAATTCTGACCATCAAAGCCAAGTCGCCAGGAGCGGGGTTTCTTGCATCGCTTGAATCGCCGTTTCCAATAATATCAATAAAAGCGGAAGAAGATGCTGTGGCTAAGATATTGACTTCTCTTTGAGTATCCGGATTACTCTGAGGTAAATCTTCAGATGTAGGTTCGAATCTTATTCCTGTAGGTGATCTGAACATGACCGGTACTCTACATGATTTAGGGTCATTATTAGAAATCTGAAAATCTGAGCAACCTTTTCTAGCAGCGCCTGCTTCCATTTCATTAACATCATTCTCAACAGAAGCCACACTCCAAACATTTTGCCATACAGGATCTTTTACAGTGTCATCATCATCATACTCAAGCCAATGTTGATTTTGATCCAATAGTGGCTTATCAAAATATGATATGCCGAATTTTGATGCTAATCTATTCGCATTAGTATTGTCTGCGGCAACTATCACTTTACCGCCTTTCTCTGTGACAAAGTCATAAATCGCATCGGCTGCAGTTTCATCAATTGGCTTTTCAGGTGATACGACTACTAGCATGGTCCTATGTGGATCTTTCCAATCATTTACTAACATTGGAGTAGACATGGTGTTCGCTGTAAAATAACCTAAATCATTACTATCGTCTGTGCATTGATCTAGGTTATCTCCGAGATCGCACCTCATTTCACTGAGTTGTGCTAAACTATCTGATTCATAAGCAGAATATGAAGTATCTTTTCCTATCACCATTAACATTGGGGCAAGCAGAAGTAATACTACTGTTATTGCAATAGAACCAACTACAATGGTATTGAAATCAAATCTGTCCTCATTTCCTTCAGTCAAAATAATCAAATCCATTTTCTGATGTAGAACATAGCCAAGGCTTACGACTATTCAAGCGTGCGATGAATCGCAGTTATATGTTGCTGCTATTAGTTCAGGTTAATTTCAGTTAATTAAGTTGAAGGATGTTTTATTTACAATCACTCAGTATACTCTTTTTCCAACTTTATTAACATTTTTTCCGATTATTATTTACGTATAATAGGGCTAAACAAGTCGAAAGTAGAATTGCACTTATTCCTGAAGATGGAAGGTTAGTGTCGACAACCTCAGTTATGCTTTCATCCTCTTCAGATTCATCTTCATTTCCATCCGGCTTTGAGAGAGGTGGTTCCACAGTTATTGATGTTTCATCTTCTGTAATTTTTGAAGAACCAGTATTCATTGCCCCATTAGAATGAATTGTGATTTCTAATTTACAATTCTTTCTTGGATGACTCTGTGATGCACTAATTTTCAGGTCTGCACTAATTGCTTCATCTTTTTCTAAATCCGTAATTAGTAGTTTATCAAGTCCGTTATCCCATGTCATTAAAGGGCAATTATCTGATAGATCAATTTCTCCAACTTTATCTTTTATGTTTCCATTGTTTGTTACCGTGACTCTAAGAATCATGTCCGTTCCAGCATTCATAGGCCCTACAGGGTCATCAATATCTACTGAAATTGAATGTATTGTTGGTATTTTCAAATCAGCCATTACTTCTTGATTTTCAGGTATTAGGACTTGAACTCCGGCTCTTGTAACTAAGCTTGCAGTAATTTTCATTTCTTCAACTGTATTTGCTGCAAAATTATAAACATCTATGTCCTCAATTAGCAAAGAAAAGGTTTCATTTTCTCCTGCCTGTATTTTCTCCGATTCAGGGCCATCATCTACTCCATCAAAAGGAACCTCATATGTGAAACTAACTTCAATTTCAAACATCTGAGTATTGTGGACATAGAACTCTACTACTCTCTCTCCGTCTTCATTTAGAAGAAACGGCTTACTGTCATCATCAGCAATATATTTTATTCCTAATTCCCAATTTCCTAATTCTGGTTGCTCTTGCGCGAAACTTATTGTAGTGAAATTTGTAAGTACAAATAAACTAACGAGGATACAGATTACTTTATTCATATCACTCACTCATTAACTCCTTACAGGCTCTCTTTGTTAATACCTTCACCATCTTTCTTCTATATGACGGGGTATACCAAGTATTTGCGACTGGTTTTACCGCTTTTCGAATTTTTTCTGAGAGTTGTTTGATACTTCTTTCTCCATCCCAATTTTCCACAAACTCCATCGCTAAATCCTCATGATATCCTGGGATAGATTCTAGCCCAGTCGTAGCAATTCTCAATTTCTCTAATTTCCCTTCCTTTTTTTTCCAAAGCGCCGCTACACCAGCTTCAGGGAAGTCCCAAGACTCTCTTTGTCGCAACTTTTGATAGTCCCCCGACCAACTCGAAATTCCTTCAGGAATAGTGATGTGAGTGAGTAGCTCTCCCGGCAGTAATTTATTCTTTTTCATCCCGTCTAATTCGAAGAAATCAATCAGCTCCATCTCTCTCTTTCCTGATGTAGAAATCAAGTGTACCTTTGCTTCCATACACATCAAAACTGGTGCTAAATCCGCTTGATATGTGGCTACGCACAATGTATTCTGATTTGGGATTACTCTGCAGTCTGCTCCAGTACCACAATCACATTTATGGCACCAATCGATAGTTTCTCTCCACTCTTCCGTTTGGTTATACCAATAACATCTCGTATCTAGGCAAATATTTCCCCCTACTGTTCCAGATCTTCTAATCATTATGCTAGCAATTGAACTAGCAGATTTCGCTAAGACTGGATGAGTAAACTTTGATTCCACTAGGTCTTGCAACCTGACCATTGCACCAATGTTTGTATTCGTGAGTTCGGTTAATTGTGAAATATTCGCTAAAGAAATTACATTCTTCTTCGGATTGAGATGCCATTTGTAATTAGGAATCAGATCAGTACCACCGGAAATCCAATCAAAATCCTCTTGTTTTGATTGTAAATCTTTAGCGATTTGGATTGCTTCATCTATACTACTTGGAGTATGAAGTTTGAATGGAGGCATTTTCATTTTGTGTTCCCCCTCTTTCTTCTTTCAGTATGAACCCATGCACTTCCTGCCAATCTAGGATTTTCTAGATATTCTTCAGAAGGTATGACAGTAACTTCCCAACTTTCATCAACCTCATCCGGTGGAATTGTTGGATCCATGCCAAATAATGCTCCATTATGGTATGGTTCAATTTCAGATGATAATCTTCTTTCTTTATCTCTGATTGAATGCTCCTCCGCTCTTTTCTCAAGAATGTTTTGTAAATCTGAATATTTCAATCTAGGTGAGGGTAAATCAGCGGGGTCATCAATTTTCAAATCTCGACATTTTCTTTCTATATTTTTGTACAATCTATCCGGAGTAATTGGTAACTCATTTACCCTAACTCCAATTGCATCGTAAACTGCATTACATACTGCTGGTAAAATAGGCAATAATGGCCCCTCTCCTGCCTCTTTTGCACCAAATGGGCCCTCAGGATCATTCGATTCCACGATGATAGGCGTTACATGAGGCATTTCATGTACGCTAGGAATCTTATAATCGAGTAAATCTGTATTCATTAGATTTCCAGTTCTACCATATCTCATCTCTTCCGAGAGAACCTGCCCCATTCCCATGTGGCAAGAACCTATGATTTGTCCTTTAACTGCCAATGGATTAAGCGCTTTTCCACAATCATGTGCAGCCCAAACTTTTTCCACTTTTGTTTGGCCCGTTTCTACATCAACTTTTACTTCTGCTACATATGCTGAAAATGAATATGCAGGTGCTAGACCCGCAGCTGCGCCTTTGTGCGCCCTACCCATTGGAGGTGTCCTGTAAGCTCCTGATGCAACCAAAGCCCCTCGATCTTCCTGAGCCTTATGCAATGCCTCAAGATAAGATACACCTATTGCGGGTTCATCTTTTCTGAAAATTCTTCTATCTCCAATAACTAATTTTTCAATCGGTGCCTTGGTGATTTCAGAAGTTGCTTCCAATAAATCATTCCTAATTTCCATTGCAGCCGAAATCGCAGCATTTGCATTCATGAATGTTACTCTTGATGAATAAGAGCCTAGATCAACTGGAGAGGTATCAGTTTCTCTAGATTTTATTCTTATCATATCCAATGGTAATCCTAGAACTTCTGCAACTGATTGGGCTACTACAGTATCCGAACCTTGCCCTATATCTGCTGCTCCTGTATGTACAGTTACTCCACCATCCATATCGATTTTCAGATGAACTGTTGCATGTGGGAACTTATTTGGGTCCCAATGTATAGGAAGTCCGCTGCCGGAAATAAAGAATCCGCAACCTATACCGATTCCATGTCCAAGAGGCATTTTTCTGAACTTATCTTTCCACCCCGATTCTTTCATCACTCTTTCTAAACATTCTCTCATCCCAATACTAGTAACTCTAAATCCTGTAATCGTTGCAGAGTGAGGTGGTAATAAATTGGCTAATCTGAAAGATATTGGATCAACTTGTAATTGTTCCGAAATATCGTCAATACCTACTTCTACAGCACATCTTGAATTAACAGCGCCATGTCCTCTCATGGCCCCACTAGCTGGTTTGTTAGTCCAAACCCTTGCTCCAGTATAGTGGAATGCTCCAATTTCATAAGGAGCAGTATGTAAAACTCCGTTGTAATATGTAGTAACATGTCCAAAAGATGCAAATGCCCCTCCATCGATTAGTGCATCTGTCTCAATTCCACATAGTCTGCCTTCTTCGTCAGCATGCAGATTCATTTCAATATGGGAAGGATGTCTTCCTCTATTTATCCAATAGACTTCCTCTCTATCAAATGTTATCCTGACTGGTCTACCAGATTTACGTGCCAGTATAGATGCACACATTTCATGCGGAAAAGGGTCAGATTTTCCACCAAATCCTCCCCCCACAAATGTTCTATGTACATTTATTTGATGCATTGGTATTTCTAATACATCTGCTAACGCCCTATGCACGTAATGAGGAACCTGTTGAGGCGTGTAAAGCGTTAACCTCCCTGACGGGTCCCAATCAGCAACAACAGCGTGAGGTTCAGTAGCAGCATGATTAACTCCATTGAAAAACCAATTTTTTTTGTGACTGGCTATAGAATTTTTCTTCATAGATTTAATATGCCCAAATTCTTGAAACACTCTTTTCTGTATATTTGCCTCGCCAATATGGTATTCACCTCTATCGTGAATAGGTACCTCTGAATCCTTCAATCCGTCTTTCATGTCGTGAATTGAGTCTAGAATTTCGTATTCAATTTTAATCAATCTAGCTGCTTCTAGCGCAGTAGCTTCATTCTCTGCTGCAACACATGCAATTAAATCTCCAATATGTCTGACTCTATCAACTGCCATAGCATGTTCATCTTTTGTTACAGGAAGGACTCCAAATTTATTTTTTGCATCATCTCCTGTTGCAATAGAAACAACTCCAGGTAATTTCAATGCCTCTGATAAGTCGATGGATAAAATTCTTGCATAATGATACGGGGACCTCACAATTTTACCAATTAACTCATTAGGCAATCTAATATCATCGCCATATTTTGCCCTTCCTGTAACTTTCCAATTACTATCTACTAAAGATGTAGGTTTACCAACAACTCTTCCAGTAATCAGATTATCATGTCTATGGTTCCCCCAAGGTTGTTTTTTGTTTCCTCCTTGGCTTTCAGGAATCATTTTTTCATCTCTAGGTTCACTGAACGAGTTTTTGCCACCTGACCCCGGTCTAGAGAAAGAAATTTTACCTGGTTGTTGACGATAGCCAACCATCTCATCCTTTTCTTCGTCAGACATTATAATTCCTCAATTTTCAAATCCCGGGTTAGGGTTACTTTTTGGTTTAGTAGTATTTTCTATTTTATTGCCAGAAACTAATAATTTACTAGCGGCTTTAACCGAATCAATGATTTGTTGATATCCTGTACATCTGCATAGGTTTCCTTCGATTGCATTCTTAATTTCTAATTCACTAGGAGCAGGATTTTCATCTAATAGTGAAGAGATTACTACTAAGAAGCCGGGTGTACAAAAACCACATTGACTCCCTCCATATTCACCAAACATTTCTTGTATAGGGTGCAGATGGTGTCCATCGGACAACCCTTCTACGGTGGTAATATCGCAACTCTCAACTTCTTGCGCTAATACTAAGCAAGAAAGCTTGGGTTTTCCGTTTACTAATACTGAACAACAACCACATGTTCCCATATCGCAACCTCTCTTGACTCCTAGAGTTCCAACTTGGTCTCTTAGAACGTCTAAAAGAATAGCGTTGCTCTCAACATATTTAGAAATTTCTTTGCCATTTACTTTTGCTTTCCAAGGTATTTTTTCAGGGCCTGGAAGCATCGGTAGACGTATGACACTCATATGAACATCATCACCACAAGGACTCTCCATTTGAGTATTCGGATTTTCATCCTCTGTTATTCAAGATCCTTCATTACTTTATTCATTATTTCGACTTCCGCTCTTCTTATGTGCTCGCCATATGTACTTCTCGCCATATTCATTTCATCAGCAAGTTGTTTCAGAGTCACACTTCTATCCATACTGTAGAACCCCTTCCTCGTAGCATGCTTCAAAACTTCTATCTGTCTGTCTGTCAAAATTGATTCCCAGATGCTCCCATTATCTTCTTTTTGAAAGGTTTGAACAGAGATATTGTCAGGAGGTAAAACCATTCTAATGAGTCTGATGAACCTACTTACGGATTTTGATAATCCTGAAATTCTCAATTCCATACCTTTTTCCTCTGAAATACCATAAGGTGGATGTATATGAATATTAGATAATTCAATAGCGGAAATTGCTAATGGATGAGTACACAACAAACTCACTAAAACTCCATCCTCATTTTCTTCATGTTTCTCAATTACTTTGAAGTTCTCTAATTTTGAAAAATCAGCTGTACTTTTCCCTTTTTTAAACTTGATTTCCGCTAACTGAGTAACACTTTTTTCATTAATTGCTAAATGTCCCAGAATTTCCATTCTCTCACATAAATTAAGAATTTCTGATATTTCTGTTGCGCCATAAAGTGAGATGGTTTTCCACCTAAGTATCACTTTGCGCATACTACGTGGAACGTACTTTTGTTATTGAACCCCTCGGTAATTATTAATCCCAATATGTTTCACGAATTTCTTGATTAGTTTCCATACATAATGTCACATCTGAAGGTCTATCTGGTTGTATTAAGTCCCCATTAAGATGATTTATCATTGGTTCCACATTAGACTCATTCACTACTCCCCAACCAATCTGTGTACACGGGGCAACTGGAGATACGGGGGTGGTCCCAGAAAGAGGATCCCAAGTATTGAATGAGGGGTACCAAGCTGAGAGGTTTAGCGCATCTCTAATGTGAGCTTGTGAAATATTCATATCATCTCCATTCACCAAAAATCCATCTCTTAGTTCAGGGTCAGCTCCTGAAGAGAAATCTCCTGATTCAGTTCTTAAATGTTGGATTACCTTCGAAAGAAGCCCTGCAGTTCTTGGAGTAGCAAAAGACGTACCGCTGGTTTCATGATAGCCATCGATATCATCATGATTCGGTAATACTTGAGTCCAATCTGCTGCGATATCTGGGTATGAACCACTCATAGTTTCCTTCTGATCATCTCCTTCCTCTGCATATCCTGAGATTCCTATGCTCCAAGGTGGCCCCGCTGTCGAATCTTGAACTGCTGGAGAGGGTGAATTGTCCGCAGCTCCTGTGTGTATTTTCTTTTCCTGTACAACTGCAATCTTAGTAGCATCCTCTATTCCGGGTACAGGGATAGAACCGATTGGACCAAAACTAGTAGTGATAATATCTACTAATGGTTGGTTGGCAGCTGCTAATACGGCAGCATCACTAAATCCCTCGACAAAGAATATTATGGCATCGGGATTTGCATCCAAGACTGCTCCTGTAACTGCTGTTCCATGGCCATCAGAGGGGTCATCTAGAATTGGTATTTCTGTATCATCATCTGGAGTAGTACCAATTATTTTTGTCCCAGGGAAATAGACTATATCTGTAGAATTAATGTTATCCCAACACGTTTCTTTATCTGCCTCATATCTTTCTTGCCAAGTCCCATTAAATGTTAATTCACATGTCATTGTTACTCCCAAACCCTCTAGAAGCCATTCAGGATAAGTCTCATTAGTTCTAAAATGATCATGATAAACGTTGATTCCAGTATCTACTGGGGCTACAACTGAGTAATTTCTGAATGTATCATCTTCTTCAATCATAGTTTCATCAACATAATCATCAGAGATACACCCGCTGATTGATGCTGTAATCATTACCAAGACTAATGACAAACTTAGTTGTTTCATCAATCAACCGAGACGTTATTTCTTTTTCAGTTCTCCGTGTGGGTGATTTTTCTCTCCAATGCTAGAATCTCCGCACAGACCGCTAATCCAATTTCTTCAGGTGTTTCAGCACCAATGTCAATACCAATCGGACATCGTGCATTATTGAACCATTCTTCACGAACACCATCATCCATTGCCGCTTTCTTGAATGATTTCCATTTCGATACCGACCCTATTGCTCCAATTCTGGGTCTTGATTCATCTTTTCGCAATTTCAGAAATCCTAACAATAGTTCTTGATCAACGGACCAATCATGTCCTAACAATAGGATGTCTGAAAACCGTTTTATTGATTCAGAATCCTCGGAATTAAGAAACTCATTAGTATTCATTGAAATGTTTTCTTTCGAGAATGGATATTTATCAGTATTGGAATATTCCTTTCTGATGTCGAAAACAGTGTAATCCCAGCCTAATGAATCGGCAACTAGTGCGATACATCTTCCTACATGCCCTCCGCCTGCAATCAAAATATGAGGCATTGGTTCAATAATTTCCATACTCACTTCCACTTGCCCTCCACACAGGCTGTCAAGAGCTATCCCTTCTTTTCCCTTCGCATCCTTGTAAAGATAAAAAGTTTCTATTAACCCACCTTTTTTCTGATTTACTTTATTGTCTTCATTTAACAATAGAATTAATTTTTTTTCAATTTTTAGTTCTAATCCTGCGCCACCTACCGTGCCAAATTTTTGTATTTTTGAATTAATTGCTAATTTCGCTCCGGGTTTACCGGGAACACTTCCTTTTGCAGAGATAATTGTTGCAATGGCGACCCTGTGTCCCTGTTTTACTTCATCCAATGCCCAAGATAGAACATGAACTGACATGTACCTCTGAGGAGGTACTACACTTTTTGATTTTGTATATTCTTGTCAGGGAATAATCACAAATCATGTCGTATAGAAATTTCTCTTAATTTTTCTAAATCTTTAGGGGAATCTATGTTTAGGTGTAAGAACTCATCATCCACCTCGACTTTCATTGGATTGATGATATCTCGAAGAGGAGTTGAAGGATTACTTGAAAGAATTTTTTCACAATCCTCTTTCGATAAAAGTACCGGGTGTCCTCCTTTACCGTTCTTACTCGGACAAGATGTATTTTCCAAATTAATTAATTTTTCAATTGTTGCATTTGAGAATCCTGGCCTGTCTACTGGAACTATCAGGCATCTTTCGCTTTCAAGTTCTTTAATTCCGCACTGTATACTTCCGGTTCTACCACTCTCTGGATGAGTATTAATGACTACTTTCTCGCCTAACTTTTCCATCTCACTAAATAATTCTACTCGAGTGACAATAATTATCCTCATTTTTTTTTCCTTTAATTTTCTGATTATTATCTGAATCAATGATTTACCATGGATGTCCGCTAATGCCTTAGGTTCTCCTAATCTTTTACTGGCACCTGCCGTAAGTAGAATTGCATCTATTTGACCCAAACTAACCACTATTTTCATCATCTATTTTATCTTCTAAATCTTCAATCCAATCTTCCATTTCTTCTTCAACTCTTTCATCAGAAAACACTCCTGAACCTTTCAATTTCATGGTTGTCACTGTCAGAGCAACAAATAAAATTATCACTAAAACAGATAATAATCCTGTTATCAGTGCCATATTACTAGATTCACTACCGCTTATTACTATTTTTTCTTCTCCGGTTATTGTTATATCGACAGCCAAATTCGTCGATGCTCTATCTTCAGTAATTGCTCTAACAAGTAATACTTGATTACCTTCGACAGTATTATTTGGGAGATATTGTAATCGATCTACAAGTAATGAATGAGTTACTCCAAAGTTTAATTCATTCACATTATAATCAGCTAAATCCATCCAATTATCTCTCATATCCCAAGTTCTCCATTGAACTCTGGTGGCTCCTCCTTCAACATTGAACTCTATCTCTTCTCCCTGGCTCAGATGAATTCTATTGTCCACGCCTAATTCATTGACTAATGTGACATTTAAAGTGAGTGATAATTCGTAAACTTTGTTCGCGGCTTCCATTACTGATGGAACTGAGTTTACATGACCATGCCCATAAACATTATTCTGCCTATTTTTAGGGATATTATCTTCAGCACATGGTTCATTTGCTAACATATAATGGCATTCTCTGTACGTTGCAGTTTCTTGCATTATATTTCTTATATCAAATGGTGATAAATCTGGATTTGCTTGGTACATTAAAGCAGCCAATCCCGCAGCCCCAGGAGTAGCCATACTGGTTCCTGATTTGCCTGTGTATCCATTACCTGTGTTGTAATCAGGAGCCATTACATTACTTCCAACGAAGGCAATATTTGGTTTCACTCTACCTTCTTCAGTTGGTCCCTGACTTGAATAAACTGCTATTGCAGTATTCTTATCCAGTGAACCAACTGTAATCACGTCTTCCGCACTTCCAGGGGTACCGATAGTTGCTGGTCCAGCACTATTTCCTGCTGCAATGAATAGTGTCACTCCTTCTCTCATCATCTCATTACCCATTCTATTTACAGATTCTTCTTCAGATGATGTCCATTCAATTGCTCCTGGCCCACCCAAGCTCATACTTGCTGCTCTAATATTGAAAACATGTCTTTTTTCCACGGTCCATTCCATGCCAGCCATCACTGTAGCAAAAGAACCAGAACCTCCCTCGTCGAGTACCTTGACTCCCACAAGTTGTGCCATTGGAGCAACACCCTTGTAGAGATAATCCGGTGCTCCTGTCCCTGCTGTAATTCCTGCACAATGTGTTCCATGTCCTTGATCATCGTATGCTTTCACTTCTGTTCCATTAGTTAGTTCAGGGGTATTAACTGGGTCATAGAAAGCTATTACTTTAGGGTCATTTGTACTGTTGTCATCATCAATATCATCCAAACCAACATGGGCACTATCGATACCTGTGTCTATAATCGCAACTACACTTCCTGAGCCCGTATAACCCGTATCTT
>Ga0315320_10004059_pt1 | contig 11993 bp, 9 predicted proteins | sample M140m21515metaG_FD_203458 | JGI IMG/M metagenome (GOLD analysis project Ga0315320, IMG submission 203458) | Ammonia-oxidizing marine archaeal communities from Monterey Bay, California, United States - M1 40m 21515 | ecosystem: Environmental > Aquatic > Marine > Coastal | place: USA: California...
CTCTGGGGTCACCAGGAGTAAGGGAAGGGCGGATGCCGATCAGTGGCCAAACCTTCAGTACGAACGCGCGGTCATTCATGAAGAGGCGATGCTGGTGAAGACCCCGTGGAAAAAGCGTGCGCCCAAGCTGTATGCGATCGATGCCGTTCAATCCCCGCTCGAGAATCCAGCGTTGACCCAACAGCTGGAGTCCAGTCTTCAGGCTTGGGATGCAGCCGCTCCCAACACAGGGGCTCAAGAGATGGATGCTGAGACCGAGGCTGCGCTCAGGGCACTGGGCTACCTGGAGTGAACGCTAGAATGTGTCGATGAGTTCAGGAGAAGGGGGGCCGAGACATGTGGTGACCAACTCTCCGAGTAGGTCGGTTGAGTCCTCGCTATACCATTCCCATGAAGTCCATTTTCCATCGCGGTTGTAGGTGGAGAACTCTTCGCCGCTTTCAGTCTCGGGTACGAGCGATGTCGTGGTGCGCTGTGTCCAGTTTCCATCTTCATCGCGAACGTAGTCGTGTATGTACCTCGTGAACTCGCTGCCATCTTCAAGACTTCCGCCAAACGTAGTCCGGATCAGTTGGTCGCCTTCGTAGATGTGGTTTTCCCAAGTCTCCGAGGTGCCATCGCGGCCGACATCGTGGGCATACCGAAGGAGTTGGCCCGCGCCGCTGTAGGTGTACGTGCTTTGCCAGGCCCAATCCGGAGAGAAACCGAATTGTTCGATGATTTGCCCGGCCTCATTGTAGGTGTACGTGGTTTCTTGGTCCGTGACGCCATTGGCATCGTGGTCGAATACAGAATGGGTCGGTTCACCGTCTTCATTGTACGTGATGGTGTTCGTGGACACGGGGATGCCATCGTACGCGCCAGTGGTGGTGACCGTCATCCCGTCATCACTGTACTCACGGGTTTCCACGTAGCCGGGTTCCCCGGTTAGCTCATAAAACTCTTCCATGGCGACGATACGGTTGAGCTCATCAAGGGTGTATGTCCATCGGATGTCGAAGATCCCGTCACCCTCTGAATCCCAAAGCTCCGTGAGAACAATGCCGTCGTCGGAGTAGGAGAAAAAACTGGTTTCGTCTGGTACACCATCGGCATCATAATCGCTGAGAACTTCAACCAATCGATGGTCCACAGTCCGTTGGTAGCGCCTTCGAGACTCGACGCTTTCACCGCCGTCGTCGAACAGTTCGGTCACCAAAGGATAGATTTCGCCGGTGTACGTTGCGGTCCACATGCCGATGGATGCAGTGTCCGAATCGTAGTCCCGATATCCGTACCACAACTCCCTCGTCTTATGCGGCCCATAATAGGGGTGCGACGACGGAAAGTAGGGTTCGGTCCACACTCCTGCGATATCGATGTCGTAGCGAATCAAGAGATCATTGGTGTACATCCCATCGCAGTCATGGTCGATGTCATCGCAGGCTTCGGGGGCTCCTGGATACACGGTTCTGTCGGTGTCGTTGCAGTCTCCTTCACTGACGGTAAAGCCGTCGTCATCTTCATCGATTTCTACGGGTTCCTCTCCCGTGTCGTCAGGTGGCAGGTCTCCCGTGTCGTTTGCCGCGGTGTCATCCGCATTCCCCTCATCGGCGTCTCCCTCATCGGCGTCTCCCTCATCGCCGCCTCCCTCATCGCCGCCTCCCTCATCGGCATCTCCGCCCTCCTCGGAAGGGTTGCCGTCCTCCCATTTTCCGAGGTCAATGTGACCATCGTCGCACGCAAGGGTGGATAGAAGAAGTGGAATCATCAAAGGGCGCATGGTCGTTCCTGGGATGTGGATACGTAATCTTACTGCGGGGTTTGGGCCCCAGCCTCGTACCAGGCCCCTATGATGCCACGTTCTTCGTCGGTTATCTGGGTAATGTTCCCGATGGGCATGGTTTTGAGAACAACGGACCGTTCGTAAATCGAATCTTTTTTGGCGGCGATTTGTTCCGGTGTATCCATCATCATCCCCAACGGTGCCACGGGAAAGCCCGCTTGAGTCGGCGTGGCTGAATGACAGGTCTGACATCGCGCGGCAAAGACTGCGGAGACCTCCTCCCATTTGGGACCGGCGGCGGCAGCGGTTTCTGCTGCAGGAGCGGGGGTCCGAGCGGCGGGCTTCATGGCGAAGGCCAGGCTGACCAGGGCCAGACAAGCCGCCGGCAATATCCACTGATTTTTGGTTCCTTGTTCATGCAAGTTGAACCAGTGACGACCCATTGCACCAACGACCGAGATTCCGATCAGTACCGCCCAAGAGTGGGCCGACCCGTAGGTAAACGGAAAGTGGTTGCTCACCATGATGAACAGGACAGGAAGGGTCAGGTAGTTGTTGTGCAGTGACCGGAGTGCACCCGCCGCTCCCTTGGAGACATCGGGTTTTTCACCGGACATCATGGCGTTGACCATGACCCGTTGATTGGGAATGATCACAAAGAAGACGTTGGCTGCCATGATGGTGCCGAGTACCGCACCCACATGAATGTATGCGGCCCGTGCAGAGAGCGTATGGGTGAGCCAGTAGGCCAAGCCGGTCAGCAAGGCGGCGCCCAAGGCGGATACCAGTTTTGGTCTTTGCCACAAGGCTTTGATCAGAAGGTCGTACACCACCCATCCGCCGACGATGGTGCCCACGCCAATGGCCACGGCCATCCCGGTTGAGATGTCCGCCACCTGGGGGTCGATCATGTAGGCCCGGGCTTGGGTCCAGTAGATCAAGGCCAACATCGCGATGCCGGAGATCCAGGTCAGATACGCTTCCCACATGAACCAATGGAGTGTCTTGGGCAGGGTTTGGGGGGCCCCGTCATATTTGGTGGTGCGGTAAAATGCGCCACCATGCACCATCCAAACCACACCCTTTACCTGAGGACCTTCATCCTCTTCGGTGTCGGGTGGCCGGATGCTGTTGTTGAGGAAGATGAAGTAAAAGGATGTACCGATCCAGGCGGCTCCCGTGAGGATGTGGGCCCAGCGGGCGAGCAGGTGCAGCCAGTTCACGGTGTAGGCGTCAAACAACCGGGCCTCCTTGGTTGGAGCCCAGAATACAAAAACCCGATGCTGTCCGGCAACTGTGGCTGAGGTAGGGTTGCGTATGCTTAAAAGCAATGCTCCCCATCCAGGCCCCAGTTTGACGCTTCGAAGTGAGCGTGTTTTGACCCCCAGTGGTGTTCAACCTGCCACCATTTCGATCGAGCAGGGGAGCATTACGTCCATCGATACGGACCCTCCAAAGACCGGTGACATGGAGGACCTGGGCGAGACCCTGTTGATGGCGGGTTTGATCGACTCCCATGTACACGTGAATGAGCCCGGTCGTACAGAGTGGGAAGGGTGGGTCACCGCCACCCGTGCTGCGGCGCGCGGTGGGGTGAGCGTGCTCGCAGACATGCCGCTCAACAGCAGTCCTGTCACCACCACCCGCGAGGCGCTGGCCGCCAAGATGGACAGCATGGCGGGTAAATTGTGGGTGGATTGTGCGCTGTGGGGTGGGGTGGTGCCGGGCAATGCGGCTGAGCTTCCCGGGATGGTGGCAGACGGGGTCGCGGGGTTCAAAGCTTTTTTGTGTCACTCGGGCATCGATGACTTTCCAGCAGTCGAGCGTTCGGACCTTCAGCGGGTCATGCCCGTGTTGCGGGGGCTTGGAGTGCCCTTGTTGTTTCATGCGGAGCTCGAGGGTGAGGTTCCCGCCGAGGTGAATTCTCATTCCATCCGAGACTACCTGCGCTGGCTTCATGCACGGCCCCGCGAGTGGGAAGACCGGGCCATTGCGATGGTGATTGAATTGGTTGAAGAGACGGGCTGTCCGGCCCATATTGTTCACCTCTCATCGGCGACAGCCTTGCCCATGCTGCGCGAGGCCAAACGACGCGGTTTGCCGATCACGGTGGAGACGTGCCCGCACTATCTGTGCTTGGTGGCCGAGGACATTCCGGAAGGGGCCACAGAGTACAAGTGTGCGCCTCCCATTCGGGGCTCAGAGAACCGAGAAGCGCTCTGGGATGGGCTTGCAGATGGGACCATCGACCAGGTGGTGACCGACCACAGTCCCTGTGTTCCAAGCCTAAAGCTGCACGATACCGGAGACTTTGAAAACGCTTGGGGAGGAATCGCTTCGCTTCAGCTGGGTCTGGCCAGTGTGTGGAGTGAGGCGGGACGCCGTGGATTCAATGTGCGCGATATTGCACGCTGGATGAGCTTGGCTCCCGCATCTTTACTGGGCATGGCGGGTCGCACGGGTGCAATCGAAGTGGGCGCCCGCGCCGACTTGGTGGCCTGGAGACCCGATGCGCGCTTTACGGTCGAGGCATCGTCCTTGCTGCAGCGTCATCCGCTCACCCCCTATTTGGGCCAAGAACTGTACGGCGGAGTGGACCATACCTGGGTTCGCGGTCACCGTGTCCTAGACGATGGCGTGCCTTCTGCGCACCCCTGTGGCAGCATACTCACCCGAAGGAACGATGGCTGACTCTATACAAACTCCTGCCGCCTTTGCCGGTCAGATCGATCTCGCGAGTGCGGACCTTGATGGTCGGACCCTTGCGTGCTCTGATGACTTCTTTGCATCCATGGATCACCTGGTGCGGGCTGCAGAGCCTGTCTTTGATCCCGATGCCTACACCGATACTGGAAAGCTGATGGATGGCTGGGAGAGCCGCCGTAAGCGCGTGCCGGGCCATGACTGGTGCATTCTGAAGCTCGGTGTTCCGGGGCTTGTGCGGGGTGTGGACATCGATACGGCCTACTTTATGGGCAACCACCCACCCTATGCGAGTGTGGAAGGCTGCAATGTGGGCCCGAGTACCGAAGTGGATGCGCTGCGAACCGAGGTGGAATGGACAGAGATTGTTCCTGCCATGCCGCTTCAGCGTGGAAGCCACAACCTACAAGCGGTGGCACACCTCGGTGTGTGGACCCACATCCGACTCCGTATTTTTCCGGATGGTGGGGTGGCTCGCCTACGGATTTGGGGAGAGCCCCAGCCCGCCCGTGACCAAGGGGTAGAGGTCGATTTGGCCTGTATCCGCCAAGGTGGACAGGCCCTGGCATGCAGCGACATGTTCTTTTCTCCCATGAACAATTTGGTTCTGCCCCGAGCGGCTGAGAACATGGGCGGTGGCTGGGAAACCCGCCGGAGTCGTCCGCCCGGCATGGACTGGATCATCGTGAAACTGGGAACACCCGGCCGACTCAGCCAGGCGGTGGTGGACACCAAGCACTTCAAGGGAAACTTTCCGGACACGGTGGCACTCGATGGCTTGTATTGGCCCGATGCTCCCTTGCCCGCGCTGGTTGAAACCGATGCGTGGAGCGAGATATTGCCCCGCTTTGAGACCACAGCGGACGGCAATCACCTCAAAGAAATCACCGATGCCGGACCCTGGACACACGTTCGGCTCCGCATCTACCCCGATGGTGGAGTGAGCCGCCTGCGTGTGTTCGGAGTGCCCACCGATGATCGGCCGTCGGACGCGCGAATTGATGCGCTGAATACCCAAAGCCATGAGGAGGCTGTGGCCACCTTGATGCGATGCTGTGGCAGTGCGCGTTGGGCCACACGCATGGCCGCTGCACGACCCTTCAGTGGTTGGACTGAGCTGTACGGTATGGCCGAGTGGCTTTGGTGGCAGTTGGACGATTCAGATTGGTTGGAAGCGTTTACCCACCATCCCAAGATTGGTGCCGATCCCGCTCAGCTCCGAGAGAAGTTCGCCGCGACCGCCGATTGGAGTGACAGCGAACAGGCGGGTGTGGCGGAAGCGGATGAAGAGACCATCTCTCGTTTGGCCCAAGGCAATCAAGCGTATGATGATCGATTTGGCTTCATCTTCATCGTCTGTGCTTCGGGTCTGAGTGCGGCAGAAATGCTCACCCGACTGGAGGCACGATTGCCCCACAAGCCAGAGAATGAAATACGAATCGCTGCAGGCGAGCAGGTCAAGATTACGGCCCTTCGCCTCGACAAATTGGAGCTGTGATGTCCAACCCGTTGACCACCCATGTTCTCGATACCGCGACGGGTTCACCCGCTGCGGGCCTTCCCATCACGCTTGAGCGTTCTGTGGGTGGAGATTTTGAGCCCATGGGGGCGGGCCACACCAACCAGGATGGTCGGTTGGATGAGCCCTTGGTCAATGGACCGTGGCGTGCGGGAGTCTACCGAATTCGTTTTGATACCGGCGCCTATTTTGCTGCCTCCAAGCAAGCGGCCTTCTACCCTTATGTGGAGGTGGTCTTTGAGGTGCGCAATCCCGAAGAACACCACCACGTACCCTTGCTGCTGAGCCCGTACGGCTACTCGACCTACCGAGGCAGCTGATGTACAGCGCATTTCTTCCGCCTCCACTGGTTGCGGCTTTGGCCCGCGATGCGGTGCCGGTGCCCGGTGTGGAGGGCCTCGCGATCACCCCTTCACTGCTCATGGAGTTCCCAGACATTGAGAACCCAGAGATATTGACCGCTGTGGTCGAGGTGGCCCGCGAGGTGAACGATACGCTTGCAGCTGTCCTCGCACAGCGAAGCGTGGATAGGCATTTTGTAGATGAACATTTGTCCGGTGATGGCGACACCGACATCATCGGAATGAAGGATGATTCTGGCCGAACGGTCATCGGTCCGGCGCCGGAGCGGATTGAGATGCGTCCGGTAGAGGTTCCGGCCTTTATGGCGGGCCCTCAGGTGACCCTGTTTGGCCCACCGGACTCAGCCAAGATGTCGATCAATGCCATGAATGCGCTTCATCGGCAGCTTCCCAATGAGTCCCCCTTGGTGGCCCGCTTGGTGGCGGAGTCGGGTCATGTACCGCGTTGGGGCGCCGATTCCGAAGACTCCAAGACCCCGTTGGCCCACGATTTACGACTGGCCACCCGCAACCTGAAGGGCTGCTATGAGCGCACCCTATCGTTTGACGATCCGCGCTCTGGGAAGTCATACCGGTTGGCAGAATCGGGGTTGGCCCTTCCGGTCAAGCGGATTCCCGGCTTGGCCTTGCCCGACGGGGACCATCTGCTCGATGGTGCACCCATGCCGCTTCACCTGGTCGAGTTGGTGCAGCACATTTGGAGCAACCGGTCCCTTCCTGAGGCGCGGGTACTGTATTTTCCGAAGCTCGAAAACGATGAAGAAGCCGGGTATTTGGCCGAGCTCATCGATGCCGCAGAGCGGGCGGTCAAGCGCCGATTCTCGGACTACCCGCTGGGCTCGGTACGGGTCATTTTGGTCTTTGAGAACCCCCGTGCCATCTTTCGGATTCGGGAGATGGCCGAGGCCCTGTTTCCTTACTTTTTGGGAGGCTCGCTGGGCTGGCATGATTTTCTGGCATCCACCGCTCGTCTGTTTCGCCACGATGCGGAGTACCGAATCCCCGTCAAAGCCGACCCGGATATTGTGATTCGCAACATCAAGGAGTCGCACGACATCTTGGTGCGCGACTTGGGGGATGCGGGAGCGCTGAAGATTGGCGGCATGTATGGGATTTTGTATCAGTCGGGCGATCTTGAGAGCTTTGCGGCCTGCATGGTGGGCTACATCCGCGATGTGGTGACCCAACTCAAGCGAGGCTTGGATGGCTTCTGGGTGGCACACCCCGACTTTGTTCGCATCGGTATTGCGCTCGTTGAGGCGTGGAGACAGCAACAAGCGAATCCAACATCGACAGTGCTTCACGATGTGGTTCGCGCCTTGGTGCCCATCGAGGCTGAGCATGCAGCATTGCTGGCCTTCATTGATGGCCCAGACATCAAGAATCTTGATGAGGGAGACCCCCGCTATTTGCGTGCGGTGCTCGCCAGCGAGATCGGCCTCTCACCGCTTATCGCCAACGATGACCCCGAAGAGGTTCGCTACAATGTGTTCCAGGCGCTGCAGTATCTGGCGGACTGGCTTCGCGGAAACGGATGTGTGGCCTTACCGGCCAAGCTCAAGCTGGGGACAAAACCCGTCTTTGTGCGCGTCATGGATGACCTGGCGACCACCGAGCGGAGTCGCTGGGAAGTGTGGGCTGAGGTTCATCATGGGCGTGTGTCGCTCGATACCTTCGAGCAGATTCTGGCCGAAGAGGTGGCGTTCATTCGGTCGGGTGAGGACGCGGAGACCAAGCGCACAGAGGTTCACTGGGAGGGCGATGCTGCCCGATGGTATCCGATGGCTGTGAAGCTGCTGCGGCAGTTGATGACCGATCCGGATCCCCCTGAGTTTGTGACCGAGCTGCTGATGCCGTTTACCTATGACTGTGTTCGCTCGGCTGAAGATCCGTGGGCGGCTGCGCAGAGCTTGTGCCCCGGTAAGTACCGGTGATGGGTACAGCGTGGGGCTGAACGGGCGGTGATTAGGGTGTGGGTCGCCTGTGATGGCTCTGCTGAAGCCAATGCGATTCAATTCCATCATTATTGTCGGACTGTTCTTCACGCTGGCGTGCACCGATTCGAAAGACCCATTGGGGGACAGTTCATCTCCTGTGGATGTGGGTACCGGTGCAGATGGAACAGCCGATTCAGATGCCGACTCCGGCGATGACACGGGCAGTGCAGACGAGGACTCAGATGGTATCAGTCCTGTGACCGATGACCGCACCGCCTCAGGCAGCACCTGGTGTGCAGCCTGTGGGCTCGCTACCGATGGCGTTCACACCCACGTGGGCTGCTTTGCTCCCGCAGATGTGGCGGCCGGACCCACGGCGACCGACGGGGTGTACACCCTGCATCCGGGTCCATTTCGGCGCGTCGCACCCTAAGGACGCCGTCGGGCCACTGGTGGGGACATCATCGTACTGGGACGTAGGATTGAACGGGGACGATTCATGATACGAATTGAGCGGATGGTAATAACCCAGCATGACATTCACGAAACTTCACCCGATACGTTCACAATCGTGCAATTGAACTTGATATGCTAAGTGGCACAGAGGAGTGAATTTTGGGGCCTGGATACGAGACCAAAGAACAGGGTGGAACCGACCTTGCACCCGATGTGGAGCCGACCACTCTTAGTTTTGGAAATGCATCTCAAGCGCACAGCAATGGTGACCGCGCCGACCAAATGTGGGAAGCCCGTCGAGCCGAGCTAACCGCACAATGGAACGCATTTAGTTTTGATGTCCAGTGGGCAACGGTTGCGGCTTTGGAACTCGATGCCCGTATTCTCGCCGGGTACATGCCGCATCCAGCCGTCATCTTCCAAATGAATGAGCGGGCCATCATCGAGCAGCACAATCGAAGGTTCGAAGAAGCCGAAGCCAATTCGCCCTTGATGACCTACTGGGAAGAAGTGGATGGAATGGCCACCACGGCAGAGAGTCGAATCGATACCCAGAAGGATAGATTTGACCACTATATTCAGCAGGGTGGGAACTCATTTTGGGGCGGTGCGGAGACCCTGTATTCCGAGTGGCTCGGCGGCGTAGAACTGCCGGAATTGTCACTGTATTCTAATGCCCAGCGGTGCATTGGACGTCTTCGTGCCCATGTCTCAAATGCGGACTCAAATACAACGGACGCGGTGCAAAGAACGCTTGCGACCACTGAACATCATGTGAATCGGTGGATTGATGCGATGAACAGCTACATCAACGCTCGGGATGAGGGCGGAGCGCAGGCAGTCCAGCAATTGACCTGGACCCGAGATGGTGCCTTCACCGCACTCGGAGCATTGGCGACTGGCGGAGTCTCGAGTGCCGTTGGTGCACAGACCGTGGGTGCCAAGATGCTCGTTAGCGGGGTGGTGGCTGGAGGGACCAGCGCCACCAAGCAGACGGTCATTCAAGGAGCAGAGATTCAAGCGGGTTTGAGATCGGAATGGGATGTGGCGGCCATCGCTCGCTCGGCTGCGATCAGTGGGGTTGGTTCTTTCCTGGCTTCTGGCCTGGGTTCGTGGGCTCTGGGTGACTTGGCCAAGTGGGTGAAGCAAGACTCTGCGGAATATCTCATCAAGAACTTTGGTGCGCACGTCAGTGAGTCCGTTTGTCGGCAAAGCGCAGCGGTACTCTCCGTCATGGTCAAGGACATGTTTACCGGTGCCTTGAAGCCTCTCATGGTGGAATTCTTAAAGGCTTGCGGAGACGATGAGAACGTGACGCCAGAAGAGTTTATTGAAAAGATGAAGGTGCGAATGGGCAGCAAGATTTTGACGAATCTGGCGCTCGCTGCCGGTGGGCTTCATCGGTGATGGGGCTTCGACCTTCCGACCCTCGAGTGGGTACTGAAGGAGAGCATCGATGGGCCGCATACCTACGTGTGTTGAACGCGGGGGTTCGGTGATGTCTCGGTGTGAGATCTCCATTGATTTTGATCGGCCGAATCGCCAATTTCAAGGTGGCGAAACCATTACGGGCTCGGTGCATGTGGTCGCCAATCAAGCGCTGACCTATGACTCCATTACATTGACGGGCTTTTGGCGCTGCCACGGCTATGGGCTGCCCGTGACCAAGGAGTTTCACGGGGCTTCAATCGGTGGCGAAGCCCACTTGGGGGCCGGCGAACGCCGCAGCGTTCCGTTTTCCTTTGAGGCACCTGCGGACCCGGTGACCTACCATGGGATGGAGCTGAACCTTGACCACTATGTGTCCGTTGAGGTCGATGTTCAACACGGGAACATTCAAGAATGTACGGAGCCGTACCAACTGACTCCGGGTATGGCTCCGAGTGGTTCGAGCCGCCAAAGCCAGGGCCCGAGTCGTGCCGATTCTGACATGAAGTCCAAACAAGGCTGGGCGTTCAGTCTTGTCATGGTGGTCATTGCCATGGGCAGTTTCCTGATTGCCCCGATTTTTGGCTATTTCTTTTTTGGCATCGTGGTGTTGAGTTGGCTGCACACTCTCCTGTTTAGAGGACAGTTGAAGTCGGTGGTGGTCACCACACCGAAGGCTGTGCTGGCTACCGGTGAGGACTACACTGTGACGGTGAGTTGTACCCCGCGCATGGGTCTCTCACTCAAGGGCATTCGGGTCAAGCTCCGGTGTCTGGAGCAATCGATGGATCATCCCCTTCACATGGAAGCCGATGCTGTCACGGGCCCGACCGAGATTCGACAAGAGGTCTATGCAGACGACAAACTGTACTGCGAGGGGGCTGTACTACCGGCCGGTCAGCGCTTCACCACAGAGATTCGCGGCCGGATTCCACAGAAAGGCGCGTACAGCTTTGCCACGGCGCACGGTGACGTATGGGAAGACCGGGTCTGTGCTGTAAGCTGGGAGCTTCAAGTCTCTATTTCCACGCGTTTGTTTGCCTCTTGGACAGGCACAATACCCATTGATGTGGTTCCGTCCGAGTTTCTCGAGGATTCCAGCACGCAAGAGTGAGAGCAACGAAGGTCCAGCTCCTTCAGATATTGGTGTACACTCCCCACTCAGTCGATTGGGGTGGTCTGTGCGTATTGTTCTCTGTGCGATGTTAGCGTTTCCTTTGGGTTTTGGTTGTGGTGGCGAGGGGGAGGAAAAACCGGCTGTTGAGTCGGAGACCGGTGACGATGGGGGCTCCGACGCTGACTGCACAGCCGTCGATATGGCGCTTCAGCAAGCTGAGGCTGTGGCTCCAAGCGTGGTTCGGATTTCGTTCAAACTCACTTGCGATGGAGAGTCAGTCCCTGGCAAGACAGAGGAAGACTTCACCATCTCTGAAGACGGTGCTTCGATATCGGTCTTTGAGTCTTCTCAACAAATCGTACCCACCGTGGCGAGCTTTCAGCTCTCGAGCGTGCTTGTATTGGACATGTCAGGCTCGATGGTTGAGTCCGGTAATCTGCCTGGTCTTCAGGATGCGGCGAACAGTTTCATCTCCACAGTGGGCGGTCAGCAAAATATCGCCATCTACACCTTTGACGGCCGCGCAGAGATCGAGCCCTTGGTGCCGTTTACCCAAGATGTGGATGCACTCTTGGCGGGTATTGACTCGCTCAGTAGCTTTGAGGCGGTGGACTCATCGACCAACTTGAACGGCGCGGTGGTCGCCAGCATTGCAGTCTTGGATGCCGAGGCCGCCCTTCACACAGACAAGCTCTTTGGCGGCACC
>Ga0315320_10004068_pt1 | contig 11983 bp, 9 predicted proteins | sample M140m21515metaG_FD_203458 | JGI IMG/M metagenome (GOLD analysis project Ga0315320, IMG submission 203458) | Ammonia-oxidizing marine archaeal communities from Monterey Bay, California, United States - M1 40m 21515 | ecosystem: Environmental > Aquatic > Marine > Coastal | place: USA: California...
CAATGGCTCTTACACAACAAACTCTTAGCGACCCATCGATCGTCGCTCTCACTGATAGTTTTGTATGTGTGCAGGTTGACGCTGACAGGCATGCCGAAACATGCCGACAGTACAACGTTACACAATTCCCGACAATTCTGATTGTTGACACGGAAGACAATGAAATCATTCGGCGAAGCGGTCACACTATGGTGGCTGATCTCACACCTCTTCTCCAAAACGCTCTTTCTTTGAGCCAGATCACTGAACGTCACCTTCGCACCGACGGAGACAACGACATCGTGGCAAAAAAAGAAGACACCAAGCCCGCCACCACCACAGACACTCTCCACACGGCAACGAGCACAAACAAGAAAAATGCTCGATAACTGGACTCTATTGCACTCCTAAAACTGTTCATGCACTTCGTCTTTCAACCTCACTTGTAGCGCACCCCGATGAATACACCCGCAAAGAAGAAACCATCAAACAAGGACTTTCACAGTTATCCGTGGTGGAGTCCACGATTCTGGCACGGCATGCCAATGCGGGTCTGGTTTGAACTTGTCCGTCAGAATCATTGGAACATTGCACCAAGTCGCCTGGGCCTCCTCGGCACAATTTCAATCGCGTCGTGCTTCAATTCAATCGCTGAGTCACTCTGCAACGCGCGCTATCGAAGGCAGCTGAAATCTCCTCCTGAAACCGACCCGCCTATTTTCATAATCGGACACTGGCGGAGCGGAACAACACTCTTGCATGAAATCCTCATGCTTGATGATCGTTTTTGCTGCCCATCAACGTACCAGTGTTTTGCTCCTGGACACTTCTTGCTGACAGAGACGGTCCTGACAACCATGCTCGCGTGGATTATGCCTTCGAAGCGCCCCATGGATAATGTTGCCGCCGGTTGGCACCGCCCACAGGAAGATGAATTCGCGCTGGTGAACATGGGAGCAGCATCTCCGTATCGCAGAATGGCTTTCCCGAACACCATGCCTGCCGAGCCAACCGCCCTCGACCTCGAAACGCTGCCAGCCGATCAGATCGATCAATGGAAATCCGTACTACGGCGATTTATCGGCACACTCGCAATCCGAGATGCTCGCCGACCTATTTTGAAAAGCCCCACTCACACCGCACGGATGGCGACACTCGCGAAGATGTTCCCGGGAGCCCGGTTCATTCACATTGTCAGAGACCCATTTGTTGTATTCCCTTCAACAAAACGGCTCTGGCATTCACTGCATCATGTTCAGGCAATGCAAATAGACTCTGAAAAGGATGCTGAGGAATATGTCTTTGAATGCTTCGACACGATGTATTCGGCATTCGAACGCGATCGGGCTGAACTCAATGATGACCAGCTCCATGAAATACGCTACGAAGAGCTTGTTAAGGATCCCGTATCGAGCATGGAGAAAGCGTACGAGAAACTCAAACTTGGAGCCTTTGAAAAAGTCCGGCCAGTCTTCGAGAAACAGGCCGAGTCAATGAAAGGGTACACCACGAATACATATCAACATGATCCACGAATCATTTCAGAAATAGCGAAGCGATGGCAACCATTCATCCAACGTTACGGCTATGAGCAGCCAACTACCGATTAAATTAGGTTAATCGAAAGAATGCTCTTCTTCGAACAGCAGGCCAATCATCGCGGCGATCGAAAGCCCTAGCAAGAGAAAAGCTCTTTGCCTGAAGAAGACCTACACGCGATCTTGGTGACGCGATGTACCTCGTTTGCTACGGCAATCAAAACAGATGCCGGATACAATAAACCGATGACCCTGCGCTCTAAACTGATGTGTCTCCGCTACGGCATTTCGAAGTCTGGTCAATTCTTCACTTGAAAATTCAATGAGCTTTTGACAACTCGTGCAGTAGAGGTGGTCATGCTGCGGATATCCATAGTCATGTTCGTAGACGGCCCGTCCGTCCAGCTCCATCTTCTTGAGAATGCCTGCTTCCACCATTTCGTTAAGCGTTCGATAAATTGTCGGTCGACTGGCTTGTGCCCCGGCAGGCGTTTTTTTCAGGTCAACCAGTAGCTGCTCCGCATCAAAATGTTCATGACGAGTCGTCACGTGATCAACAATGACTTGTCGCTGCCGCGTGATTCGTTTTCCACGCGTCTGCATAAATTCCTCAAACCGTTCTTGCGGTGTAAGGGCGGTATTTGCGCGGCCGAGAGAAAAATTAGCGTCTACTGACATGTGTACAAATGCTTTGTGCTGGTCTGAAAACGTGCCTTAAAGAACTGAATGCCTCCCGTCATCGATGAGACACTTGTTCCACATTTTATGATAGCACAGACATGGAGCGGGGTAATAGCTCGAGAGCGGGAAACAAAAAGGCTCCTCAGGCTACTATTCGGCCTGAGGAGCCTTAATTACTTGTTCTGCGAAAGGACGCCAGAACGCTTATGACAAGCGATCAAGCAGACGATCGATTGCGACGTCGAGTTTTTCGGGAGTCTCATAACTTCCGTCGGCGATGGCAGCACGGATCGAATTCACTCTATCAAGACGCACATCACCCACAGTCTCAACTGCCTGAATGGCATCCACTGAAAGCGAAACATTGTCTCGAACTTCAGAAAGACCCTCGGCCTGAGTCTTTGCTGTTGATTCCGTCGCTTCAATACCCTGAACGCTGTTCACCGATGCTGAACCATGCGTTGAACTTACACCTGAAATATTCATTATTGCACTCCTTGCAGTTCGTGATTCGATTTCCGCTTCCCCAAGAGAAATGTCTTACGTGTTCAACATTCTTTTGGTTCACTGAAATCCGTCGAGTCTGCCCTTTTTCACTTTGTTAATTATTCGAAACTGAATGACATCCCTGACAATTCAGAATTCGAAGGCTTGCACTCTCTCCACACACCAGTTTAGTCATATCGTCGAAAGAAGGACCCAAACTTAAAACTTTTTTTCATTTTTATGAAACTGTTGACGCAGACTACCTAACCCACCTTAAGCCGCAAACTCCTTACGCCTCGGTACCAATTGATGCTGGAGTCGCTCAACAATCGCAGAATGCATCTGGCTCACACGACTTTCCGAAAGATCGAGAGTGAGACCTATTTCTTTCATTGTTAGCTCTTCGTAGTAGTAAAGAATGATAATAAGTCGCTCATTCCGATTGAGACCCTTTGTCACAAGCCGCATGAGATCACCCTTTTGAATTCGACGAGTGGGGTCTTCGCCCTTCTTGTCCTCCAGAATATCGATCTCACGAACGTCTTTGGAACTGTCCGTCTCGCACCACTTTTTGTTCAGACTCACAAGGCTTACGGCATTGGCTTCCACGAGAAGTTTTTCGAACTCTTCGGAAGACAATTCCATATGAGCTGCAACCTCGGCGTCAGCCGGTGCCCGCCCAAACCGTGCCTGAAGCGTCTTGATAGCTTCGTTGAGTTTACTTGCCTTGCTTCGCACAAGACGAGGAACCCAGTCCATCGTCCGCAACTCATCCAGCATTGCGCCACGAATTCGTGGCACACAATAAGTTTCAAATTTTACACCACGTGAAAGATCGTAGGCGTCAATAGCATCCATGAGTCCGAAAGTTCCTGACGATATGAGGTCGTCAAGCTCAACACCATCAGGCAGTCTCGCCCAGATTCGTTCAGCGTTGTATTTCACCAATGGATGAAAGATTTCGATGAAACGATTTCTCAGAGACTGATCAGACTGATCTCGCTTGAATGTCTTCCAGAGCTCAAGCATCTCTTCCGGTGGGGGTTGGCTGAAATCCTTCGCCACAACAGTCCTCCTTGATCGCCTTTCGAGCGGTCTGAACTTCCATGATCAAACCGCTGGCCAGTCTCCTGACCAGATGGGAGGATATGCCTGAACCCGTCCCCAACACAACTTCATTTCATCGGCTTCGTTTCAGGAACTTCAGCAAAACTTCCGTTCTGGTCGACCGTGACCCCCTATACCCCCAGACTTCCCAAGAAATGGGGGCACAGAAATTGTCAGGCTGCTCTACCGCCACCCCGAACTGAACTTCCTGGCGTGCCAATAGTGGCAAAAATTTCGAGACCGGGCTGGCCCTGCAACTCTGTATCAGCAACGACTGCAATCAACACGCCTGCTGCTCGCATGTGTTCAGCGAAAGCCCCACGATTCTTCGGTGCAACGGATATTGCACACCGCCGTCCACGTTCCTGCAAAGGACGCAGCGCTCGTTGCAATTCAGCAAGAAGTCGCTTTTGTTCCAAGCGCAGTGCCACCTCGGATTCTGAAGCGATGAGTGACTCGACTGCTCGTGGGGTTACTTCAATAACAGTAAGATGCCCTTCCTGGTCACGAAGACGACGAACAATCGTGCGATCAATGTGCGACCGCAATCTTTCTGCAAGTTGTTCTGGCGAACACCCTTCCGAAGCATGATCCGCAATGGCTTCGAGAAGTACTGCGAGTGGCTTAATGGGCAGACCTTCTCTCAACAGACATTGTAAAGTCCGTTGTACTGTTGCCACGCTGACTACATCGGGAACCGTTTGTTCGACAGTCGCGGGCTCAGAAGACCGTAGTGATTCAAGCATTCTCGCCATCTGGTCACGGGACAAGAGTCGGTCAACACATCGACGCAGATTTTCCTCAAATACATAAGCAATCGCATCTGCACCGATAAAGGCAAGCCCTCCACGACTCGTAACCTCCTCGGCTTCTGCAGGACTCCCCCACCGCACACACTGGGTAGGCAGAATTTCATCTGTAGCAGCCCGTTTTTCCCGCCAGCGCCGACGAGTCACGTCGTCACCTGCACTGGGGACCAAAAGCCACTGACCTGCTGGCACGACTGGATCGTCAATTGGATCACCGTCCAATTCCATGACCCATTGCCCCTTGGCAAGCGTTGTGTCGTCCCGAAAAAGTACCGCCGGAACAATGACTCCAAGATCTTCGGCTATTCGCTTGCGGACACCCTCGACGGCAGCAGGTAGGCCTGATCTCTCCCCAGCAATGAGACCAATAAGGTCTTTCCCAACCCGCACCACCAAACGGCTCTGACCAAGAATTGTGTCGATTGTCGATTCGACTTTTTGAGTTGGCTTCCCCCCCCTGTTCGACGACTGATTAGAGATTGATTTCAAGGCGGTCGAGCTAAACAGCCACGCAGCAGTTGCCGTCCCAATCGCCATGATTGCCAACGGAACAGTAGGTAAATCCGATAGCGATAGAAGACCGAGAAAAACAGCCGTCACCACGAGCAAAGCCGGTCGTGCAAATAGCTGTCTACCAAGCTCACGCGGCAGATTCTGTCGCATAGTTGATCGAGACAGAAGCAGGCCAGTCGCAACAGAAACAAGAAGCGACGGAACCGCACTCGCAAGGCCATCACCAATCGTGAGTCGGGCATATAAACCAGCGGCTTCGGTAGCAGGCAGACCAAGCTGACCAACGCCGATGGCAAAGCCACCAACGAGATTTACCAAGACGATCACAACACTTGCCACAGCCTCGCCTCGTACAAAACGGCTGGCACCGTCCATACTTGCGTAAAATTCAGCCTGCTGTTGCAGTTCACTCCGAAGCTGTCGCGCATCAGCTCTTGATAAACCACCCGAGGAGACCTCCGCATCGATCGCAGCCTGCCGACCCGGAAGTGCATCGAGCGTAAACCGTGCAGCAACCTCACTCGTTCGGGTGGCACCTGCGGTAAGGACAACAAACTGGATGACTGCAATAATGGCAAACACCACGATTCCAACAACAAGATTGTCGGCTGCAACAAAGCTACTGAAGGCCTCGACAACATCACCAGCAGCTCCGGCCCCAACCGTACCAGCCTGCGAGAGAATAAGACGCGTTGTCGCAATATTGAGTACCAGCCGAACAAGAGTAGCCGTAAGCAAAAAACTGGGGAATACTGCCATTTCGAGCGGCGTGCGGGCAGCCAGTGAACCCAAGAGCGCGAGAACCGCAACCGTCAGATTTGCAGACAACAGCAGATCAACAACTGATGATGGAACAGGGGCCAGAACAACAAGAACGGCCAGAAGCATGACGACAGGAATAGCAAGATCCGCCACATGGCCAGCAGCAATGCGGGAGAATGCCGTCGGGGTACCTGAAGAACGAGCCATAAGAACGAGTCGGCGACTCAGCCGCCGGGTGTGGTAAAATGTTTCGAATCGAGACGATAGCGTGGCATGTCCAAGGACGTCCATACCGCTCCAAATCGAGTTTTTGCAGACTTTTCCGGAAAAACGCATGGAATTCAACCGCAACGGTATTCGCTTTGAATACCCTGAGAACTGGACAATTGAGGAAGACAGCTCTCCAGATGGCGTCTTCAGTATCACGGCATCAGCCCCAGATGGTGCCTTTTGGTCGCTAAGCCGTCAGCCAACAGAGGTCGACTTTGAGCAACTTACCCATGCCACAACAGAGCAATTGCGGGAAGAATACCCTGATCTTGAAGCCTACCCTGCATCAGATGAGATCTTCAGTAGCAGTCTTTCTGGTGCCGATTTTAACTTCTCGTATCTTGATTTGACCAATACGGCGGAAGTCCGCTGTCTTGCGACCGCCACCGCCTGTTACGTATTTTTTTGCCAGGCAGAAGATCATGACTGGAGTCGCCTCCATCACGTTTTCAGGGCGATGACCACAAGCTTTGTTCGCGGGACCATCGGAAATGGCCCCTCATCAGATTAGGGGCGGTCTGATAGGATTCGGATGCCATTCTGCACTCTTCTTTCCCTAGCAATATACAAAGGATCGTACACCAACGTGGTCGCCGCACTTTCCGTCGCTCTGGCAGAACACACCTGGACTGGACTTCACGCACTCCTTGCGATTGCTGAGTCACCAACAGCGAGTGCCGCCCCTGATAGCCCAATCCGAATGATGCACTGGGCAGCCTTCGCCGTTTTTGTTTCAGTTCTGTTGGTACTGGACCTCACCGTCTTCCACAAACACTCCCGTGAACCATCTTTGTCAGAGAGTGCGTTCTGGACGTGTGTCTGGTCCACTCTTGCCCTCACATTCAATGGATTGATCTGGTGGTGGCTGGGAAGCGCCGCAGCAGTGGAATTCCTGACGGGGTATCTCGTCGAGTGGTCGCTTTCGATGGACAATGTCTTTGTATTTGCGGTTGTCTTCGGCTATTTCGGCGTACCTCTAAAATATCAATACCGCGTCCTCTTTTGGGGAATACTCGGTGCTGTTTTAATGCGACTGACTTTTGTTCTTGTGGGTGCAGAACTTGTCGAACGATTCCAGGGCATCCTTTGGCTCTTCGGTGGATTCCTCGTTTACACGGGGCTGAAACTTGCTTTCTCGAGTGGAGATGTGCATCCAGAAGACAATCTCCTTCTAAAGTTTTTCAGACGGTTTATTCCTGTCACAACCAAGCCTGCAGGCGACCGGTTTTTTGTTGAAGAATCTGGACGGTGGGTCGCAACACCACTTTTCCTTGTCCTTATTGTTGTTGAGAGTACTGATGTCCTCTTTGCAGTTGACAGTGTGCCAGCGATCTTCGGAGTTGTTAATCAGCATGCCCACTATTTTCGGTTCGTTGTTTTCACCTCGAATGTTTTCGCCATTCTTGGGCTCCGCGCACTGTACTTCCTCTTGGCAGGAGTCATGGATCTCTTCCGCTTTCTTAATTATGGACTCTCAGCTGTTCTCGTTTTTGTTGGCGGCAAGATGATTGCTGAAGCCGCCCATCACACTGAATGGGTAGCAGAAATAGGCGGCTGGGACGCTCACGCTCAAGGACATCTTGTGCCGCCATGGGCATCTCTTCTTGTTATTATTGGCCTCATCGGCATCAGTGTCGCCGCATCTCTCTTATTTCCCGGAACAAAAAAGACTGAAGGCAAGAAGCATGCAGATACCTCCTCTCCAGATGAGTAGGTTTGCTACCAGGCATGCCATTCTGACAACAGGGCGTCGCGTCTAATCTGCGACTCTCACCAATCTGCTGGTCTCTGGAAATGAATGGTTACCGTCGTACCTCTTCGTACAGAGACTCATGCGCGGCAGCCATATGATGTGACTGGTATTGCTTCCTTACGCGAGCGTGCCCGGCCATACCACAATCAACAGCCCGCCTTTCATTACGAAGCATCTCTTCTAGACAACGCGCAAGATCAGCAATGTCTCCCGGTATGTGCACGTCGCCAGCAGGCGATGCCTCATGAATACCAAGCAATTCGGGAAATGCACCCGAGGCCGATGCAACAACTGGCACGCCTGCTGCCATAGCTTCGATAACCGGAATTCCCTTTGCCTCAGGAACTGGCGTTGGCATCGCGAACACATCAATCTCTTTCAATAAATCAATCTTCTCGTTGCGATCAATTTGCCCTCGCCAGCAAAACCGCTCAGCTATCCCTAACTCTTGGGCCAGCGTGTGGCATCTCAATAAGTATTCTTCCTCCGCCGGAATGGTTGCCCCTGCTGCGACTAATTCGACATCCATCCCTCTCTCCACAAGACATGCTGTCGCCTGAATCACCTGATCCAGTCCTTTTTCCTGACACGCCCTTGCGAGAAAACCAATAACTCGACGATCAGCTCGTATGGTTCTCCGAGCAATCAGGTCGGGCGGATCGTTCGGAAAACCCTCCGGGTCAATCCCATGCGGGATGACCGTAACACACTCTTCCCGACAGCCGAGAATCTTCTGCATACGGTCAGCGTAGGGTTGATTGAGCGCAATAAACCGATCTACATCACCTGCTCTTTCCACGAGCAACTCCCGCACCTCGTGCTGATACGGTTCGGGTAATTGAGAAATAAAAAGATCTTCACCCGAGAGGGTCACCACTAGAGACGCACCTGTCGTCTGCCGTATCGTTTTCGCTAGCCCAAGGAGAAGAACATTTGAGAGGTGGACAACATCTGGCTTTACATCACGAGCCAACCACTCTGCCAAACGATAGACCTCTTTCCGCTGACATCCCTCCTCGCCCTGCAACGTAGAAACAGTGAGCGGGCCGAGGTCTGCAGGACGAGTGTTTCCAGTCCAACGCGATAACGCTCGCAAGAGCACCGGACGATCAAAAAACCAATCAATCCAACGGGGAGTACGGCGAAAAAGGGATGACTTCTGTTGTAGAAAGACATTAACTCCTCCCATTACAACAATTGGTTCTGCCACATTTTCCTCATCAGACGTTGTTGGGACGTATGCAGGCACCAACATAGCCTCCCGCCCTCGCTGACGAAGAGTCCGGACAAGTGCATTGTCGTGGAGGCATGACCCACAGATTCGACCTCCTGCACCAGCTGTAATCTGAACAATCTTCACAAGTCGCTGCTTCCTTTCATGCGCGGCCCGGCCGATTGAGGTGCAATAGAATGAGGGCAAGATCCGACGGAGTAATACCACTCACGCGACCGGCCTGACTCAATGTGCGGGGTCTTATTTGTTCGAGTTTCTCGCGAGCCTCAGCTCGAAGGTGCCTCACCCTGTCATAGTCAAATTCCTCTGGAATTGGCTTTTCTCCGTGTTGTTTCCTTCGCTCGATCCGCTGTTGCTCAACACGAAGGTATCCCGCATACCGGATATCATTCTCGATCTGTAATGCCACCTCGTGAGAAACAGAAGACAGCGCCGGAAGCATTTCGAGGCAGTCTTTCCATGTCACTTCCGGACGTTTGAGAAGATCCGCAAGCGTAACTCCATCCACACGATGACTAGCCAACCTAGTCATTGCTGCTTCAATCTCGCTGAGCTTTCGATTTAATCGATCGACACGATCAGGCTCAGCGAGACCGTACCTCTCGGCGATTGGCGTCAATCGCCTATCTGCATTGTCGTGCCGTAAAGCAAGCCGATGCTCTGCCCGACTTGTGAACATACGGTACGGTTCATCAACACCGCAGGTCACAAGGTCATCGATCAATACGCCAATGTATGACTCTTCCCTCGAAAGAATCATCGGTTCTGTTTTCCCAAGGGCCAGCGCGGCGTTCGTGCCAGCGACGAGTCCTTGTGCTGCTGCCTCTTCGTATCCCGTCGTACCGTTGATCTGCCCAGCAAGAAAGAGTCCCGAAACAGGCTTGCTCTCAAGACTTAGAGTAAGCTGATCCGGCGGAGCGTAATCGTATTCGACGGCATAGCCATACCGCATTATTTCTGCCTGTTCGAGACCAGGAATCATTCGAATAATGACGTCCTGAACATCTCGTGGCAGGCTTGTGGAAATACCGTTGACGTACACTTCGTGCGTCCGCTGTCCCTCCGGTTCGAGAAAAAGCTGATGACTCTCCTTATCCGAGAAACGAACAACCTTGTCTTCAATACTGGGGCAGTAACGTGGGCCACGTGAATTAATCTGGCCACTGTACATTGGCGCACGATGCAGATTCTGGCGGATCACTTCATGAATTTCAGGAGTCGTTCTCGTAATCCAACATGAAAGCTGCTCTCGTTGAATTGAGTCTGTCAAAAAAGAAAAATGCTGTGGAAGTGCATCTCCTGGCTGTTCCTGCAGTTGCTTCGTGTCGATCGTTCCACCATGCAGCCGACACGGCGTGCCTGTTTTGAATCGATCGAGCCGAAAGCCAATTTCTTGAAGGGCGTGGCTTACTCCAGCAGTTGTCCCCTCCCCTGCTCGACCACCAGGCGTCTGGGCTTCCCCAGTATGCATGACCGCCTGTAGAAACGTACCTGTTGTGAGCACAACTGCCTCGGCATGGTACTCGATTCCGCCTCGAGCAACGACGCCTGTGATCCGCCTCTGCACTGAGTTCTCACCGGCTTTTGTCTGCGTATCGAACAGAAGCCCTTCAATCATTTCTTGCCGGAGCACGAGATTCGGTGTCGACTCAACGAGATGCTTCACCTCCATCTGATAATGACGCTTATCAGCCTGCGCCCGAGGCCCATGCATTGCCGGGCCTTTCGAACGATTCAGCACACGGTACTGAATACCACTGGCATCAATGGCACGTCCCATGAGACCGCCCAGTGCATCGACTTCGCGTACCAACTGCCCCTTCCCAACGCCACCAATGGCAGGATTGCAGCTCATCTGGCCAACGGTATCGCAGTTGGCTGTGAGCAGTGCTGTTCGAGCACCAAGCCTTGCTGCGGCGGCTGCTGCCTCGACGCCAGCATGCCCCCCACCAATAACCACCACATCAAAGTTATAGGTAGCAGACATTAAAACACCTTCGGAGAGACGACATACGAATTTCCATGATAATTGATTGTCTCGAATGAAGATATCGTCCCATAATCATTTTCACAGCGAGAAGAGTCGCACAAATCAGCATGTGCATGCTGGGAATACTGGAAACCACGGGCCCGAACCAGAGGCACTAGGCAGCTCGGCGGTTTCCTTGACTAGGGAGTTTGAGACCGAATAAGGAAAAAATGTCCTCGGCTGACATACTTGCAGTCGGCTCCGGCTCGGCCTGCGAAAGAATGACATCAGAAAGGTTCCGCTTCCTGGCTAACACTTCATCAATTCGCTCCTCAATTGTGCCAACAGAGAGAAACTTTGTAACTGTCACCGCACCCACTGCTCCAATCCGATGAGCGCGGTTGATCGCTTGATCCTCTATGGCTGGATTCCACCATCTATCGAACAGAAAAACGTATTGTGAAAATTGGAGATTGAGTCCCACTGCACCTGCTCCATATGAAAGTAAGAGCACCGAGTGCTGGCTTTTATTCCGGAAGGATTCGATGGCGTCATCTCGGGCCGCTGTCGACATACCCCCGTGATATTCAAGTGGGCCGAAACTTTTCAATCTCTCACGAAGACGTGAAAGCGTCTGAACCCATTGACTAAAGACTATTGCCTTCCGGCCACTGGACTGCACCTCTTCGAGCTCTGCTGCAAGGCAATCTGCCTTCGCGCTCGCACGTGTTGCCGTATCAAAGTTACAGATTTGCTTCAGTCGCAACACAAGTTCAAACACATGCTGGATGGTTGCTTCCTGACCCATCTCAGAAAGCCTCAGAACACCTTCCTCCTCGGCCCGCCGATACGTCTCTCGCTGTTCATTTGAAAGCTCAATAT
>Ga0315320_10004072_pt1 | contig 11969 bp, 11 predicted proteins | sample M140m21515metaG_FD_203458 | JGI IMG/M metagenome (GOLD analysis project Ga0315320, IMG submission 203458) | Ammonia-oxidizing marine archaeal communities from Monterey Bay, California, United States - M1 40m 21515 | ecosystem: Environmental > Aquatic > Marine > Coastal | place: USA: California...
GTGTCCAACATAAATTGTAAGTTAAAACCAGAACGACCATAAGATGATAGTCTTTCCATAAGGTCTACCGCATCAAACCTTTTGGGGTCTGTAGGTTCACCTTCTTTACCTTGTATAATGTCTGCAAGTTTGTGACCATAACTAATCTTTTGTGTAGGATTAGGTACAAGTGCAGTCCATATCTTTGTCTTAAATCCTCTCTCTTCTAATGAGTTGTATAATGACATCTCATTTTGAGGAGTTCCTAAAAATATAATTCTTCCTGTATTAGGTTTAATGATTGCATCAAATTCTTTTACAGTCTCACCTAATCTATCTCTCATTAACTGCGTTTGGGAGTTATTAGCACTCTCAACGTCATCAGCAATGATAATGTCTGCTCTACTACCTGTTAACTGCCCTGTGATACCCATAGATTTAACTGATGGTGCATGACTGGCTGTAGCAGGTGCTACATCAAATGATACTTTAGAATGTCTTTGATTATCTCTAGGTATCAAGTGTTGTAATAGTGGCATCTCTCCAATTAACCTTTGTGTAAAGGTACTGAAGTCATCTGCTCTAGTTTTACTAGCAGATACTACTAAAATATTTTTTTGTGGATTAAGAAGTAATTGATGACAGACAAAAGCAGAGGTAATCCAAGACTTACCTACGCCTCTAAATGCTTCTATTACAAGTCTCTTTTCGTTTGACTGTAAGTAATCTGCAATATCGAATTGTATAGGTGTGGGGTTAGGCAGGTTTAAGTGCTTCCAACACAAATACAAAAAATTTTTAAAATTCTTTAATCGTTTATCCATCATCAAATGGTACTTCGTCTAAAATGTTATCTTCTTTTTTAGATAAAGGTTCTTTACTGTATGTTTTACAAACTTCTAAACATACTTTCATTTCTGAAGCTGTTAAATCTTCCCCAGATTTTAATTTCTTATAAGCATGGTTTACCAATAGTTGTGGTAACTCTTTTAAGACTGTTTCTATTTTATTGGGGTCTTCCTTGTCGGTTGTATTTTTTATGGTCTCGTTTTTCATCTTTGTTTAACCTTTTCTTGTGTGTTCGTACTCTTTTCTTTGGTTTCTCTCTAACAACAAAATCTTTAAATTTTCTAGCCATAACTACTTACTTGTTAGCCTATCCATGTGATTGTAAATTCTGCCAATCTGTTTATCTATTGACATAATTTCTTCTGTTAACATTCCTAAATGAACTTGAAGTTCTACGATTGTCATTAAGACATACGAAGATAAACCTAGTAGAATAGTACCTAATAGTGGTAATACCCATTGGTTCTTTTTCATTTAGCAATCTTTCCTTTGTTAATCCCTTTTTTAATTACATATTCTCTAGTTCCGTTTGCATTTACTTCGACTTCTTTTTTAAGATTTTTAAACAGAGACATTTCTTTATCTTTATGTTCTTTATTTCTTGTGAACTCTGTTAGCTTTTTTGTGTCTCGCATGTTTTTTAGGTTTGCAATTAGGAAAGTCAAAAGTGTAGACATCATCTACAATCTTATTTAATTTCTCAAACACTCTGTCGATAGAACCGAAGAATGCGTAGAGAAACTTATCAATCACTTTTTGCCTTTAAATATTTGTGTTCCTTTAATTCCATAAATACTTGCCACGACTAAAATCCAAAGATTTGTAAACCATGACGGAAGCTGTTGGAATTGTTCAAAAAACTCTTTAATTTTTTGTGATGCGTTTGGGTCGTCTGAAAATACTCCCCAAGCAATTACCAAAATTGGCAAAGTTAAAATTACAAGAACCGCCTCATCTTTCCAGTCTGATTGACGAGCTTCTAGTAATTTTCCAGAGTATTCTAATTCCCCTGAAGCCATTTTTTCTGCGTGTTTAGCTTGTGCATTAGCCATCATCATTTGTGTTTCTTTTTTCTTTTTATAAACGTGTTGACCTGCGTTAATCGCTAATTTAATTGCACTAAACCACATATTACATTGCCCAAAGGATAACTGACCATATTACAAATAGTGTAAAAAGTTTTTTATTTGTATTACCCCAGTATATTACTGCTTTGTCTTTCCAAGTTTTTGGTGTGTAACCATATATTATCATGTTGTCTCCTTTTTAATTTCGTTACAAAAATATGAAACGTATAATTTTTCTTCGTTCATTTTTGTTTCGTATCTTTCTGTAAATGTAGTTATTATTTTTGCACCACCATTTACACATTCAGTCCAACTGTTGTATTCTGTTGGTACAGTTGCAGTATTATTGCAAAATCCAGTAATTGCAGAGCAAATACTAAACGCTAGTATAAATTTCATTCAATGATGTATTTGTAATTATTTAAAGTTGAAATAACCTAATATTCCAACAACTATTGTTCCTATAGTTAGGATAACTTTAAGTCCACCTTTACCCATAGAAACATCTTGTCTTAACGACTTAATTTCTTTTTTCATTTCTTCTATGCTTTTTAGAATGTTATTCATTCGTTCAGCACAAAGTTTCTCATGTGAAGAAAGTCTAACACCAGTAGCGACTTCGCTAAATTCTTTTGGTGTTATCTTTTTTCTAGCCATTAACCTACATACCTAACGACAACGATACCAGAGCCACCAGATGCACCACCTGTTTGACCTCCGCCACCACCACCATTACCTCTATTAGCTGTTCCTGCTAAAGGTGAAGTACCACCATAGCCACCTCTACCATCAGTATTAGCTGAACCATCTCCTCTGTCAGTACCAGATTGAACACCACCACCTCCACCTACTGCGTAGATAACTGCTGTTCCTGTAATTGAATTTGAAGTTCCTGCACCACCATGACCACCATTAGCACCACCTCTGACATCTCCACCGACAGCAGAAGAACCTCCTCCTCCACCACCTGCGTCATTGGCATAACCTGCACCACCACTATTTCTGTTTGATGTATCACCGCCTGAACCTGCACTACCTCCACCGCCATTTACTCGGTTTCCAGTTCCACCACCAGAACCTCCAACAGTTCCACTAGAACCACTTCCACCGCCACTTGCATCATTACCACCATTACCACCTGCACCTGCAGTAGCACCATTAAATGATGAGTTTTGTGCTGAACCACCGACTACAGCTTGAAAAGTACCTGCCGACATTGAGACACCAGTATTATAATAATAACCACCTGCACCTCCTCCACCTGCACCATCTCCGCCACCACCAGAAGCATTACCACCATTTCCACCACCACCTACAATTAGGTAGTCTACAGTTGTAGCAGTATTTAAAACAAAGTTAGAAGTAGAGTTGAATGTGTGAACAATATAAGATGTTCCACCTGATGTGTAACTTGACATTGTTCCACCAGAAGCTACTGGTTGTTTTACAGTAATTGTGTAATCTCTTGTTGATGTGTTAGTTCCATCTGTTGCTGTTATAGTAAAAGATGAAGTTGTATCTGAACTTACTGCATTAGCAGTACCAGAAAAAGTACCATTAGAATTAAATGTAATTCCTGAAGGTAAACTTCCTGATGTTATAGACAAAGTTATACTATCTCCTTCATCATCTGTTGCTGTCACAGTAGTTATATTTGAACTTGCTCTATTTGCATCTGATAAAATTCCTAAAGAACCTGAAGCAACTCCAAATATAGGAGAAGCATCAATATTAAAAGCACCACCTAAACTTGCTGATAAACCAGAAGCAGATGTTACTCTTATTCCATGAGGTTCTTTTTCACTTGTCACAGTATTTGGTACTTGTGCTGTTATTTGTGTTGCACTGTCTATTGTTACACTTGGAGATGAAATTTCAGAGTTATCATTTCCAATAAATTTAACTGTATCGCCAGTACCGAAATTTTCTCCAGTAATAACTATGTTTGCAGGTAAAGCTGAACTTTCAAAATTAGTTGGATTAACTGAACTTATTATTGCACTATTTTCTAAAACTTTAAAAGAACTTCCATCAAAACCCTCAAATTTTCCTGTAGTAGAATTAAATCTAAATTGACCTGCTGTAGACCCTCGTTGTGCTGTAGTACCACTAGCGATTTTAGTACCCTCTGTACCACCATCACTTATATTACTTGGTAATCTAGCGTTATTTAGAGTTCCAGTAGTTAAAGCACTTGCATCATTACTAGCAGGAACATTGTCTAAACTTGATGTTTTGACATCTCCATTTGCATCTAGTAAGTCTGCAATATTTCTAGCTTTTGTCATTTATTTATTTCCTATAATTTGTTGTTGTGAATTTTGTAGGCTAGATATTTCTACCTAGCCTTTAAGTTTTACTCTGCTACTGGTGGTGTATAACCAGTCAAAGCAGTTGCTTCAGCTTGTGTTAATCCCAAGTCTAATAGCTTTTGATTGCCATTTAATCTGTCAGCTTTAATTTGTTCATTTTTAGCTATGCTATCAAGAACATCTTGCTCTGATTTAATTCTTATTTCTTCTTTTGCGTCTATTTCAACTTGTGTCAAAGGTTCTTCAATTAAACCAGTTGGTGTCATTATAGTTTTCATAATTAATTACTCCTTATTATTATTTTTTATATCCATACAAATGCATTGAACCAGAAACCACATTTCCACTACTAGGGTCTAATACAAAACCAGTATGTGCTGTTGAATCTTGAACCATCATTTGAATTATATAGAACCCTCTACCAGTATAGTTTTGAGTTCTGTTTGAATAATTAACCATGCCATGCCATGCTTTCAAACAATTTGTAGCTTGATTAGTACTACTAAATAATTCTCCACTCATATTGGCATTAGTATGTTCATGATATTTACCTTTAATATCACTACTGTTGTTATTTAATCCAACCTCAAATCTATTCATGGCGTGACCTCCACTATAATTTGTATTGTAGTGATTTTGACCACAATCATAGTATAACCCACTACCATCATGATATGGAAAAACTGACCTTGTAGCACCTTCGTATATATTTGATGTTAATGTTCCACTAGAATTTTTAACTCTAAACATAACTTGTGTACTATTTTCAAATCTAATATTTTCAAATACTAATTTGTAATGAGAATAATTTGCGTCATCATAAAAACCATTAACTTCTAATGTTGAACTATTACTAGCTGTTACTGTTCCAAGTTTAACAAAGTCAGAAGATAAAGTTCCATATTCTGGAGCAGTTGCACCAGAGTTCATTTTAAGAACTTGATTTGCCGTACCTTTTGGAAGTCTTTGTAATCCACTTCCATCTCTGTAAAGTATATCGCCTTGTGTTGTTAATACTGTTCCTACATCAGTTCCATCAGTTCCATTAGTACCATTAGTACCTGCTGAACTCATTATATTCCAGTAAGCTGTTGCGTCACCTACTGCTTGATTTGAATGGGCTTGTATACAAACATAACTATTTCCACCTGATGAAACTACGTCATCAACAGCGTAAGATGTCGAACTATTGTAAGCACCTTTCCAGTTAAATTTGATAGCACCTAGATTTACTTGAGCCATATTTGTTTTCCTTATATTGTTGCTATTAAATTGCCATTTGTTCCAATGCTAAAGACAAAGCCTGAAGCACTAAATAAAACATCATCAAAGTTGGCATATTGACTTTCGGTGATGTTATCTTGACCTTGATTGGTCGTAATATATCTCACTGCATTATTTGCAGGTGTTGGTGTATTTGCTTGTCCACCCATATTTGAGTGAGACGAACAATAATAATAAAGTGTAGGTGTATCACTAGCTACAACGATTGTAACTTGTGTTGAAGAATTTACAGTTACACCTGTAGTGTAAGCATTTGAGTTACCACTATCTGTAGAAAATCTAAATGGGTGTGCTGAAGGGTGGTTAAATACATAAGTATTACCTTCATATAATTCTAAAGTATCTTGTTGAACACCATCTATATAATATTTACCGCCACTATCTGTTACTGTTTTAACTAAAGTTGATGGATTGTAATATTTTTCAAAACCATAAACTTCTGCTGAAGAAGCATTAGAAAATTCTAAAGCTGTTCCACCAGAATTAACTACTAATGCTTGACCTGCTGAACCTAATGCAGGAACATCATTAGCATCTGTAACACTAAAATTAGATAAAGTAAAAGTTCCGTATGCTATTAATTCTAAAGTGTCATTGACTGAAGCACCTGTTGCTAGAACTACTGAATTTCCTGAAGTTGCAGTTACATCTGTACCTACAACGATTTTAATTCCATTTAGAAAAATATCTACAAACCCACTATCGTAAGCGAGTGTGTTTCCATTAGCATCTGCACCAGTAAAAGTTGTTTGACCTGCTGTTGCTGTGTAAGAAAATCTGTTTGCAGTTCCATTAACTGCTGAACCTGCATTTATCCAACCACCACTTGAGTACACTTTCATGGTATCTGAAGCTGAATCGAAATATAAATCTCCTAAATCTAAAGCTGAACCATCTGGGTCTTGTGTTGGTGCAGTTCCACTAGCACCTAAATATGTATTTGCAAAACTGTTTACTGAAGCTAGGTTTGTAGCTACTGTATTAATATTTGTTAATCCACCTGCAACATTTGTAATATTTGTGTTAGCTCCTGCTACAGTATTAATGTTGGTAGCATTTGCATTTACAGCATTAATAGCCGTTGCACTTGAGTTAACTGTTGCTATTGCAGACTGCATACCTGCAACTGTGTTAATGTTAGAGCTGTTTGAATTTACAGCATTAATATTTGTAGAATTATTATTAACTGCCGTTACTGCCGCAGAAATTCCTGCAACGCTAGTGATGTCAGAAGTTATACCTGCAACTGAATTTATGTTTGACGCATTACCTGCTACAGCATTTATTTCTGTACTGTCTCCTGCAACTGTATTGATGTTACTTGAATTTGTATTTACTGCATTAATGTTTGTAGAATTATTGTTTACTGCGGTAATAGCTGAAGCTATCCCTGCAACACTTGTAATGTCACTAGAAATACCACCTACAATATTTACGTTAGCTATGTTTGTAGCAACTGTATCAATTTCCGAAGTTGCTTCGTTTAAATCATCTGCAACAGTTTCTACTTCACTAACTGCTTCTGCTAAATCATTAGCTACTGCAATAACTTTACTAATATCTGTAGCTACAGTATTAACTGAACCAATGTTAGTTGCTACTGTATTAATGTTCGTAGCATTAGATACTGCTGAATTAATATTTGAAGCATTACTGTTTACTGCATTAATGTTTGAAATATTAGAGTTAACTGAAGTAATAGCTGTTTTGTCTGTTGCTGATAACCAAGTATTTTCTAAATAGTTTTTAGTTACTGCGTCTTGTGCTGACGTTGGGTTAGCGACATTAGTTAATCTTTTGTTAGTTGCGTCCCATTGAAAATTTGTATTTGATATTTTAATAACATCATTAGCATCATCAATAGCTTCTTGACCCATAAAGAACGCTTGGTCACTATCAGTATCTAAATCGTTCTCTGTAAGAACTGACCCAGAAGCATAGTCCACTAATTTAGTAGTCTGTGACGTTCTTCTTCTAATCTCAATAGCCGCATCTTGGGCAGGTGCAGAGTTGAAAGTAAGGGTAGTTCCTGCACTATTTAAGCTAAAAGCTGTAGTAACTGACCCTGCTAGAGTAACAGTTAAATCTGCCGTACTTCTGTAACTAAATGGAATAGAATAAGATGTTGTACTGTTATCGCCTGTATAACGTACAAAACTATTTGCCATGTATGATTTTCCTTATGTTTTTGATTGGGTTTTACTAAAAGTGTAAGTTTAGTGTTTATTGAGTAAGTATCTCAATGTAGTTCTTTTTAGCTTTCTTTTTAGCGTTCTTTTTAATGAGTTTTCTATCTTTTCTCATTTTCTTAATTTGAGGAAACTCTTTTAATAATAATTTTCTAGCTTTTGCTTCAGCTTTGTGGACATATTCTAATATAAATTTCTGTCTTTCATCAACACCTGCGATTGTACCATCAGCTTTTTTATATAGTTTACTTTTAGGGTCTTGTATTACAGTCTCAATTAATTTTTTAAGAGTTAATCTTTGTCCATTATAAGGTAAAGTAACTTCTCCTGTAAGCTCTCTCCATCTGTCATAAGCTGTTTGGTCTTTTTCATTTCTTATAGTTCTTAAATCTACACCTGATTTTCTATCTATTTTTGCAGGTGGTACATATTTAAAATCTCTATTTTCATAAAACTTTTGTATTGCAGGATTGTCAGTTTTAGTCATAGCAAAAGGTGAAGACCATAAACCTGTCTTACCTCCTAAACCAAAGAACCAACCTCTGTCTCTATCAATTACTTCACCATACATGTTACGTTTAGGCATAATACTATCTTTACCTTTCCAAGGTTGTATAGCTAATAATCTATCATTTAGAGTAAATAATTCTTTTTGGTAATCTTCATCAATTCTACTCATATATCTTAATCCACCAGATAAAGGTGTAACTTTGTAAAAAGCTCTAGCTAGTATAGAAGCACTTACTTTGTCAGGCGACCTTGTAGAAACAAAATCATCACTAAAGAAAAAGTTTGCAGTTTCAACTATATTTTTCATATAAAATTTAGAGTTAAGATTTCTAAAGATAGAATTAACAACACCCATAGATAACTCTGTCATATCTTTTTGTACTGCTTCAGGTATATCTTCATTGTATCTTAAAAACTTATTCATACTGTCTTGTAAGTCAGCCATAATAAAGAATGGCATCATTATAGGGTCAGCTCTATTTAATTGAATGTATCTACCATCATCTGTTTTATAAGAATAAGGTTTCCAACCTGTGTTAATTTCTCTTTCTGCATTTTCTCTGTAGTTTCTTGAACCACCACCAGTAATTTTACCTGATGCTACTGCACCAAATGCGGCTGTCCATAATGCAAATCCCATAGTTGCTCTAGCGTTAGCTTCTGCCGCCGCTTCTGGGTTTATATAATTTCCATCTTTACCTTTTTTTAAAGCATGTCTTGTACTTAACACTGCTCTGTTAAGAAGAGGTAGATGTTCAAAGTTCCATTTAATTAAGTTAGAAGGAGTGTTAATAAAGTGTAATCCTAATGCTCTTGTCCATCTGTGTTTACTTGTAAAAGATAAAACACCACCTGTAATACCACCTTCCATCTTACCTGTTTCAGGGTTCATAGAATAAGCAGATTGTGTATATGTACTTTCTCTAGCGTATTGTAATGGGTCGTTAACTTGTAATTTGTTTACATCTTTAATCGTTGTGCTTGTCATGTCAGCAGTTTCTAATGCACCACCAGATGCAGTCTTTTGATAATCTGCTTCTAATTCTTTAAATCTTGCTTTGTAATCATCTTCTTTAATTACACCCTTCCAAAAACCTTTACCTGTTTCTTCTCTAATTTGTGTATTAACTTGGGAAGCTACTCTAGCTTTGTAAGTCATAGTTTTAAGAAATTCATCACCTGCACTTAAAATTCTCATAGGAAAAGTTGTAGCGTAACCTATCGGTCTAAATACATATTTATCAAGACCAACACCTACTGACCCCATTCTGTCAGTCATAAGTCTTGTTGTAGCTTGTAACCATCTTTGAAGTTGCCCTTGTCTAATGTTGTTATCGAACTTCATCTGCTTACTATCAAGTATACCACGACCTTCCATAAATCCTCTTTTAGCCGCCATTAAAGCATCTTTGGTATAAAGTATTTGGTGAATGTAAGTGTCGGCGGCTTCTTTAGCTAATTGATTTGCTCTTTTACTATCTTGTGGAAGTAAATATGCGGCTCTAACTAACATAGTTAAAGGTTTCCATTGTGTTTGAAATAAACCAGATACAATGTTAATTGCATGTGTATCAGGTGAAGATAGTAAGTTGTTATTAATAAACTCTGACGCTAAATCCCAACCATTTACTTTTCTAGCATTTTGTAATGCCATAATAACTTGGTCAGTGTCATGTAGTTTTGCGATTGCTTTATAAAATTCTTTTGGCTTACCTGTTTTTAATGTAGCCATTTCAGGGTCTTCAGGATTTATTTTAAGTTCTGCGGCTCTAGTTTCATTCTTACCAACCTGCATAAACCTCATAGCTCTTGCTACGTTTCTAGTAATTTCTTTTTGATTAACTAATATTTCTCCTGCTATCTCATTTCTTAAATTTAATTCTTTTAAAATTTTAGCTTCTTGGTCAGGTGTAATATCTAAATTGTGAAGTTGATTAGATAGTTTTACTATGTCATCACTTTGTTTAGCTAACAAATCTCCATGTGCTAATATTTCAGCATACAATAATTTATCTTCTTTAGCTCTTGATTTACCTAATTTAATAACTGCATTAGCATCTAAACCTATAATTGCCGCTTGTTTAATTGCATATCTTTCACTAACTTCATCATTAATTATTTTACCTTCTTTAACCATCTGGTCACCAAGACTTTGTAAATAAACTCTAACTTTTTTTGGAAATTTGTATAAATTAATTAATTCATCAGGGGATTTACCTGTACCCCTTATAGTTGTTCTTAAATTACCATTTTTTCTTAAATTACCAATTTTTTCATCAATCGTTTTTCCTACAAGCTGACTTTCTGTTGTAATTTTATCTACTGTAGCTTTATCTAAATTTTTATATAATGCTTTATCAGGTTTAGGTTCTGCTAAATCTTGAAATAATTGTTTGCCTGTAATTTCACTTCTACCATATTCGTGAATATCTTTTAAGTTTTTAACTGCTGTATTTTTAGAACTTCTCATTCCAAGTTTAAAACCACCATAAGAAAATGCACCGCCAAATACAGTACCAAAACCAAATCCTGCACCTGTAGCAATAGCACTTCTTTTAAGACTAAACTCATCTGATACGCCAGTTTTAACTTCTGTAACTTGAAGCATTGTGTCTTGTGCTGTTGCAACTACTGCACCAATTTTAGCTTCAGTCATTGCACCTTTGTAAACTGCTTTACCAATAGCTTCTTTTGATGCTACCTTTGCTGTTTCTTCTAAAACTTCTTTATTGATTTGACCTGCAACTTTACCTTTAAGAGCTTCTGTTAAACCTTTTCTATATGCAACTTTAGCGGCTTGACCACCAATACCAAACGATATTAAATTAACTGGGTCAGCTATCATTGCTCCACCATTGTCATATAACCATGAACCAAAACTTCTATTTGGGTCATTCCAAAATGATGGCAATGCGTGGTATGTAGAGGATATGTAAGCTAACTGTGCATTTCTCTCATCACTGTCAGTAAATGCGTTTGCTAAATCTTTAGTCATAGCACCTGTGTTATTATTTCTCCATGACCTGTCGTTGTAGAAATACTCTAATAAATCTGCATGAGACATTTCTGAAAATACATTATTACCTCTTGCTGTAATTTCACTTTCTCCATCTCTATGTGTGTAATAACTTCTTAATGTATTGTAAAACTCTTCTGTTTGTATTTCATTAAGAGCCTCTTCTTCACTTGTAACTTTTCTTAATTTTTGGATTGTTGTTGATGCAGAAATTGCATCTGTTGTTGGTGTGGAAAGTGTTTTCTTTTTTCTTCTATCTTTTGCTTTAGTAGCCATATTATCCTTCTAGGTTATATAGACTGAAGATTAAGTCTTGTATCATGTCTAAATTTTCAGTGTTATCATCACTAAATGGTAAATTTAATTTTTTAGTTATTGTTTCAGAAATTAAATCAAAATCATCATCACTTAATGCTGATAAAATATCTGCATCAAATTCTGCACCCAGAACTTCATTTATGTATTTTTTAATTTTAGGTTGTGTTTGTAATTCAAACTTTCTATCTTCATCTATAATTCCACCAATAACAGTTTCTATTAATTTTGGTGCATCTATATTGTTTAAATTTTCTACTATTTCATTTGAAAATTGTTTAAGAGTAACAGGTTCACCCCCTCTTTGAAATACAACTGTATTATTAGTTTCTTCTTGTTTTTCTTGTTTAGCAATTTCTTCAGCTTCTAATCTTTCTTCTTCAATAATTCTTGCTCTTTCATCTTCCATTGTAAGAGTTTCAGGTGCTTTAAATTTATCTTCATCATT
>Ga0315320_10004076_pt1 | contig 11963 bp, 16 predicted proteins | sample M140m21515metaG_FD_203458 | JGI IMG/M metagenome (GOLD analysis project Ga0315320, IMG submission 203458) | Ammonia-oxidizing marine archaeal communities from Monterey Bay, California, United States - M1 40m 21515 | ecosystem: Environmental > Aquatic > Marine > Coastal | place: USA: California...
TTTCAATGCCAGAAAACTACCGTAAGTCGTTGCGGAGATTACGGATAAGTCGCACGGACTCTCCGCGAGCGCATGAAAAAACCCCACGGGCGCGTTGTTTCGCTACCGTGGGGTTCAAGTTGTGTGATTCATACTCGTTTCGAGCGCGTTCTGAGAGTTTTTAGAGAGTCGTCGCTCATAACCCGGTGGGTTCAAAATATTGAAACGAACACTTCGCCAAATGAATCCCAAGAAAGATCCTTGGTGCGAAGTGAAATGTAAATCTGCGTAGTCAAGCCCTCGAGCGACAGAGGATTGCCTTCGTTCGGGTGAGAATGATTGCGGGGACATTGCCGGCGTTGGCGGCACACCAGTTCGGCTGAGATGTATGCCTGTCAAGCGTTTGGAAGTCGCCTTTTTGCAGCGTTTAGTGCTCGGCTGAGTTTTTTGACCCCACGGGAAACTGGCAGTCGCAAATCGTAAAAAAACGCTGATCGCGAGCGACAGGCGGGCATCAATTGCTAAACAAGTCTCTCGGCAGTGGGCAGATAGCAGCGGTTAGTTCGACGAGGACGGTGGGAGTCGCGTTCCAGTTCTGCCAGTGTACGGATTTGTATTTCCATACGAACTCATGTTGTTCCAGAAACTACGATCTCGATTTGTACGCATATGCCCTTCAACGTAAGTACCGTCTCTTCTGGTGTGAGGCTTAACATAGTGAGAGTCAACACTTGGTCGATAGTCGTAGTCGTACCTCCGCGAATGATTGCTGTCGCCACTTTTCGAATATCGACCATGGTCACTGTTCGAGCGGTGCCTGGTCGTTAAGCCTGACCCACCGATGCTATCGGAACCGGACCGTAGCTTCGCATTCCCTGTATTCGACACAAAGGTTGTTTCGGACGGTCTTTGTGCAGCACGATCCCTTTCGCGTTGTCGAATCAACGCAGCTGCACGCCGAATTTCCTGAAGCTTGAGTGTGTTATTGCCTATCGCGACACGCAGGCCATTCAGTTTTTGTTCGGCAGATGCGAGTTCACTATCAAGTTTCAGTATCTCAGTCGGGTACTGATTTAGAACTTGCACGTATCGTTTTGCTGAGACGATTTCGGCTCGTAGCTTGTTTTGCTGGTCGCGATTAGCAGTCATCGCGATTCGAATGTTCTGTCCATAAAGCGACTGACCAGTAAGACGAGCTTGCAATTGCTTCCTTGCTCGTGCCTGTGCCTCCGCTTGACCCGCTGGCCTCGCACCGATTCGCTCGCGGGTTTGATTGCGATGCGCTACGCCACGGTCTATCTCCGAATAGCGATCTGTAACGTAAATGTCTGATGTGCGACGGGCTGACGGCTCAATATTACGTGCCCGATTTTGGCAATGCTCAAGTTCGCGCTCTCTGTTCTCAACCCAGGTTTTTGCTGCGATCTTTGCTGCTGTGATAGTTGCTGATGAAATGTACCGTACATCAGATGGCACATCATAACCGACTGCGAGCACAACACTTTCTAAGGAAGATTCTCGTTCAATTAATGACTGCCGAATATCAGCAATATTCGCATTGGTCTCGGCGATTTGCTTTTGATCACCGACGATCGAAGTTTGAAGAGAGTGTTGGCTTACCGCACGCCTTTCTTCTGACCGCTTCGAATCCGAAACCTTTCCACTGGTTGATCTGAAAGAAGTGAGCGTTAGATCTTTGTGTTCATGCTCGCTGTAGTTGTTTGGGGTCGAGCAACCTGACAGAGCAATCACGCAACAAAAAAGAACAGCAGAACTGCAAAACTTAGTGACTTCACACAAAAGACCGGCTCCTTAGGGCTCGCTAGTCTATCAGAGAACCAACTCTGCCTCAATTCGTCTAGGGTTTGCGTCTTGTCATGTGGACCAGACCAATTCTGATGTGGACCAGACCAAGCTTCAATTTCACTTCGCCCAATTTTGTGTAACTGAAATCTGAAACCCTATCCTCAAAAAGCTCGTGTTTGACGGACTCAAAGCGGTTCACGGGCTTTTTCTATTTGATTTCGTGAAATCCTGCCGGAGGGTGTGCCACGCATCGGACGTGGCCAAACACCCCCAATGTCACGGAAGTTTTTCACGATGGGAGATTCACCCTCCACAAACGCGGGATCAACCAGTGTGTTCGATCCCTGCACCGACCCGTTCACAACGGCACTGATTCGAAAGAAGGTTAAATCCCTCATCAGCAAGCCTCCATTTAACCGGGCCGATCAGGAAGATCTCTACCAAGAGCTGTTAGCCACAATCGTCCAGTGCGTGGAAAAAATCGATGACAACGTCGGTCACCGAAACCCGTACATCACAGCCATTGTCCAGCGTTAGGTGTCTGCAATTCGCAGACGCTCAAAAGCCGGTAAGCGTGACCATACAGATGTGGCAAGCCTGAATGTCTTGGCCCCTTCAGGCGACGGTCGAAGCACCGATCTGATTTCCACACTCTGTGTCAACGATGGGGACCGGCGTGTTTACCGTGATCGCCGTCTATCCCAGCGATGCGGTGACGGACCCAGCAGGCGCTTCATCTGGCTCGTACCGCGTGGGCCGTGGCGGCAGTTGGTTCAACCCCGCCGAGAATTGCCGGTCGGCGAACCGCGATAGGGACCTCCCGTCGAGCCGCAGCGACTACGTCGGCTTCCGCGTCACCTGTGTTCCGTCTGGGCAGTAGGCGGAGCCAGCCAAGTCGCGTAGCCTCTCGTCCGTAGGCTCGCAGGTCGATCACGGCGGAGCCGCGACCAAGGTGCCGTAGGACGGGGAGGCGAAGTGGGCACTGTCTATCCAGCTTCGATTCCTTCCCACATTTCCCGCTGCCGATCCCAATCCATTTCTGCTGTGATTGGTCTCACCATTTTTTCATGAATCCCCGGTTTACCAGTTTTCACAAGGGGTAAATGAAGCAACTCCTCCTGGATTTCCGGAGCAAGCAATGTCAGGTTGAGTATCTGCGTTACTCGGGGTTGGCTCACATGACCGAGCCTGGCAAGCTCCGCCAGATCCCGAACTTCTCCGGTACGCAATAATTTATCCATGCGGATTGCCAACGCCATGAGCTTCGAAATTCGCGGCACTTGGCCAGAAAATGCTTCGGCGTGCTTCTCAATCGCATCCGCGATACTGCGCTTGCGGGGAGGAAGTGGCGGGAGTGTAAGCTTCAGTTTCAATTTGCTCATACTGCAACACCCTGCTGGTCAATAAGTATGCCAGAGACCGCGGGATTGAGTGTCACAGAGATACCGTCATCGGCGGCATCGAAGTCGATTCGCTCCACAACCAGGGAGACCAATCGGCACCGTTCATGAGTGCTCATTGATTCCCAAATGCTGTCGAAATCTTGAACGACTTTGGAGATGGAAGAGTCTCCACTATGGAGGTAGTGTGCTTTGCGGATTTCTTCGCGGATTGAAAGGCTATCTTGTTCTGCCTGTGTAATGCGTTTTTGAAGTGCATCGATTCGGGACATCGCGACATCGCTTCGTGAATCAGATTTGTTCAGACGACCCAATTCCGCATGATCCCGCTTCAGCTGTTTCTCGACTTGCCTACGCTGGGTCTCCAAGTCATTGATCTCTTGCGTAAGATTGATCGTTGCTTGCGTGTCGACATCAGCTCGTATTTTTGCGTCTCCGGCTACACTTCGAATCTGATCGACTATCAATGACTCGATCTGCTTGGCCGGTATGGAACGGCTGGGACATGACTTCTGTCCGTTCTTGATCGCCTTGCAGCATTTATAGTAGCGATAACGCTTGGTGCCACGGCATGAGAACGTGTGGGTCATTTTGCATCCACATGCTTGGCAGTGCAGGAGCCCCTTGAGCAAGGCGCCGTGTTGATTGACCAGGTGGTTGCCGCGTCCGTTGCTATTCTGCTTTAGTTGGGTTTGCACACGCTGAAAGAGATCTGAATCAATGATCGATTCGTGTTCGCCGTCATAGAGCTCTTTTTTGTGCTTTATCTTTCCAGCATAAATCGGGTTGGTTATCAGTGAGTGAACAGCGGGCTTGTCGAATGGGCGACCCCCGCGGGGAAGCCCCTTTTTGGTTGTCCACGATTTGTTCAGCCACTGACGTTTGTTGAGGCTCTCCACCACTGGGAGTAACGAACCCAGTTGGAGATAGAGCTTGAAGATGCGTCGCACTTGTCTTGCTTCTGCCGCGTTGATGACCAGCTTGGGACTAACGCCGGAGCGGTCGACGTCATATCCGAGGACGGGAATACCACCGGTCCATTTGCCTCGACGCCGCTGGGCTGCAAGTTTGTCGCGAATTCGTTCACCGATGATTTCACGTTCAAATTGCGCAAACGAGAGAAGGATATTCAGTGTCAGCCGGCCCATTGAGTGGGTGGTGTTAAATTGTTGCGTGACTGAAACAAACGAAACCCCATGTTCATCAAATGTGGACATGATCTTTGAGAAGTCAAGAAGTGAGCGACTGAGCCGGTCAACCTTGTAGACGATCACGCAGTCAACCTTGCCGGCATCAATGTCGGCAAGAAGCCGGGAGAGCGCGGGGCGTTCCATGTCGCCGCCTGAAAAACCACCGTCGTCGTAAAGCTCCGGCAGGCAGTGCCAGCCCTCGTGCTGCTGGCTTGCGATAAACGCCTCCGCTGATTCACGCTGTGCATGGAGCGAATTAAACTCTTGATCCAATCCCTCTTCGCACGATTTACGTGTGTAGATGGCGCAGCGAATTTCCTGGCTGTTGGGTTTCTTGATACGATTCATGATTTCCTCCCAAGGCGGAAGAACATGAAGCCGTTCACGTGAGAGCCGGTGATCAACTTTGCAATAGCAGAGAGCGACCGAAATCGGCGTCCGTCGTATTCGAAGCCCTCCTCATCGACCAAGACGCGAATCATTTTCCCTTTATAGTCGCGCTCAATCCAACTACCGGGACAGGGAAGGCGAGAGTCGCGGTTCACATTTGAATCGCTCATTCCAATGGCATGTCGATCATCCATCGAGTTACACCGGGGCGCTGTCACACGAATGTCTGCATCGTTGGCCAGTTCCGTTGCTCGCTGTCTCGCTCGCTGAGATAGCCCGCCCTCCGCGTTCGCTTGCAATCGCCATGCGATCCTGCGGATAAGGTAGCGTTTGTGGCGGCTTCTTGTCGGTTCGCCAAAAATCGCTTCAAACTTCTGGGTTAGCTGATTGACCTTCATTGTCTCTAGCAGGGCAATCTCTGCTTTGAGTCGTATGTTCATATGCAATCTCCGATGTGGGTGTTTTCGACGCAGGGATGGTTTGCGGATTCGCAAACCCCAGACACAGAGAGCCGTGTGTTTGCGAGTGGCTCAAGGCCGAGACCGCGAATGCCAGACGATTTTTCCACATTCTCAGAACAGCAATACCGACGTTGCCGAATGGCGGATTCTGCCAGCAGGCTGACCAAATCGCGTCTCGCCTGCGACGTTTGGCTTGACTTTTTGCGTGATGCTTTGCTCATGACCCCTGTTCATTGGGATAACAGCCATCTGCTGCATACGTTTGCATTGAGCATAAGCCTTCATGTGGGTTAACTCTGTTTTCCTCTTTATTAAGAACTCCAAACGGAGGCGGTTTGGTTGCGAATCGTTAAAAAAAGTTGGCAACCAATCAGTCGCAGAAGAAGGTAATCGACACTTCCAAAACTTTTGCTGGCAACGGTGACCAGACGTGTCGCTTCCTTCGCATTCAATAACCACCGTCGGGAGTGACTCTCGTTGGATGGAAAATGAGGCGGACAGGAAACGATGGAAAATCGAGGCCATTTCACGTGCTTGGACCAGACGTGTCAGAGACGCCGCATTCTTCATACATGTCGCTCTGGTGTTCGTCATTTGCGAATCACCGGAGCGTCTGAGTTCCCCGACAAACCTGGGCATTGCGACGCTTTCTGGGCTACCTCTGAGCGAAAAAGCATCGTGAATCCAGGGAGGATGATCGCTTCGATTCGCTTCCAATCTGCCGCCATCACGGCCAGCCAAGGAGGTGTGATGCGGTCGCTCCGAAACCAACCACCCAACCACGGACGAAACCAATGAATACGACCACGTTTGGATGTCAACTGCGAGAACTACGACTTGCCCACAACATCACCTTGCGAGACTTCGCCAAGCGACTCGGCGTCACACCCACGTATGTCTCCCAAATCGAACAAGAGTACTGCAAGCCGCCCAAAGCCAACGTGGTGGAGAAAATGGCAACGATCCTTGGCCAGGACGTCGACGAGTTTTTGACACTCGCGGGCCGACTACCCGAGGACCTGTGCGAAGTGATCCGGACCCATCCAGCATCGATGGTCACCTTCCTGCGCAGCGCCGCACGTTTGACCGAAACCCAGATCGCTGAATTCGCCCGCCAAGCCACCGCTCTGCAACTGCAAAACGAATCCTGACCATGACACAAACGCTCGCTCAACCCCATGCCAAACAGATTGATCATGCAGCCGAAAAGTTTTTCAAGGAGACATTCACCCGACGTCTGGCCACCCCGGTCGTTCCCTTCCCGCTGGAATGGCTGATGAGCGATTTGCGATTAAGCGCAGCCTGGGTCGACATGCGAAGCATTCTGCCGACAGTCGAATCACTCGCGTTTTTATGCGTGCCGTATCGCAAGATCCTGGTCGACGAAAGCCTGCACCCCAACGAGTCACCCCAATTGCATTCACGTTTGCGTTTCACCCTCGCTCACGAAATCGGGCATTGGTGTCTGCACCGGAACGAACTGGGCGTCGCCATGCACTGGTCTTGCCGTGAACCGGCCCGAGAAATGGTTCGTGAACATGAAGCCAATCGTTTCGCTGGAGCGTTGATGATACCGGCGGATTTACTGCGTGCAGCATGGCGACAACGCTTCGGTTCGCGACCACTGCAGCGCGAAGATTTATTGCCCGATCGCGTGCAGCTCATTCGTGAAGAGGTCATTCGTCGGCAATACCAGCCCAAGGGTGAGGATGCCACGGAAAACCTGATGTTTGAGGGTGCCGTCTCGGCGCTAGCGTCCGAGTTTGGTGTTTCACCGCAGACGATGCGCATTCGCGGCGAAGAGCTCGGGCTGCTCGTGCGTTAATTCAGCTGTTTTTTTGGAAAACGTGTTAGATAATTATTTGTTCGTTTGTACTGAGGCTCCGACTCGCCATGAAAGATACGCATTTGGAACAGACCACACCCCGATCGACGCAGGAACTCTGTGAATCTGAACTTCGTTTATTGTCAGTATGTCAACAGATTCGATTCGGCAGCCTGTTTGGACTGCTTGTTACCGATGGCAAACCATCGTTCAATCCACCGCCAAAGATGCGGCGCAGCCTAAAATTGAACGAAAAGTCCGTGAGACCAAAACCAAACTCGTCTGGTTTCGCATTAAAGGATAAGCATCGGCTGCTGCTTCATGTGATCAGGGAAATGCGTTACGGCACGATCGATCGCATTGACGTTCGCAATGGGCTTCCCGAAGAAGTCAGCATCGAAAGCGAAATCGACTGATTTCGCCGACCAGCCCATTCGACCAGCCTACTCGACCAACCAACACCCTCTAACCCACACGATTTTGATCACCAGACAGTCGGCCGACCACCAAGTGGACGCCGTTGTGGGTGACGCTCCCGAGAACAGGCGAGCTGAACTGCACAATGGTCCCACTTCGCCAATTTTCAGTGCCAATTGTTACTTCGCACGCTTGTTTCTCCGCGTCACTCACGACGGTCCCGCTTCCAATCTTCGGCCTCTCCCGAATCCCAAGGAAGTGCAGTCAAGAAATGAGTTCGCAAGGAACCCTCACTAAACCAAAACGTAGTCGTCAAAGCGCAACCGATACGCTGTCAGCGGATCCCACTGAGCTGGCAAGACAGGTTTTGGAATTGCCGTTCACCGATTCCCTGATTCGTCGGAAAGCCAGCCAGCTGACCCGCCACCGCGGCTTTAGTGACACCGACGACGAAGACATAACTCAGGAGTTAAGGATTTCCGTCTATCTCGCGTGCCTGAAATACCGGCGAAGCGAGGGAGCGATCGAGTCGTTCATTACCACCGTCGTCCGCAATCGCGTCGCTGAATTGGCCCGCAATCGCGCCGCAAAACGCCGATCGCCTGAATGTGAGGCGGGATCGCTAAATCAAATCATCGATACCGGTGACGGTCCGGTTCAGTGGGTCGACATGTTCGATGTCGAGAAACATGGGCGACCCCGTGCCGGTCAGCGTCGCGGGGACTCTGAGCAGGTTGAGTTGTTACATGACATCGAAGCCGTCCTCGAAAAGCTAAGCAACGAGACCCGCGAGGTCGCGCGATTGCTGATGCACTACAGCTCGGCGGAGATCGAACAGCAACTCGGCATGCGGCGAGGAAAAATTCGTAGCCATATCTCGCTGATACGGGAGCATTTCGAGTCGTGTGGCCTGCACGACTATCTCGGAATATAGAAATTTCACAACCAATCCCGCTTCGTTTGGAGAGCTCAATCATCATGTCATCACCACTCATACAAGTCGTCGATTCACTCATCCAGGAACCTGCGGCCGAGTATCATGCCCAGTCGGGAAGGAATCTCAGTAGCCACTTACTGGCTCGTTTCCGTGAAAGTCCGCTCCTCTATCATCGCACGGTCGCCGGCGAAGTCGACGAGATTGATCGTCCTGCGTACTTGCTCGGACAAGCTGCTCATGCGTTGATTCTGGAAGGGCGCGCGGCTTACGAGCGGCAGTTCGCCGTGGGCGGACCAGTCAACCCGAAGACCGGGCAAACGTACGGCGCGAACACCAAAGCGTTTCAGGTTTGGGCCGACTCGCAGGGGAAACCGGTGTTAACTGACGCCCAGGCATTGCTGGTCGAACAACTCAGTCATGCGGTGCTGCTGCATCCGATCGCCGAGCGATTGCTCGATGACGGTGTGGCCGAAGGTGTTCTGCGGGCGGACTACTCGGGCATGCCTTGTCAGATTCGGTTGGACTGGTTCAGTCCCCAAAACGGCATCGTCGATCTGAAAACGTGTAACGACTTGACTTGGTTCGAGTCCGACGCTCGACGGTTCGGCTACATGCATCAAATGGCGTTCTACCGCGCCGTCGTCTCGCAATTCGCCCAGATGCTGGTTCCGGTCCACATCATCGCCGTTGAGAAAAAAGAGCCGTATCGCTGCGGTGTCTGGCAGGTTGGGCAGGACGTGCTGGGTCAGTGCCAGAACGAAAACCAAGAGGCAATCGAGCGGCTGAAACGCTGCCAAGCCAACGATCACTGGCCAACCGGCTACGAGCAGATTCGTCAATTCGATTACGTGTGATTCATTTGAACCGTTTTAAACCCCTAACAGAAAGAGAAAAATCCCATGATTGCTCCCATCACCAGCCCAGCGTGTGAGTGCGACTCCAGTCGGCGTCTCGACATCGACCAGCGGGTCAATGTCTCACTCGCCTTCAAGAGCTACTTGCGTGCCCAGCGCGAGTACAACGCGGCCGCCCGCCGCTTCAACGAATCGTGCACCGAGCTGCGAAAGCACTTGGAGCCGAATCTGCGCGTCGTGATTCGCGCCGATGAGGGTCATTACCTGCTGCAGGTCGACCCGTCGTGCGAATTCGACATGGAACCCATTGAGACTATCTAACAGAAGGAGATGGAAAGCAGGATGCAATTACTACAGAAAGTGACAACCGGCCGGCAAAACCGGCCACGACGTGTGTTGCTATACGGCACTCACGGCATTGGAAAATCGACTTTCGGGTCGCAGGCCGACCGGGCCGTGTTCATTCAGACCGAAGACGGTCTTGGTGAGATCGACTGTGCGAGGTTTCCCCTTGCCATTAGTTATCGAGACGTCATGACTGCGATCGAGGAGCTGTACTCGTCAGAGCATGATTTCGCCACCGTGGTGATCGACAGTGTCGATTGGCTCGAGCGGCTGATCTGGGGCGATGTCTGCCGGGAACGGCAGGTCGATTCGATCGAGGACATTGGTTACGCCAAGGGTTACTCGTTCGCGCTGACCCAGTGGCGACAGCTACTTGCCGGACTCGATGCCCTGCGTCTGGAACGTGGCATGACCATTGTCCTACTCGCTCATGCACGCATCGAGCGGTTTGAGAACCCCGAGACCGACACTTACGACCGCTACGTGCCAAGGCTGCATCGTCTTGCGTCACAGATCGTTCAGGAGTGGTGTGACGAAGTCTTTTTCGCCACCTACAAGGTCTACACCAAGACGAGTGAGGAGGGTTTCAATCGCAAGAAAGCCAAGGGGGTCGGCACCGGCGAGCGAGTTCTTCGCACCACCGAGAGACCGGCCCACATGGCCAAGAACCGACTGCAAAATCTGCCAGAGGAGTTGCCGCTCAACTGGAAGGCTTATTCCGACCACTTTACCAACCGTGACTCGAGCGAAGGAGAACTCGCCAATGACTAGTCTTCAAGGATTTGATGCCACCGCCGTGGAGCCGACCACACCGATTGAACCGGTGCCAAGCGGCAAATACGTCGCCATGGTGATTGAGTCGGAAAATAAACCGACCAAAGCCGGCACCGGACACTACCTGCAGTTGACGTTTGAAATACTCGAAGGAGATTACAAAGGACGTTTGCTCTGGGCTCGGCTCAATCTCGACAATCCGAATGCCCAGGCGGTTTCGATCGCCAGGGCGGAACTGTCGTCGATCTGCCGCGCCGTGGGAGTAATGCAGCCCAAGGATTCAATGGAGCTGCACAACCTGCCCATGGTGATCTCGGTTCGCTGCCGTAAACGAAGCGACAGCGACGAAATGTCGAACGAGATCCGCGGCTATGCGAGGAAAGAGGCTGCCGGTGCCGGGGTTCAATCTGGTACGCACGCGCCGCCATGGAACCGAACGGCGTAACGCTGATGCGGGAAAGGAGCCCAGGGATGGGAAGACGATCACGCAATAAGGGAAAGCGTGGAGAACGGGAGGCTGCTCGCGAGATTTCGAGGGTGCTGGGGATCAGCGCCCGACGCGGGCAGCAGTACGCCGGTGGGAGTGACTCACCGGATGTCGTGACCGAGTGTGATGATCTGCACATCGAGGTCAAACGCTCCGAGCGGCTAAGCCTCTACAAGGCGCTCGATCAATCGATCGTGGATGCGGGTGAAAGACTCCCGCTCGTCCTGCATCGCAGCAACCACAGACCGTGGGTCGTCGTGCTGCGTTTGGACGATCTAACTCGGCTGACAGAAATCTTAAACGGACTGAAATCTTAGGCATGAAGCTACGCCGATACCAACAAGCCGCCGTCGATGCGGTCTACGATCACTTGCGCACCCGTGGTGACAATCCGGTGGTGGTCATTCCTACCGCGGGTGGCAAAACGCCGGTCATTGCAACCATCTGTCGTGATGCAGTCACTCGCTGGTCGGGCCGAGTGTTAATCCTTGCCCATGTGAAAGAACTACTCTCTCAAGCCGCAGATAAACTGCAATCGATCGCACCGGACCTGAATGTTGGTGTCTATTCTGCTGGTCTTGGGTCGCGAGACACTGCCGGCGATATTCTCATTGCGGGGATCCAGTCTGTTTATAAGCGAGCGGCTGAACTGGGGCATTTTGATTTGGTATTGGTTGACGAGTGTCACCTGATCCCTGCATCAGGAAATGGCATCTATCGTCGATTTCTCGAAGATGCCCAGGCGATCAACCCGCTGTTGCGCGTGATCGGTTTCACTGCCACTCCGTACCGACTCGATAGCGGTTCAATCTGTAATGATGATGGCCCCCTTCACAGCACATGCTTCGAAGTCGGCGTGCTTGAATTGATTCGAGATGGCTATCTGTGCCGGCCGGTAGCAAAAGCGGGTGCGTCAAAAGCTGACACGACTCATCTCCACGTCCGCGGCGGCGAGTTCGTCGCAGCGGAAGCTGAATCCTTGATGAACACCAAACAGCTGGTTGACTCGGCTTGCCGTGAGATCGTGGACGCGACCGGTGATCGCCAATCATGCTTGATCTTTGCCGCCGGTGTTGACCATGCCCGGGCGATTCTCAC
>Ga0315320_10004080_pt1 | contig 11957 bp, 6 predicted proteins | sample M140m21515metaG_FD_203458 | JGI IMG/M metagenome (GOLD analysis project Ga0315320, IMG submission 203458) | Ammonia-oxidizing marine archaeal communities from Monterey Bay, California, United States - M1 40m 21515 | ecosystem: Environmental > Aquatic > Marine > Coastal | place: USA: California...
TGCATTGATGCGCTCCATAAGGATACTCTGCATGTCGTCCATGTACTCACACAGATACGGACCAGCTAGCGCACTACGACGATCCCATCCCATGATTGAGCGTGCAAGCGTGGGAGAGAATTTTTGCTCGGTCAGTGCCATCTCCAACCATCCATCGGAGTCGGCGAACATACGGCCTAGCTCGTACATGAACATAGTCTTGCAAGACTCCTGTGCACCGTTGACCTCCAGTAGGACGCCAAGCGGTAAGCAGCCACAGTCAAACAGGTACTCGAGTACGAAGGGGCATGCCAGTCCCAGCTGTACAGCGTCGTCACCTGGCAGCATGTACAGTGATCGGTCCCTCTTGTTTTTATGCTCTTTATGCAATGCCTGAGCCATGATGTCACGGGCGCTCAGTCCTCCCTCTTGTGATGCAGCTTTCTTTTTAGCCATATTGTTCCTTTATTAGTCCTTTCAGCGTTGAAGAAGAAGGCCCCAGAGATTTCCCCTGGGGCCATATAAATTTATCCGAGAATTGATTCTCGGTTGTCTACTATGCTGGCTTTACAACGCGCTTGATAGCTTTCTTAACTACCTTCTTCTGCGGGGCAGCAGGAGCAGGTGCTGGGGTGGCGGGAGCTTCCATGTCTTTGAATGGGTTCTCAGCGGACAGTGGTGATCCAACGCTTGCAGCGGGCGCGGCAGTTGCCTCGTCATCGTCTTGGATGTTACCGGCACATGCAACCTGTGAAGTGTTGTTCAAGATTGCACGAACACCAGAGTATGCGAAGAACTCTGGATTGTCGGCCATACCATAGCTCAGGAGGCTAGGAACCTTAGCGAATGCCTGAGCAAGGTACTCAGCTCGCTGCTCATCCTCTGGCACGTCGAAGTACTCGTAAAGAGGTCGGCTGTTCTCCAGTACGCTACGTACGGAGTCGTTGTTGACAGCACTTCCGTCTACTTTAAAGCGGCTACGAGTAGCGCTGAAAGGCAGGTATACAGTTTCATGGAAGTTGACGTCGTAGGACTGGAATCCATCTGAGGATACTTCCTGTGAAGGTGCGTTGCCATACTCATCAGGAGCGAAGGCAGCACTGATGTAGTCCTGCTTGCCTTTCATATAAATGACAGCGTACTTAGCATCTGGGCAGATACAGGTAACGTCGCCCAGCTTGAAGTTGGAACCGTAGTCCTCACGTGCCATAGGATTAAAGTCCTCATTGGCGGCGTTGAGGGTTTTGAACAGCTTGTTGCTAGTTGCAGTACTGAGCATCATAATCTGAGGAATGTCAGACTGGTTGTAGCCCAGGGGTGCGGCGTTACCGTCAGACACTTGGTTGCTAACAGTATTAAGTACACCTACACGCATGAAAGCATTACCACGAGTAGGATTCGAGAACCACTGCTTCATGTAGCTGACGTCTTTGTTGAGGCCAGGCCATTCTGTACGAGGGTCGATACTTTCGCCATCACGACCACGGACAATCTTTCCGGACTTGTAGGCGGCCAGGCAACGTCGATAGAGCATCGCCTCAATGGTGTTGCGGGCATCATCCATGTCAGACGAAGTGATCCAAGTCAGGCTGTCGTTGATTTTCGAATCTTCTTGGCCTGGAGAAGGAATGCTCTTGTAGCCCCAGCTGTTAGCCATGGGCAGAACCAGTGCCCATGGGGTGAAGTCTCGGTCGCCAGTGCCGTAGCGATACTCTTCGATAGCACAGCCTTCTCCCGACTCGTTACGTACGAGGCTAGGTGCAATGTGTACAATCATAGGCTCCTGCTGAGCCACACGGGCCTTGAGGTCTTTGTCGTAGTAATTTGTGGACGGCTTAACCAAGTCGACACTGGTCTCAGGGTTGAACACGCGCCAGGACTGATAACCGTTGTTACCACGCTTGACGTCTGTACCACCAACTGAACCGCGCTTGATTTGTGGAATTGCCATAATTCTTTTTCTCTTTCTTGTGTTTAAGTATTTTGGGTGCGTAATAGTTGTATGCTTTTGGGATTACTCCCAGATGCCTTCGTCGTTTTGCTTGTAACCTCCGAGCGACGGACATAGACCATTTCTGATGAATCGTTCAACAGAAGGATCTTTGCCCCAAGCTCCGTAGATATCAATAGAGGATCCAAAACGATACTCGCTAGCGCCTGGTAAGACGTGACCATCTAGGTCGGTGGGAATCAGTGGGATGTCGTCTACCATGCACTTCTTTAGTACTCCGCCGTCTTGTCGGATTACTTCCATCATTTCGCTAGCAGGCACATGCAGGAACACGGCGTCATGAATTGTTAGTACAACCTTGTACCTCATGTTGTGCTGCTTAGCGTGGTCTAGCAGGTTGCGGCAGGCCATAGACATAGCGTCTGCCACCCCACCTTGCATAGGGGTATTCATAGCCTCACGTTCGTATGCTTTACGTTTCTTCTCGTCGTCTGTATGAGGGAATCTTCGAAAGCGACCGAACATGTTGCACATCCAGCCTGGCTTTGTCACTCTGTTGCGACAAGCCAAGAAGAATGGCTCAAGGTTAGGGTATGTGTTGAAGAATGCTCGCTGCACAGCGGCAGCTTCATCCTTAGTAACGAACACCCCTTCCTCCTTAACTGCGGTAGCGATAGCTCCAGGGCCTCGACCGTAGAGACTGCCGAATACCACAGATTTACCCACGGTACGTAGGTGACTAGCATTTACACTCTTGAGGCCAGCCTTAGTTGGCGCACAGTTGAATTTGAATGCTTGTACCGTAATGTTGCTGTGGATGTCGAAGAAGTCTGGATGGTCATCCGGTAGCAGGTTACGTTGGCAGTGGTCGATCATAATGTCGTCCTGTGCCATGATAGCTGCCATCATTAGCTCGGCACCGCTGTAGTCAGCCTCAACCAAGAACCAGTCCTCGTTACCCTCGGTGTCATGGCAAGCGTCATCGGGAACGAAGATAGCGCGGGCGGATACGTTAGTACCCGGCTGATTAAGAATCCTAGCTAAGTCTGCCTCGCGGCTTTTACTAAGATTCTGCATAGCGGGACCACGGGAAGCCCAACGTCCAGTCTCCTTAGTTTGGGTCATCCTAGTACGTACCTTGCCGTCACCGCAGATTAGGGTGGATAGGCCTGCTTCGTAAGAGTTGAACCCGTTCTCGTCCTTCTCATTCTCACCTTCGACGGTGGTTAGAGGTGGACGCACCAACTGCTTTAGGGCTTGGTCGATTACTCGAAAGTCCCTTAGAAGCCCGATGATCTCGGTGCAGTCTTCTTCTATCACTCGCCACTTACCGTTGACGTACCTACGGACTTTTAGTTTGTCCGCAGTATGGAACATCTCACCTAGTGACTGCTTCTTAGTACAAGGAGCATAGATCATCTCCTTACTTTCTTCCCGGACTACTGACCACTCGATAGGGTACTTGCCGGTTGTACGTAGAGGTTCCGCCCTAATAGTCTTGGCTCCGCCAGGACGTGTGCGTCTCTCTTTACCGTACTGTTGCCTGTTACCATTCAACTCCTCGCCGAACAACGCCTCAGCGAACTCGAACTTAGAACGAGGGTTGAAGTCAGGCCAGCAAAGGAATTCCCTAACCTTTTGCAGTAGCTCGTCGCGTCGTGCGGTAAAGCTATCGGCTAATCCGTCCAAGGTCTGACGGCAGGCACGCAGTCCAGTGCAGTTGATCTCCAGAGCGGCTAGTGCTGCTCTGTGGGAGATCCAGTATGCCTTGGAACAGTCGTTACCGTAGCGGTCAGCCTTGATGTAATCCAGATACTTGAACGCCAACTCTAGTTCGGCGCTAACGTCCCAGGCGGCATAAGGGTACAGGATGTCATCTGGTATCCATCCGTAACCATTCTTCTGTGTTTGAAGATCCGACTGGTACTTGGCGACAATAACGGCTTTGGCTTTCGTCTTCTCAGCGTAGTCCTCACGGGCTTGCTGTACTAGACCACGGATTTCATTGATCTGACCTATCTTCTTCTCTAGGCCAGGTGTAATTGTCTTAGCTGCATTGAGCTGCCGATTAAGACTAGCAGATCTAGAACGCAAGCGCTTAGACTCCTTGTTGTATAGCTTCTTGCTATCACGCCAAGGCTGCAAGTCCCTCTTCGTCTGCTTATGCAGTTCGGCCCTGGCATCTTTCTTAAACGTGTCTAGTACCTCACTGTACTTAGGTAATGTGGTGTGGGCTAGTAGTTGATCGTCTAGAGAGAATAGCGCGGTCTCGTCCCAGGCGTGTGCCATCAGCTCAGTAGCTACTCCGCCCTTGTCTTGAATATCTTCATGAGTAGGGGCAGCATCGTACATGGGCCTGAAGTCACATCCGTGGTATGTAAGCCATTCCATGTCGGCGGTGAAGTAGTGGCCGACTACCCGTTTACCTTTCATGGAGGCTTCACACATTTTCATACATTCTTCAAACGCTCCTTCGGTAGTCCAGTTACCTTCTGCGTCTCGTCGCTTAAAGCAAGGCTCACCTCCAGCCTCAGTTAGAGCGATGACGTAACCCTTCTCTACACTGTGGGTAAATTGAATACAGCGTAAGTAGGCGTCATCGTTCTGAGGATGGTCACCTTGCCACTCGGCATCCCATGCCACCAGATCCCTAGGCGCATTCTCTGTAGCCTCTTTTAGGCACTTAGCTAGCGTCTCGGTGTCTTTAATCAGAACCCAGTCGTAGTCATCCATGGTCTTTCCTGGACCTTTGTTGGCTACGACATCGCTGAAGTGGTTGAGCTGACGATGTAGTCGCTGCTCAGCATGAGTTCTTACGTTTGACCCCTCTCGTCTCCTATCATGTATGACAGAGTTAGGATGGTTAGACGCTACGAACTTTGTAGTAAACGATACGTCCATGCCGTTCGCATCTACATAGCTAAACTCGCGTTCTTCTACTTGAGTGTCCAGTTTGCTGAGGGTGAACTTACTGCCTAGTACTGCTTTTACAGCGTCCACGCCCAACAACAGGCACACTTTGGGTTTGACTAGCATGATCTGCTGCCACAGCAAATGGGCTTGCGCTTTCTTCCAGTGGACTGGAATGGAGTTCTTGTCCTCTAGCTGTGTAGTAAGCATGATAGCGGTAACATAGGTCTGTTCCTGTAGGTCTAGACCGAAACCGGATATCGCTAACTCTTTGGATAGGTAGTCGCCTGCTGTGCCAACCAAGTGTCTTTTGTTAGACAGCTCCCAGTTGTTTAGGCACTTACCTACAATCATGTAGTCACATTCTTCTACGCCCTCGGATATCTTGTCGGTCTCAGCGTACCAACGATGTCCGGGCAATAATTGCATCAACTTCTTAGTACCTGCTTTATCACGGGAGAACTCTACGTTAGTACCTCCTTTGTGATACAGGCACAGTTTAATTAACTGCTCTACTGTCATACGGTTCTTTTCTGCCCACAATTCTAGATCCGATCCTACCGGAGCGGGCACCTGATCTATGGGTACGATTAACCTCGACATGGTCTACCTCTTGGGATAGTGATTCCGTCACTTGCTTTAGCTTCCCTTACGATGTAATCCCACATGTACTCAAAGTCCAGTGAGCCTGGGTCAGTACCTATGGGAAGCCGTACGTCAAGTATGGGGTTGTTTGGCGCAAGTTGTGCCAACTCTTGTCTAGCTACCACGTTGTGGTGCTCTTTACCTTTGGTTATCTGTACGGCATCCATTTCGGGATCTAGTAGTACTACACAGGGTTTGCCGGGTCGCTTATTAAGTACCGCAGCTATCTTGCGTAGTTTCTGGGAAGTGACTTTCTTACCGAAGCAAGCAGCTCCAGCTCGACCAACACCCCACTTGTCGCCTGGCCCCTCAACGGCTACCAGTACGTCCTCCTGCATAGCTTCGCCTAGTCCATATACCACACCTCCGATAGCCGAGTAGCTATGTCGCCACTTTGGACCTTCGAAGTCGGGAGTAACAGCACGAGCTGTCCAACCAGTTAGTTCGACCTTTCCGTTCTTCTTACTCCAGAAGGGCGCTACTAGCCGTTGAGCTACGCTAGTGACTACTAAGGAAGGACAATAGGCAACGCCGTACCTCTCAGCCAGTACTTGCGTGTCAAATGATCTTGACCAGCAGAACTGTACTGCGGGGTGTTCAGGTTTGGTCATAGCCAAGGTGTGAATGTTCTGCATACCCTTGGGCAATACCAGCTTGCCTTCACGCCTAGGCTTAACCTTTGCATCCTTGTTAATCATTAGGCAACCTTCTTCGCCGTACAAGATGCTATTCAGCAACTCTTTGCGATTCTCCCAGTCCTCATGACACGCCTCGTTGAAGCAGTTCATGGTCCAGGTGATTACCTTCTCACAGTAAGGATCTTCAGTACCGAACCTGTGATTGATCTGCAGTCGTTTACGGGTGTCCCCACAAAACGGACAGTCTACTACAAATTCTTCACCACCTGACTCACCTTCGTCTTTAGACAGCTTATGTCCGTCGAAGTGGTCAGATACATAACGCATCTTTCGCCAACCACCAGGATCACCTGCATAGTTGACTTTAACGTTGGCTCTACCAAACGCATCGCAAAGACGAGTGTATAGGTCGGGGTTAAGTAGTTCGTTAGAATTCATCTACACCTACCTCGCTAAGTCCCATGTCAGGTAGCTCATCTTTACTTATGATGGAGCCGTTAAGAATGACGTGAGTGTCATCGGCGGATTGCCAGTTGCAGAAGTCGCCTTTCAAGTGGCCGACAATATCTGGCTGACTGGAACCTCGTCGTGACTTAGAGTGTACAAACACGGCATACCCCTCACGGGTAGGTAGACCGTTTACGAAACAGAAGTCGCAGTTCTCGGCGAAGGCTTTACAGTCCTTGAACTTGTTAGGGTCAGGACGTGAGCCGGGTCGTCGCGATGCTTCCTCTGCTGCTAGCTGATGAGATACCCATACGAAGCAACCCAGAGGGTTTGCCACGTCGTACTTAAAACGGAAGGGTAGATCCTCAATTAGTTTACGCTCAGTGTTGTCGCCTACTCGGTTGATAACGCGCATATGAGCACGTACACAGGTACCGGCATAGTCAACGAACACAGCTTCAACTCCAGGACTACCGATCTTCAGTTGGTGTCCATCAATAAACTCTCTAACACCATCTACGAATCTCACTGCTAGCGGAGTGTGGGAGGGATCGCTACCAGAGAAGTTACCTACGATGATGTTTGCGTTCAGCATCTTACGTGCACGAGTGAATCGCTCAAGCTCAGCCAATGGCCAGTCTTGTACTTTGCCTTGCTTGCACAAAGCTATCTGTTTAGCGAATAACTCTTTCTCGTAGTCTTTGTAGTCTCTACCCTTAGAGAACACTGAGGAGTCTCGGTTCCAGACCCAGTCCTCGATGATGTTCCTTTTGATGTTAGAGCTGAAAGACAGAGTGTGTGCCAGTGGATCCTCTACCTTCTCGTAGTTGAAGATATATACGATCTTTGGCTTACGTCCTTCGCGCTCGGCTGCCATTCGCTCATTACGAGCTACTGTGACAGCTATCTGGTTGGCGAAGGTACTTTTACCGCTACCGCGAGGTGCGGCATGTCCGATGATGTCACCTGTAGCTGGGCCTGTCCCGCCGGAGTACAGGTCTACAATCGGATGAGAAGTAGGAATGAACCTACCCATCTTTCTGTTGTCTAGGGATTCACCGAAGGTAGGAGCATACCTATCGTCGTTGGTGGCATGTGCCTGCAACAACGAGTCCTGTGCCTGCTTCAAAGCGTCGGTAATATCTACCTTGCCACGCTGCAGGTTACGTACGGTATCTTCATTGATCAGGTGAGCGATGAGAGCGTCTAAGGTTTTGTTAGCCAACCTAGCTTGGTTCTCATCGTACCTGATGTAGTCTTCTTCGGTATCCAAGGAAGGATTAGCAGTGCTCTCGATGTGAGCATACTGATCTGACACCTGAGTGCCCAGCTCGGCTACCGCCAGCTCTTCCTGTAGTTGTGTAGCTAACAAGCTACGTAGCATTTTAACGTCGGGCAGAGTGTTGCCGTTGTTGTCCCAGTAGCGGGCAACACAGTTAACAACAAGCTGCAGATGAGGCTCACCCATTTTGCGGTCAGCCATTACCTCAACGAATCGACGATAGAACGCCTCGTCTATACATAACCAGGAAACCATTTGAGTCTGGAAACCTAGAAGTGGTGGTTTACTGCTGTTTATCGTCATAATTGTATACCTCTGGGGGAAGTACGGGATGTGCTTTCAATAACGGAGACAGGAATATAGGCACTAGCTCTTGGTAAGCAACAGGTGCTAATAGATATTGCTGAGTAGCGTCATGTTCAACGTCTTCGTTGTAAAGACTTGTGTCTTGCAAATAGCTGGCGAGTATCACTGGGTCTTTGATTAAGTCTAAGTAGACGCAAGCCTTAGACTCTTCAGATACATCGGAGGTGCCATAGACGTTTTCGATCTCAAAGTTCAAGTGCTTTAGTGATGCCACACAAGAATTGATGTACGATTTAATCTTTACGTTGTAGTTAGCGTTTAGTCGCTCAGCCTCAATAGGTAACGAGAACATCTGCAGAGGCTTTAGTTCCAGTGTCCTACCGACTTTGATCGCACAGTCGCTTGCCGCACGTATTACTTGGAGAGCATTGACTTTCATCAGCTCACACGCATCTAGGAACTTAGGTATGTCCTGGCACACGGCAGCACTAGGTGCCCACTGTTGCCAAGGTTTACCTACTAGCATCCTACGGCGCTTGGTCTGGTTCGTGTACTCACGTAGTACATAGAACGAGAATTGATTATCGGTCATTTAACGTCCCTCCATTTAGGTTGTTCGTATCCGATCTCGTCGTAAGAAGACTTACGCTTACTGGCCCTACCCCGAGTAGAGTCGTGGTACTCGTCGATGAAGTCAATCAGTTCACCGTGCTTCTTGCCTGGATGTAGTCGTGTTAGACGTCCAGGTATTTGGGTAGAGTCCTGATGAGAAGATCCACCGTCGGCACGAATTAGCGTACCTAGGGCAGGGAAGTTTACACCCCGCTTCCAGACCGAGTTGCAGATGGCTAGAGGTATCTTCTCTTCCGCGAAGTCCTCTTTAATCTTCTCTAGGCCTTTACGCTTAGGACGCTCCTCATCAGCGCTTACTAAGCCTTGAGCTATTAGCTGTTGCCAACGCTCCTTGGTAGGCTCAGCGTGCGCTACAGGGCAGTCGAGTAGCTTACGTAGGACGTATACATGCTCTAGCGTCTTGGCGTATACAAGTGTTTGATGCTTGTCAGATCTCTCTATCGCTAGGTCTGCGATAATCTTGTTTCGATCTTCATTACGCCAGAATACTTCACGTTCAAAGTCAGGAGAGCTTGGGTTTAGTGAGGGGAAGGTTTCGTTCTGCACACGGACCCAAGTGACCTTAACAGGTACGATGTCGTTTTGCTTGACACTTTGCAGATAGGTGGACTGTACGCGGTTGTCACCGAATACGTACTCCAACCAAGGGTCTGCGTTGTCATTACGGTCATCGTGGTTAGCCGAGAAAGCAAATGCTCGTCTTGCGTCTACAGCCATAAGCGGCTGCATACGTTTGATCGTTGCACACTCGTGTTTCTCGTCAAGAATAAGAAAGTCCCACTCTTGGTCTAGAAACTCAGTCAAGCATCCAATGGAACAGAACTGTACTCTGCCAGCGGATAGCTTTTTACTACTACAGTAGACTCCGGCATCTACGCCGCCATTCATACATACGTCTTCCCACAAGTCTTTTAGTACAGACTGGGAGTAGGTTGTAATCAGGAACCTAGCTTTTGGGAATATCTTACACAGCTTACGAATGATGTAAGACTTACCTGCACCAGTAGCTGCTACATACTGACCGGTCTCATGGGTCAGTATGTCGTCGATGATAGCCTGCTGGTTATCACGCCATTCGGTTTTCTCCAGGAACTTCATGTCCGGTATAAACCTTTTGGCACCTTCTACATCTACTGGGAGGGTATCTACGCAGTCCAACTCGTAACCGTAGGCTTCGAATAGTGCGTATAGCTTATCTATAAAGCCATAGCCTATGAGGTAATACTTTCCACCATTGTCGTCATCGAACACTTGAAAACAAGGCTCGGGTACAATCGTGTACTTGGTCCTACCTCTTACGCGCTGTGACACCCTTCTATTAACTACAAAGTTTTCATTAATTGCCCGGCGCAGTTGAGGGTCGCCAGGATCGTTTACACGCAATAGAGAATACTTGCGGTAAGATAGTGCACGTTTAAGCATGCAAACTCCTTTGTTATTTGAGGGTGACGATCTGAGTAGACCTCCTAGCTATTGAGGCATGGTGAGTTACTACCACACCTTGTCGACCATTGGTCTCCATCTCCGTAGATAGTTTGCCGATAACGTCGGCTACGTTTAACAGTCGCTCTTCGTCTAGGTTTGCGGTAGGCTCGTCTAAGCAGAAGAAAGGTAGTTGACCTGCGAACACAGACGCCCTTGCTAGCCAGAAGGCTATGCCAAGGCAGAGACTTTGTCCAGTAGACAGTCTTTTAGCAGGCTCAGTGCTGCCATCCTGGTGTGTTACTTCGAAAGCAAACTCTTCAGCATCTACGGATACTTGAAAAGGTACGCCTAGGCTGAGCAGGTACTCGTTAACCTGCGCGGTAGTCCTGTGTAGCATACCTGCAACTACAGAGGAAGGCAGGCTGTCGCGGTGACAGATCTGCCTAGCACGTTGAGCTACAGCTAACCATTCGTCTAGCTTCTTTAGCTTACGGCGCTTAGCTCGCATCTTTCTCAGTTGATTGCTGATAGTATCCACCGAACTAGAGTAAGCGATTAGTGCCGCCTGTGATGAGGCTAACTCTAGCTCTTGCTGAATGATTTCATCAGCGCGCTTCTTAGCCGATTCTAATTCACGAGCGGTTACCGTTTTAAACTCAGCTAACGCTTTGTTAGCATCCTCGATCTCACGTTCACCACTAGCTATGCCCTGCTTCTTGGAAGACAGCAACCCGAAGAACTCAGTCTTTAGGGCTTCTGCGCTTTCAAGTGCGGATGAGAATCTACTTAACCTGGCTCTTGCAGCTTTAAGGTCAAACTCCTGCGGCTTACTAATCTCTGCTAGGGCAGCAACAGCCTCTTTAGCTTCGGCTAGCGACTGCTTAGCCTGTTTCATTTGCTGCTTCCAAGAGTCGGACTTGGTTTTGTAACGCATGTCTGCAGACTCTTGCCAGCGATGCAGTCCTAGGTGACTGCGACATACTACGGCTTTGCTCCTAGCAGCCTGTAGGGCGTCTTCTAACTTAGCCACTTCTTCGGGTGAGCTATATGTAATAGGTTGATCGCAAGTAGGGCATGTGAAGTTACCCTCTGCTACCAGCTTTAGTTTAGCCTCGGATGAAGAGATGATCCGCTGTTGCTCAGATAGGCAGCTTGTGGCCTCGTCTTTAGTTAGAGGCTCGCCTACGTCTTTGAACTCTTCAGGGATTGTTTCTTTCTTAGGCTTATCACCGTTGAGCCTAGCGACTTCCGACTCGGCTCGCTTGTGATGAGCGACTAGAGACCTACGTGACTCTTCTTGTTTACGTATATCGGAAAGCACTTGAACGTTAGCCTGAGACTTGCTGACGCAATCAGTCAGGGTCTTGTGCCTCATTTCGTAGTACTTAAACTCTTTCTCTAGAGATTGAGCTTGTACTTTGTATTTCCGTATACGCTCTTTGGCACGGGTCCGAGCTTCTCGGTTAGCCTTTTGCTGTCCCATCAAGTCGTTTAGCCATTGAACGTCTTCTTTAATCTCAAGACGCTCTTCGGAGCTAGGCATGTCACGCAGGGAGTCTTTGACCTCTGCGCTAGCCCCTTTCCAGTTCAGCTTTAGTTGAGCCCAGTCTAGCAGGGCTGCATCCAAGTCTGCGGGACTAAACTCGCCCATACGGGCTTTGTCCTCGTTAGCAATCTCACGCAGGTTACGGTCGATCTTCTCTACGATGTCCAACCCACACAGTGAAGTAAACAGTGCGGC
>Ga0315320_10004081_pt1 | contig 11957 bp, 7 predicted proteins | sample M140m21515metaG_FD_203458 | JGI IMG/M metagenome (GOLD analysis project Ga0315320, IMG submission 203458) | Ammonia-oxidizing marine archaeal communities from Monterey Bay, California, United States - M1 40m 21515 | ecosystem: Environmental > Aquatic > Marine > Coastal | place: USA: California...
CAGTGGTGAGCGTGGTATGCTGATTGAAATTCAGGGAATAACAGGAGCAAACGCATGTCATTCAGGTGTGATGGGAACCCCGTAGTAGTGAAAAAGACTGGGGCCACGACGCGCCTTGAACGAATCATATTCAATGATCGTGAAATCGACGAGGGCTGGCTCCAGAACCTGATGCACGAAAACCCCGGGATTCTTCCAGTAAATGATTTTGACCCGGGTTTTGGACCGCTGATACCCATTGGTCGTGAGATCGGTACAGACGTCGGTCCGATCGACAATCTTTTCGTATCTCCCACAGGGTTGCTGACAATCGTGGAGGCGAAACTTTGGCGTAATCCACAAGCACGACGTGAGGTGGTTGGTCAGGTGATCGATTACGCCAAGGAGGTGAGTCGCTGGGGCTATGAAGAGCTTGATGCTTCTACAAGAAAAGCAAGTGGCAAATCACTATGGGAACTGGTCAGCGGGGCGTCGGCCCCAATCCTCGATGAGCCGCAATTCATTGACACGGTTGCACGCAACCTCAAGGCAGGCAGATTTCTTCTTTTGATTGTTGGTGATGGAATACGCGAAGAGATGGAACGGATGGCGGAGTACCTGCAGGGCACCCCGCAGTTGCGATTCGCGCTGGCACTCGTCGAGTTGCAGGTGTATCGATTTGCCGAGGAGGGTGACTTGCTGGTAACCCCTGTCATCGTGAGCCGCACCAAGGAGATATCGCGGGCAATCGTGCGTGTTACTGGAGATGCGACTGCGAAAGTCGATGTGTCTTTGGATCTGACCGATGTGAATTCCAGCGTTGCTTCGGCGCCACGCCGCGTCATGACGCATCAGACTTTTTTCCAGGAACTGGAAGCAAAGGGCGTCAGTGCACAGGGGATCCGTGTTGCTCAGCGTTTCCACGATGATTTCGATCACGATGACCGCTTTCAAATCGACTGGAATGTTGCGAGTTTTACAATCAAGATGCTTGATCCGGTGAACCCGAGGACCCGATACACGATTCTGGTTGTGAATCGGACTGGAACGACGTACATCGGTTGGCTGGGCTTGCAGTTCGAGAACTCCGGGATTGCGTATGATTACGAGTTCTCAAAGGCCACTGGCAAACTGCTGGGCTGTAACCCAAAATCTGATGACCAAGACACATGGGATGCAACTGTTACTCTCGAAGAGCTTGCTGGTGTCTATGACGCGTTCAAAGCTTGCATTGAAGAATTAGCAGCCAATGTCAGCCGACAACGGACGGCGACAGAAGAGTGAATGAAATTCAGGTAATGAGACCACGACAAAACGCCTTGCGGGTGCAAACAAGGTGAAGGAAAAGCGATGCCCATCTACGAATTGACCAAAGACTCGATTGAACCATTGCCTGAGACGACATTTGCGCAATTGGGTATAGGCGAGCGAAGTGATCTGCAACGCCTGCTGCGAGACAATGTCGAAGTTGTTGCTCCCGGCACGCTGGTCATATCTGAAGAATTCGGGAGCTGGGAAGATAGCCGTCGCAGGATTGATCTGTTGGCGATTGATAAAGAGGCCAATCTTGTGGTCATTGAATTGAAACGTACCGAAGACGGCGGTCACATGGAGTTGCAAAGTGTTCGTTATGCGGCAATGGTTTCAACGATGACGTTTCAGCAAACGGTTCACGTTTATTCCGAATACTTGACGAAACGCAAGCTCGACATTGATGCCGAATCTGAATTATTGAAGTTTCTAGGTTGGGATGAGGCAGATGAAGAGGACTTTGCTAATGATGTTCGAATCGTATTGGCATCGGCAGAGTTTTCCAAAGAACTGACAACAGCCGTGTTATGGCTGTGTGATCGAGGGATCGATATTCGCTGCGTTCGATTAAAACCTTACGGTACAAAAGAGAGAATCCAGCTGGATGTGCAACAGGTCATTCCGCTGCCCGAGGCTGAAGATTACCAAATCAAAGTACGGGAGAAAAAAAGGGCGGAACATCGCAGAAGAGTATCGAAGAGAGACTTCAGCAAATTCACTGTCATTGCAAATGGTGAGCGGTTTGAAAAATTGGCCAAGCGAAATGCAATGCGTCAGTTGGTGAAATCACTGGCCGATGAAGGACACTCTCCTGATGATTTTCAAAAATGCTTGACATGGAGAACGTATTTTCTTCTTGAGTTTGACGCAGTCAATGCTGAAGAGATTGTTGCTGCGATGATTCGGGACAATCATGATATGAGTCGCTGGTTTACCGAAGAGGAAGACATCATCTATGTCGGTGAGAAGGCATACGTGCTTTCCAATCAGTGGGGTGCACGGACTGAAGAAGCCATGCAGTTGCTGATTGACCACTGCAAGACCGAGAACGTTACCTTTGAAAAGTACTTGAATTGATGTAGATCGCGTTCTGATTCGATCAAGTCCCGGGCAATGGGAATGTCGGCTTTGTAGTCTGGAAATCAAGCTGACAGAAGCTCGTTATTTGCAGCAGGTCGAATTTGGTTACAGGAGTTGGTTATGCGGCACGGTTCTGGTACGAATGGGTCGTGAAGTAGACGGAAGGTCAGATGCGATGTGTTGGGGCGTCATTGATCGATGATGCTCGTGGGAGTTTGCTGCCGGTCTGGAAGATTTGTCTGTTGAGGTGTTGCAGGTTGGTTGAAGTACCGGTGTTGGTTCATTAGAGTTCCACGTTGTTTTCGTGACGCGTCTCGGCATCGGAGGGTCAATGTGGCTTTAACTCAGATTCAGATCATCCAATCGCTCGGTGAGGCCATGTCCTGGTTTGAACGGGAATTGGCGTGGGGCGTGCCTGCGACGGAGCTGCGTCATCTGACGGGACGTATCGGCGAACTGTATGCTGCGCTCATCACCAATGGTCAGATGGCAACCAATGTCAACGAAAAGGGTTATGACGTGGTTGGTGAGACTGGTGAACGTGTTTCAGTCAAAACGACTGGCATGCTCGGTTCGTCAGGCCACATTGGCTTCAATCCGAAGACTCTCGATGTCGTTGACCGGGTAATGATTCTGCGTATCAATACGGAGGAAATGCAGATCGAAACCCTTCTTAATGACACGAGGGAAAATGCGGAGAAGCTGATGACAGCGAAAAGTTCGTTCGGGAAGCGGAGCATTGCTCTTTCCAAGCTGGGGACGGACAAAGTCTACAGGTCTGATATTCCTGTCGTCGCATCGGCAGAGTTTCGTGGCTACACGGTCAACGCTCTCGAAAACGGCACGATTCTGGTCTTTGAAGGTGAGGAACCCGTTGTGCCAGCTCGTCCACGCCTGGGAAAAATGGCTGCCGAGCTTGGCGTGTCCGTCATCAATTCGAACGGAAACCCACGCAACACCCGGCAACTTGGCAGTCTAGTGATAGCAGCAGTCAACGGGGCGTGATCATGACCTGCATGTAAGTACCGTGCCTGCCTTTTGTATTTGCCAAGTTGCGGCATTTTGAGGCGATGTCGGCTGAAGAACAACATCCTGCTGGTCCCTTCATTTTGCAATGATCTGTTCCTTTCGTTCATGCCGACTGGCAAGATTTTGAGAGGAAGCAACGTTGGCGGGTCGATCCCCGAATGGGATCACAACGCTGTTTCTTGGCGATTGTTTTGTATTGAATGTACACGTCCATGTGTTTTGAACGGACATGTTTAGTTTGTTATGGGGGTTCGCAATTACGTCTGTCGGGGGCTCGTTGGTCCGAGTAAGCAGAGGCTTTGAACTCTGACAGCCAAGACAGACCATGGACCAAGACCCATTCAGATGAATAGATGACAAAACCAACTGCAAAGCGAAAGCCAACGCAGGTTTATGCGTTCATTGATACCAACATTTTTCTTGATTTTTATCGTCATCGAAATGACGCAACCTTGAAAATGCTTGATCGGCTCAAACCGGTTCGTGACCGCTTGCTCTGCACGTATCAAGTTGAAATGGAGTTTCTGAAGAACAGGCAGCGGGTATTGCTGGACGCCTATCAGGAGGTGGGAAAGCCTGTTGAGCCAAAGTTGCCATCCATCTTCGCCGATTCTGCGACAAGCGGCTCTCTCAAGACGGTGACGAAAACTGCCGCTAAAAAGACACAAATCGTTAAAAAGAGAATCCTGAAACTAATGAAGGATCCCAAACAGAGTGATCCAGTCTACGTGGCGTTGGAAGACCGGTTTCAATCGCCGTCTGAACATTTGCTTACCAGAGATATGCCCATTAGCCAACATATCAAGCGGCTCGCTTTCCGCCGTTTCATGCTCGGCTATCCACCTCGCAAGAATTCAGATACGTCTATAGGCGATGCAATCAACTGGGAGTGGATCGTCCATTGCGCGACAAAGCTCAGCGGCAAGTTCATTCTCGTATCAAGAGACGCCGATTTTGGTGCGACGGTAAGTAACGAGTATTTTCTCAACGATGCCTTGAAGAAAGAATTTCGTGATCGCGTGGGTAAAAAAAGTCTGATCTATACGCAAAGGCTGTCGGATGCGTTGAAAGAACTGCACGTTAATGTCAGCGATAAGGAAATCGAAGCTGAGTCGGACGCACTCCAACGCCAACGAAAGCAGCAAGAAAAACAGCCAGCATCAGCGGAATTCAATGATGGCTTGCACGACATGTTAAATGCCTGAAAAGATGTGGATGCCAGATGTGGATGCCAGATGTGGATGCCAGATGTGGATGCCAGATGTGATGTAATGCGGCCGGTTTTGATAGGATCTGTCCTGTAGGTTTGAGCTCGGTCGAGGTGATCTGGTCAACGCACGCTCTTTTTGTTGAGAGGCTTTCTTCTTGTTGGAACAAAAAATACTTGCAGGTCAGTATCAATTGCAGTTGGCACTGAGGATTAGTGGAATTGGTAAGCATGATTCTGAGGTTGTTACGGCGGGAAATCCAGCCGGGCTGTCGGTGAACTACGAGGAGGTAGATGTGAAACTCGTCCATGAGCGTACTGGGGGTCTCTACGCCCATACGGTTGATGGCGCGATCATGTACATCGGGAAGTTCGGCACTTCCTTGAAAAACAGATCGCTCTATGCGTCGAAGAAGACGATTTATCACCAAAATAAATGCAAGATGTTTCAGACGCTGGAAACTGACCCAAGTGCTGAGATCGCAATTTATGTGATCACAAAACAGAATGTGATTCTCGCGCTCGGGATCAGCTCATCCAAATTGTGGGAAAAGTACTTCAATCTTGAGGTGGCCGAATCAGATTTGATCGGTGAACTCAATCCTCCGTGGAATACACAAAACCGCACTGGGTGAGCTGGTTGCCTCGTTACCAACACGAGGAGGCTTGTGGAGCACGCACCGACTGTGATGTGGTTTTGATTCACTTTTCTGCAGGTCTGTTGCGCTATGTTTGGGGGTAGCTCAGGTCATCTGCTTCCGGCACATCAAAGGTCGGTGTGGCAGTTGCCGTTCGATGAGGAAGTCCTGTTGGGGGTCGACGCGTTGACATCGAAGGGGAAAAGATGGCACCCCTGCAGACGCCGCTTCAGGTTTAGTGATTCGGGAATTACCCGGTCTAGCAATGTTCGTGTTGGGACGCCGGGACATTTGCTCGGTTTCTTGCGACTTCCTGCATGTCAATAATGTCGGTCCTTTGTTACGCAACTGCGATAAGCTAAAAGTGTTGTTATGCAAGCAGCGTATTACGAGCGGGCGGTAACACGCTTCTTTTGTGGAATAACGCAAACTGCGGCGTATTCCCGCGTGTTGAGCTTGCAGGTACAATTCTGAAAGCTTGGTGGCTCGCTCAGCGTCCACTGGCGTTTACACATGCTGGGTTATCCACGCCAACCAGATTGGGCACTGGTTTTACAAGGATGTCACGCTGAGTTATCGATTGCGCATCTCGTTTTTCTTTTCTTCTCAGTTTCGGGGCGATTGTGGCAAAGCTTGACGAGATCACGAACGAATCGACGGTATCTGGCGTTGTCCCCAACGTTGCTGTTTCGATCATCCAAACCACCTGGCACGGTAACGACGTGCTGGAGATCTTCTACAAGACCCCCAATGGGGAAACAGGGACAGAGCTGCTGTACCGGGACCGTGAGCCGACTTTGGAGGTGGTGACTGAGGGCAGTCCTTGGAGTTTCACTGCCGATGGAAATCTGTTCCGAATGCTGTCAGAGGCCATGCGCATCAATCTCGCGCACCTTTTCGACCCTCTGGTTGCGGTTCACACCTCGCTGGTCGAACCTCTTCCGCATCAGATCACTGCGGTCTATGAGGAAATGTTGACGCGGCAACCGCTTCGGTTCTTGCTTGCAGACGATCCCGGTGCCGGCAAGACCATTATGGCTGGCCTGTTGATCAAGGAATTACTGATCCGTGGTGACTTGAAACGGTGCATGATTGTGTCGCCCGGGAATCTCGTTGAGCAGTGGCAAGACGAACTGAATGAGAAGTTTTCGATTCCGTTTGAGCTGATGACAAACGACAAGTTTGAGGCAGCACATAGCGGAAACTGGTTTCTTGAGAATGACTTGGTTATTTGTCGGTTGGACAAGCTTAGCCGGAACGAAGATATCCAAAATAAGTTGAAAGCGACTGATTGGGATCTGATTGTGGTGGACGAGGCCCACAAAATGTCGGCTTCACTCTACGGACAGGAGGTCAAGGAGACCAAACGCTACAAGCTTGGGCGATTTATCTCTGAACTGACCAGGCATTTTCTGCTGATGTCCGCGACGCCGCACAACGGGAAGGACGAAGATTTCCAACTCTTCATGGGACTATTGGATGGAGACCGTTTCGAGGGTAGAAACCGGCAAGGTGCTAGAGTGGTAGATGCGACGGATATGATGCGGCGGATGGTCAAGGAAGATCTGTACCGGTTTGACGAAACCAGGCTTTTTCCTGAGCGAATCGCACATACGGTCAGCTATCAACTTACTAAGCCGGAAATCGCACTTTATGAAGCTGTCAGCGAGTATGTTCGAGAGGAATTTAACCGCGTCAACGCATTGGAGAATGATGGTCGGCGGGGGACGGTGGGCTTTGCTCTGACAATCTTGCAGCGTCGTCTTGCTTCGTCACCCGAGGCTATTTACCAATCGCTGAAGAGAAGAAAAGAGCGTTTGGAGAAACGGGTTCAGGAAGAGAAGGCCAAAAAGCGCGGGCAGGAGGCCCAGCTTAGTCTCGACTCGGAAATCCCTGAGTTCGACGACGAGGATGCGATCGATGATTTCGAGGATCGACCACTTGATGAATACGAGGAGCAGGAAGAAAGCATTGTTGATGGGGCGACTGCCGCGCAAACGATCGCGGAGCTCGAGATCGAGATTCAATGTCTGGTGGGTTTGGTGGAGGCGGCGAAAAAGCTTCGCGATAGTGGACGCGATAAGAAATGGGAAGAGCTATCTTCGTTGATGCAGGATGACGAGCTGATTCGTGATGAGAGTGGCTCGATTCGTAAAATGGTGATTTTTACGGAACATCGTGACACGTTGAACTATTTGGCTGCTCGCATCCGCGCTCTGTTAGGGACCCAGAATTCAGTCGTGATCGTGAGTGGTGGCATGCTTCGCGGAGATCGTCGTAAAGCACAGGAAATGTTTACCCAAGACAAGGATACTGTTGTGTTTTTGGCAACGGATGCTGCGGGTGAAGGTATCAATTTGCAGTGCGCTCACCTGATGGTGAACTATGACTTGCCTTGGAATCCCAATCGCCTCGAACAACGATTCGGTCGCATCCATCGAATTGGTCAGCGGGAAGTGTGTCATTTGTGGAACCTTGTCGCTTATGAAACGCGTGAGGGAGAGGTCTACAAACGTCTGCTGGATAAATTAGAGAACGAGCGTCAATCACTGGGCGGTGCAGTGTTTGATGTGCTGGGGCGCGCAATTGAGGGCAAGCAGTTACGTCATCTGTTGCAGGAGGCGATTCTTTACGGCAATCGCCCGGACGTTAAACGCAGGCTGTTTGAAAAAATCGAAGGAGCACTGGATCACGCCAGACTTACTGAGTTGTTGGAAGACAACTCGCTCGCCAGTGACTCGATGGATACCACGCGGGTGCGTCAGGTGCGAGATGAAATGGAACGGGCACAGGCGAGCCGCCTGCAGCCGTATTTCATCTCAACGTTCTTCAAGCAGGCGTTTGAGCATCTCGGTGGCCAGATGCGTGAACGGGAGGAAAAGCGTTTTGAACTCATGCGTGTTCCGAGCGCGATCCGGAACCGGGACCGGATCATTGGTGGGCGTGAACCCGTACTGCCAAAGTATCAGCGTGTGACGTTTGAGAAAAATCAGATCAACGTGCATGGTAAGCCGACGGCCGCGTTCATTTGCCCCGGGCACCCTCTGCTTGATGCCACCATCGATTTGGTAATGGAGAAATACAGCAATTTGTTGAAGCAGGGCGCTGTACTGATCCATGAAGATGATGATTCGGATAAGGCTCGAGCTCTTCTGTATCTTGAGCATTCCATACAGGATGGCAGAGTGGTCTCTCGGAGCGGCGCGCGACGTGTTGTAAGTCGCAAAATGCAGTTTGTCACGGTTGACGAGACGGGGCAGACGCAGATGGCAGGCGATGCACCCTATCTTGACATGCGACCTGCAAGTGAGGAGGAGTTGGGGCTGATCGAAGGGGTGAGAAAGGCAGATTGGATCGGTAAGGATTTGGAGCAAAAAGCGGTTTCCTATGCGATTTCGAGTCTCGTGCCTCAGCATTTCAATGAAATGAAGAGCCGCAAAGTGGCGTTGGTTGAAAAGACACGTGATGCTGTCAAACAACGTCTGACAAGCGAAATAGCACATTGGGATTATCGTGCGGCGCAGCTGAAGGCACAGGAGGAGTCCGGTCGTCAGCCAAAAATGAATTCCATGAAGGCTCAGGCACGAGCAGATGATTTGTCAGCGAGATTGGATAAACGGATGGAGGAGCTTGAGCAGGAGCTCAAACTGGCCCCTAAGCCGCCGATCGTGGTAGGCGGAGCACTGGTGATCCCACGTGGCTTGCTGAACCGCTTGGCCGGTAAGGCGTCACCCAAGACCGACGCTGCCGTGATCGACACAAAAAAGTCCGAGATGATCGCGATGAACGCGGTCATGAAAGCTGAGAAATCGCTGGGCAACGAACCACGTGATGTTAGTGATGCAAAGTGTGGGTATGACATCGAGTCGCGTGACGGGAAAACAGGACATCTTCGCTTCATCGAGGTCAAAGGACGTTCTGCCGACGCTGATACGGTGACTGTGACTCGCAATGAGGTGGTCAAGGCGATCAACTCGAAAGAAAAATTCATTCTGGCCATCGTCCAGATCGATCGTGATCACAAGCCCAGAGAGCCGGTGTATGTGCGAGAGCCATTTGAAAAAGAGCCTGACTTCACGGCCGCTTCGATCAATTACAAAGTTCAACATTTGATCAAGAAGGGGCAAAAGCCGAGCTAGCGGTCTTGCTTTGGCAAAGTTTGGCATCCATACGGGAGTCGCTCCAATAGGTGAAGACTTGCCGCAACAAGATGATCGTGGTTGTGTTGTAATGTTGCGTGCTTCCGAAAAAAAAGCATTCCCTGGAAGCGGTTTGCTCATCTTTCAAGTCTATGGCAGAGTGACGGCGTCGCCACCACGCTATGGGCTAGTGGTTTTGTATTGTGTTTCCAAGTCTGTTCTGATGAAAGTCACCATTGCTCAATACGATACGCGGGGTTTTGTTTAATACATGTGCCGAGGTTCTGGACACGTTTTGAGTAGCCCGGTGTATGACAAACACTCTTTTGAAAATGATCTGCGGAACTGCGAAATAGATGAATATGAATTCTCCGATGCAACCTCCACTGTATTACCATTCCATCGCTGAACGCGCGAAGGCGAGATGGGAACAGCTCGAGGCGGATCCCGAGCTTGCTGGTCCGTGGCACCAGTTGTTCAAACAGGTACAAAGCCCTCGGCATGTCGTGTCAGAATTGTTGCAGAACGCTGACGATGCTGGGGCTACATGGGTAAACGTGCGTATCGATGGGAACACGTTTGTGTTCGAACACAATGGTACTGATTTCGTGGGTGAGGAATTCGCCTCTTTATGTCGATTCGGCTATTCAAACAAGCGTAGTTTGCACACGATTGGTTTCCGTGGAATCGGTTTCAAGTCACTGTTCAGCATCGGGAATCGAGTCTTACTCGCGACCCCAACGTTATCGGTTTGCTTCGAACGCCAGCGTTTTACATTTCCGCGTTGGATCGGTGCTCCCACGCAAGCTGGGATTACGACGATTCGAGTGGAGATTGAGAGCGTTAGTGTCAGGCAAGAGCTGGAACGAAATTTTTACCAATGGAGTGAGAGTCCGATTTCGTTGCTGTTCTTCGCGTCGATTCGAAAGCTTTCTATCCTCGGTAATACAATCGGGAAAGAAATAACAGGAAACGGACCATGCCCCAACTCGCAATGGGTGAGCCTTTCAGGAACACACTTCAAAGATCTGTTGCATATCCGATCGCCCGAGGTGGAGTTTCCAGCGGCGGCAGTTGAGGAGATTGAGCAGGAACGAAATGCTAAGGATTTGAACCTGCCTCCATGTCGGGTTGAGATTGTGCTGGCACGCGATGAACAATCACGTGTTTATGTGGTGCTACCGACGGGTGTTTCACCAAAGTTACCTTTTTCGTGCCACGCCCCATTTCTGCAGGATCCTGCCCGCTTCGGGATCAAGGATCCATCTATTTCACCGACAAATCGTTGGCTGTTGTCGCGAGTCGGTCGCTTAGCTTCGCAGGCAATGCTTGCATGGCTGGATAATCGGCAGTTGAGCATGAGTGAACGTGCAGATGCTTATGCGTTGCTGCCACCATTTAAAATCGCTGATGATGAGTTGCCGCTCAGTGTTGCCGAGGCGGTTCGGGACGGCTTTCGAGAGGAGTCGGCACACGCCCCCGTTTTGTTATCGGAGTGTGGCGAGCTCGCATTTCCCAGCGGATGTATCGCGTTTCCCTGGGAACTACATCAGATTTGGAATGCGGAACAGCTCCGCAGTAATTTTCAGCTGACAGATCGTGTCCTACTTTCTGCGGAGGTAGATAACGGGCGTGTACTGCAACTAGCTGCATGGGATTGGTTGCAAACTATCTCCGAAACCGATGTAATGGACCAGCTTTCTGGGGAGGCAGCAATCGAAAAACCCAAAAGTTGGCAATCGTTGGCGAGCCTCTGGCGTTTTGTGCGGAATAGCCGGTATCGTACGTTTGACGGAGATCGGCTTTCTGGAATTTCAATGGTTCCTGTGGAGGGAGAGCGTGATTTACGCAAAGCATCCTCCGTTGTTCGTCTTAGTGCTCGCAGTATTTCGTTGTCAGCATCTGATGTGCAATTTCTTAGAGGGTCACTCGCTGTTATCGACTCTGAGTGGCTTGACGTCATCAAGCGTGTTACGAGCGGTGACGGAGACAGCGGTGGGTTTCGCGTTTTACAAGGCTATGCAGACGAAACCGGAACTGGCGGTGGAAATCAGTCGGGAGGCGAATCGGTAGAACGTAAACTGTTTTACCTCATTCCTACGATTTTGAAAGAAATTGGTTTAGATAGCACAACTTCGCCAGACAGAATGCTGAAAAATGCCTTTTCTGACTTGATCACACAGGCTGAATGCAAGCGTCAGACATTGGTGAGAATTGCACATATCTACGCGGCGTTAGATGTAAGCGTCCCACAAAACTTTCGCTACAGTAATCGCGTTGGTGAAGATACCGGATGTATGCAGGGTTTAATGTACGATTCGGAACGCGTACTCGAGTCGTTTCTGCCGGCTGCGCTTTGCGATTCTAAGTTACTACATCATGATTATGACAATCCAAATGCAGAGACATGTGACCCAGCTAAATGGAGGGCATGGGCAGCATCTGAAAAGAGCCGGCTCACCCCACTCGCATTAATCCGGAGTTTTACAGATAAAATTCGCACTCGCCCGGGCTTGGTGGAATTTATCGTCGGTAGAGGCGGAAAGCCTCCTGAGGAGTTCAACTACAAAAGAG
>Ga0315320_10004082_pt1 | contig 11957 bp, 9 predicted proteins | sample M140m21515metaG_FD_203458 | JGI IMG/M metagenome (GOLD analysis project Ga0315320, IMG submission 203458) | Ammonia-oxidizing marine archaeal communities from Monterey Bay, California, United States - M1 40m 21515 | ecosystem: Environmental > Aquatic > Marine > Coastal | place: USA: California...
AAAGGCGAGTTCCTCGGTTACTTGTCTATTGCGGCGTCTCCCAATTGCCTTCGTAGTTGCGCGCATCATCAGTTGAAAATAATATATTCTCATTGTAATGTTATGAAAAATTAACCTATTGAAGTCACGCTTTCGATATTATTTTATGATCGCTGTTATGTCACAAATTTCAGTGAGGGGGAATGATGAACTACCAAGAAATGCTCGGTTCCTGGAACGGGTTTTTGAAGCGTTCCTGTCTGGCATTACACAACATCTGTTTTGTCACTGGTTTGTTGACGCTATTTGCTATTCTCGGGTATCCATACATTGCAACACCGGAACCGTCTAGCGCTGCAATATCTGGAGCCTTTTTTGCTGGGCTCATTAGTTTTGCGCTCATCAACGCGCTTGGGACTGCCTATCGGTACTGTATCAGCGGCGACATTCAGTGGTTCCCCCGGCGCACTTTAGCGGCCTATTTTCCTGCTGGGTCAGCAGCCACGTTGGGTTCGGCGGCCGCAGTAGCCACTGCTGCAGCCCCCCTTGCTGAAACACCGGTGGCAAGCATCAGCGTTGCCGAAATGGTGGCGGCGTCATCAAACCGCGAGGGCGTCAGCGGTAGCTGGGAAGCCGAGCTCGCGTCCGACACCTATGGCACTATCCCCATCATATTCAAATTATTGCAACAGGGATCAGAGTTAACGGGAACTGTAGAAAGCAGTATGTTCCAGCCAATGGCTATTGAAGAGGGTAAGTTTATCGACGGGTTTGCTACCTGGAAGGCTAGCGGTACAGATCCGATGCCATTTTCGCTCAGTTTCGATGTTCACTTTGCGGATGACCAGATTTTCGGCGAAGCCGATTTTGGTCAGTTCGGTTCCGGCACCATCACCGGTAAGCGCACCACTAGTAGCACATTGAATGGTGCATCGAAGACTGCTACTGCGTCGTTGGAACCCCGCCGCTGGACCACCATTGCGCCGGACGAAATCTCCGAAGAATTGTTGCCAGTGCTTGAAGAGTTGGGGTTAGTAGAAAACTGCCGCCAACTTGCCGCGGAAGGCTGGACGGTGATCGAAAACGCGGCTGACCCTGAGTTCATTACTCGGTTGCGCAACGCCATCATCCAGCATACGCCGTTGACCGGCGCAGAAAGCTCTACTACCGGAGGCTTGGTTGGCAAAGAGACGGTGTTTGACGAAGCTGCGATCAATCCCAAGCTCATGGCCGTGGCTGAGTTTTCTGTCGGCCGTGGTTTCTTGCTCAGCAGTATGGTTTCCACCATTCGCTCGGGCGTTGCTCCGGCGCTCGAGATGCATGCAGATCAAGTTTACTTTCCGGAACCTTTGCCAGAGCACAATATGATGCTCACTTGTTGTTGGGTTACGGACGAGTTTACGGTGGAAAATGGACCAACCGCTGTTGCGTCCGGCACCCATCGGCTCCTGCGCCACCCCTCCGAACTGGAAATCGCTGCACGCGCCGATATGCAACCGATCTTGTGTCCGGCAGGCTCAGTGGCGGTATGGGACGGTCGTGTTTGGCACGGCAATGCGAAAAAAACCAGCGCAGGGCAGCGTGTAGTGTTGCACACTAGCTACCAGCGCATGGTGGTGCGCCCAAATGAAGACTTTACGCAGGTTGCAGACGGCTTGATTGAACGTTATGGCGCGCCCATGTCCCAGTTGATGGGGCGCGAGGATTCGATAGCGACAAAAGACTTCGACTATGTGAAGGAATATGCAACCTTCATGCGAACAGCAAACAACGGCAAGACCTGAGACCCAAACGTAAATCCCGAGTATTAGCTGCTCGTGAAACACTTAGATTCTTGCTAGCGAGGTGCCATTCCAGCGCGATTACCTTGAGTGCTCATTGTGCGATGAGCTGACAGCATTTTACCAGTCGTGGAAAAATTGAATTGCCCTTGACATATTATAAATTATGTTCATGATGATAAATAAATGTTGACGCAGTTTTTGATGTGTCTCCAAAACTAGTTATCGCCCCAAGGAGCGCGCTATGAAGATGAGCATGTCCGACACCATCAATGCACCCCTCGAAGAAGTGTTCGCGTTGGTCTCAAGTCCAGTTGCGATGGCGAAAGCGTTTCCCGAGAGTGTGAAAAAAATGGAGGTGCTCAGCGAGCAACGGCAAGGTCTAGGTTCGCGTTTTCGCGAGACCAGAATCTTGCGGGGCAAAGAAGATGTGATCGAGATAGAAATCATCGAATTTGTGCCAAACGAAAGTGTTCGCAGCGTAGCTGAGACTGGTGGCTCTCTTTGGTACACAGGGTTTGGCGTGGCACCTACCAATGGTGGCACGCAACTGACGATCAGCATGGAAGCTCAAGCGCAGAGTTTTTTGATGCGCGTAGCCAACTTCTGCATGAAGCCTTGGTTACTCAAAGGGGGCAAAGAGGAAATGGAGGGGATCAAAGTGCACTTCGCAAAGGCACGCGCTGCTCAATTGAACGAGGTAGCCGGAAACAATTAGAAAGCGCGGGCGTCTCTTGGGTGGCAAGGCGTTTAGGCCAGCTTTGGAAATCAACAACGCGAATCTACGTGCCTTCAATCTGATCAAGGACGATCTTGCCAAAGAATCGTAGGTTAAGAATCTAGTTGTAGAGTTTGTTCGAGAAAATCCAGTTCTAATTTTTTGTGGAGAAGAATAGGTTATGAAAAAGAGTATGATAAAAATAGCGCCACTCGCGTTGGCCTGCGGTTTGGCTGCGGGTGCCGCGGCGGGTCCGGCAATAGCCGAAGAAGTGAGCAACGCGATTATGGAACAAATTGTGGTCACTGCCAGCAAGCGCGAAGAGAGCCTGATGGATGCCGCGCAATCCGTGCAGTTTTTGTCTGGTGAAGAGTTGTGGAACGTTGGCTTCACCAAGCTAGACGATGTGGTGCAACTTATCCCCGGGGTTTCACTACCATCTGGAACCGCCAGCATCCGCACCTACAACATTCGCGGCACTGGCGCTATGACTACTAACGATAGTCCTGTTGGGTTCTACATTGACCAAATGCCATACTACATCGTTGACTATCCCTACGCGCCGGATTCCGAGTTGTTTGATCTGGATTCGGTACAAGTGCTGCGCGGTCCTCAGGGCACACTGTACGGCCAAGGTGCTATGGGCGGAACGATGCTCATCACCACAATGCGACCTGACCTTGAACAAGTCCGTGCGCGGGTACGTGCGGGTGCGTCTTCCATGCGCGATGGTGGTGATGGGCATATGGCGGATGCCAGCCTGAGCTTTCCTTTGATCCCGGGTGAAATGGCTATGAGTATTACCGCTGGCACCTCACGTGATCCTGGGCTTGCCGAAGGCTTTGATGTTCCGGGCAGCGACCTTGATAAAGACGACCGCCGGTACGGGCGGGTGAAGTTGTATTGGGAAGCCTCCGACCTAGTAAGCGTCACTGCGATTTATCATCATCGAGATGTTGAATCCAGTGGTAGCCGTGGAACGTACCTTTCTGCAGACCCGGCGCTGCTCAGTCCTAGTGGTGGCAGTCTTGGCGGTACAGATTTTGAAGTGGATATGTTCGGTATCACGGTGGATTGGGATACAAACATTGGTACCTTAACCAGCAGCACGTCTTACCTTGAATATAAGTATTTGCTTGCTGGTGGTTTGGCATTCGAAGATCCGTTCTTCGGGACCTTCCTGTCAAATTTGCGTGACGAGCGCGACAATGTAGACACCTTCAATCAAGAGTTTCGATTAGCGTCTGACGGTGATGGGCCATGGAGTTGGATCACTGGTGTTACCTACACGAAAGGGCAGCATGTGGTTAGCTCAGCCAATGAGACCATTTTGCCGGCGCTCTTTGCTGGTACTGTCGTCACCGAAACCGATACCGAATCTACCCAGTTTGCCGTGTTTGGGGAAATATCCCATGAGTTTAAAGATGGCTTGATCACACCGCTAGTTGGGCTACGCTACTTCCGCGATAATCGCGAAAAAATGATCCAAGCAGCCGGTTTTACGACTCTTGAGCAGGACGAAGTGTTTGATCTCGTCAGTCCACGATTTAACCTACGCATCACACCGTCTGATGACACCATGTACTTTCTAAATGTCAGTCGCGGTTTTCGCAGTGGCACGTTCAACGCGCCTACAGATGTTGCAGGGTTAGCCCCGTTGGGCATTGCTTTGGATGTCGCCGTTCCAGAAGCGACGCTGTGGAGTTACGAGGTGGGTGCTCGGTTGAGTTTGCTGGAAGGGCAGCTATTGATGGAACCCAGTCTGTACTACGCCGACTATGACGATTTCCAGTTTTCTGGAACCGTGGGTTTGCTTTTTCCCCAGTTTTCGTTGGAAGAAGTGGTAGCCAAAGGCGTCGAGATGCTCGTTACCTGGAACACACCTGCACAAGGCTTGTCGCTAACATGGGCCGGCTCCGTGAATAGTTCTGAGGCCACCAGTATCGATGCCGTGACGGACGCCAACTTGATCGGGGTAGACCAAGACGAGCAACTCCCGTTTGTGCCAGAATGGGATTTCCGCCTAGGTGTTAACTACGAATGGCCGGTAATGAATGACTGGACAGCCTCTGTTCTAGCCTCGTTCTATCGCCGGGATGGTCAGCGCGATTTTATTACCCCACTGGTATCTCCCAATGTAGAGGATCTCAGCTTGCGGCTAGAACTGGCTAACCAGAATTGGCGCGCTACTCTGTGGAGCAAGAATCTTACCGATGATAAAGGACCGGCTGCGATTTCTGCTGGACTGGTTAATCGTTGGGATCGTCGAACGGTCGGGGTAACGCTGGAATACACAATGGATTGAACCGGGGGGGGTAGCATGGCTACCCCTTTGTTGTTGATCTTGCCCAGAGGGCTAGGCTTTATCCAAGCGCGCGATCATAGCTAAGCCAGCTCTCCGGCTTAATGCGCCACAATACTATGCCAGGCCAAGGCTTGCCTTCATTCATGTAGGCAGCGCGCACGTAATCCTCTCCCTCTTCGGGCATGTAACGCATCGCAGTGCCAACCAATTCTAAATCAAAGTCATAATCGGTGTCGTGGGTGACTGACCCTTCGAGCATCACATACCCACCAATGTCATCCATTACGGTATAGCTTGCACGCCCGGCCGCTACCAAGGCTTTGCCTTTTCTGGTAACGATTCCGCTGGTGAAGTGCAACGCGCCGGTGGCAGCATTCCAACGGTGCCATATAGGGACGGCGATCGGTCCTTTGTTCTCTCGCGAGATGCTCAATATGCCAAAGCGGGGCTCCGACAGTAAAGCTTCGCGCTTTTCCTTGGAGTAACCCTGGCCCATATTTCGTTTTGTCTTGCTCATTCGGTCTGCACCTTCCTTAAGTTAAGTGATCGAATGCTTGCGCATTCTTCTGTGATGCTGTCCTGCCGAGTTTGGCTCTTGCATCGTGTTGGGGGAAATGATTAAATAATATTATATCACGCAGATAATAAAAAACAGATAGGCTAGGCACTTTTTTAGAATATATTGGCTTAGAAACGGTCTTCGGTTTGTGGTGTTGAGTACAAATGCTTGGCAGTGGCGAAATCCAATCAGCAACGTAATGGTGAATATGGCATGAGTGAAACAGCAAAAACCCTTGCTCAAGAACTGGGTATTGACCGCGATGCACTGCGCGAGCGTTATCAGTCAGAGCGTGATAAGCGAATTCGCCCGGAGCACCGCAACCAGTATGCCGAGGTTAAAGGCGCGCTGACCGTGCTAAATCAAGACCCTTACGCTCCAGTTGCAGTTGAACGCGATGCTCGGCACGAAGAAGCAGATGTTGTCATCATTGGTGGCGGATTCGGTGGTCTGTTGGCGGCCGTGCGCTTGCGTCAGGCCGGGGTGAGCGACATTCGCATCATTGAGTCAGGTTCGGATTTCGGTGGGACTTGGTACTGGAATCGATACCCAGGTGCGCAGTGTGATATTGAATCTTACTGCTATCTTCCTATGCTCGAAGAGCTGGGCTACATGCCCAAAGAACGTTACGCGTACGCACCGGAAATATTTGATTATGGGCGGCAGATCGCCAAACGCTTCGACCTCTATGAGGCGGCGTTGTTTCAGACCAATGTTACCGGCCAAGTGTGGCAAGAGGGTGACGCACGCTGGGCGGTCGCTACCGACCGCGGGGACACACTGAAAGCACGTTTTGTAGTGCACGCTGTAGGTGGGCTAAACAAGCCGAAGCTCCCGGGCGTTACCGGCATTGAGACCTTTACTGGAAAGATCTTTCACACGTGCCGCTGGGACTATGCCTACACCGGCGGTGATCACAGCGGAAAAATGCAGGGTTTAGCGGACAAGCGTGTAGCGGTAGTGGGCACAGGCTGCACCGCCATCCAGTGTGTCCCGTACGTGGCGCGCGATGCTAAGCATCTAACGGTTTTTCAGCGTACACCCGCGAGTGTCGACCAACGCGGCAACGCGCCCACCGATAAAGCGTGGGCGGATGCGCTGCAACCCGGTTGGCAAGAAGCCCGTCGTCGAAATTTCGACGACACCTTTGCGAATCAACCTGTAGAAGAAATACTTGTCACTGACGGCTGGACCTATCAGCAACGCAAGCTGTTCAAATTGCTCACGACCAAGATCGACCCTGAAACATTGGCTGAGGCAGACTATGTGGAGCTGATGGAGTTGGTTGATTTGCAGTATAACGAAGAGATGCGCGCGCGGGTGGATACATTGGTTAAAGATCCAGAGACCCGTGACAAGCTAAAAGCCTGGTATCGCCAGTTCTGCAAACGACCCACGTTCAACGACGACTACCTGCCAACCTTTAATCGCGACAACGTTACGCTCGTTGATACCAGCGCCACAAAAGGCATCGAGAGCATCACTGCGAATGGTGTTGTGGTCGATGGCACCGAATACGAGGTGGACTGCATTATTTTTGCCACCGGCTTTGAGCTGGGCACTGCGTACACAAATCGCGCCGGTTTTGATCCGGTGGGTAAACAGGACGTCAGCTTGTCCGCCTATTGGTCAGACTACGTTAAGACCTTGCACGGTATGCAAACCCGGGGTTTCCCTAACCAGTTCATTATGGCCGTTGGGGTGCAGGGAGCGTTTGGAGTGAACATCACGGCGATTTTAGAAGACCAGGCCAAGCATGTGGCCTGGTTGGTGCGAGCTGCTCAAGAAAAAAATATTCGCAGCATGGAACCCAGCGCAGCAGCCGAAGGTGAATGGGTCGCGCTGTGTACGCCTGATTTTGAGGATCCAGCGAACGCTGTCGAAGTTGCCTTTCACATGAGTTGCACGCCGAGTTACTACAACAACGAAGGTTATCTTACCGACCCGACAATCCCGATGAACTATCCCTATGGCGTAAACGCGTTCAACGCCCATATGACAGCCTGGCGGGATGCGGGTGATCTGGCCGGGCTCGAGCTTGAGCTAGCCTAAATGCAACCAATGTTCGAAAAAACAGGAGCTAACGCATGAGTGAGAAAGCCGAAAGCACGCAAACCTGGGTCAGCTTTACTCAGCGAACAGATGAAGTCGAAGGCAATGACGCAACCGCCATCGCACGCTTGCACGAGGTGTTCGCCGCCCAACGTGTTGCGTTCTTTAATGAACCCTACCCAACAATCGCAACGCGCATCGCTCGGCTCGAAGCATTGTCTGATGCCATCGTGGCCAATCGCGACGAGATTCTGGCAGCGGTGGCACGCGATTTCATTACCGACCCCAGCCATCCGGATCCGTTCACCGACTTGTTCGAAATTTTCGGCCCAGCCGGTCGTGCTGCATTTGCTATAGAGCAACTCAGTCATTGGATGGCACCCATGCAGCGGCAAGGTAATGATGTGTTCTATGGCGATGCCAAATGCTACATGCTGCCCCAGCCCAAAGGTGTGATCCTGAACATGGCACCTTGGAATTTACCTTACGATGTGGGCATTGGCCCCATCATCGAGATGCTCGCGGCGGGTAATCGTGCAGTGCTCAAACCATCCGATTTATCTGTGCATTCCGGCCCGGTGATGGCAAAGATTATGGAAGATGCCTTCCCAAATCCGGTAGAAGGTGTGCGTCCTGTTGAAGTGATATGCGGCGGCCTAGAACTGTCCAAAGCCTGTGTACAACTGCCCTGGGATCATCTGGTGTACACCGGTGGTGGCGAAGGCGCGCGCGCAGTGATGCGAGCTTGCGCCGAAAACTTGGTGCCAGTCACGCTGGAGTTAGGGGGCAAGTGTCCAGTTATTCTAGACGGCGAGCCAATTGCTACCGATCAGCGTATTGTCGATGAGCTGATAGGCATGAAGTTGTGCAAGAACGGCCAAGTATGCGTGTCGGTAGATTATGTATTGATACCACAAGCATCAAAACAAAGGTTCGTGGAGCTCGCAAAGTCATCGCTGGCGCGTATGGCACCTGAAGGCCCCGCCCATGACCGCAACGTTAGCGGGGTTATTAACAACGGCCACGCGGCGCGTATCGCCAGTGTGGTGAATGATGCCCGTGCGCGCGGCGCTGAGGTCATCCAGGTTGGTGAGCCCGGTAACGAGGCGCGCAAACCACCTTTTCACTTCATCATCAACGCACCACAAGAATCACTGGCGGCACGCGAAGAGAGTTTTGGGCCTGTGCTAGGTGTGCGCACCTATCAGGATATCGATGAAGCCATTAATTACGTGAAGCAACAAGAGCGCCCACTTGGCATCTCGTTGTTCACCAATGATGAAGAACTGCAACGACGTGTGATGACTTCCACCATTAGTGGCGGGTTCAACGTCAACGCTGGGCCTTGGTGGCACTCCATGCCCAGTATGGGATTTGGTGGCTCGGGGGAAAGCGGAATGGGTCGTCACCATGGCTACGAAGGCTTTCTAGAATTCACCAACATGAAGGCTGTTTTTGAGCGCGGCGACGGCGGTGTTGCCATCGGTACCGACGGGGTGGTGCTGCCACCCTTTGATCGTCAGTCCACCAAAGACTTTCTCAACGATTTAGCAAACCCTGAAGACGCTGGCTAACACTGAATTCAGGCTATCTCTCTCTACTTAAAGGCAGGAACTTAAGCATGGCGATTAGTGTAGTAAATACCCCAACCTTCGCACCGGTGGCGGAGCGAATGCAGTTTTCTCAAGCAGTGAAATCAGGCAGTTTCCTGTTCTGTTCAGGGGTCACTGGAACCGACGCGGGCGGCAAGGCTCCGGCAGAACTGGATGCTGAGTTTCGGATGGCCTTCGATTTACTGAAAATGGTGCTTGCAGAAGCAGGCGCAAGCATGACTGACATCGTTGAGATGACCACCTACCATGTAGATATGGAAAACACGATGCCGGCATTCTTCCCGGTCCGGGGTGAATATTTAAGTGCGCCTTGGTGTGCCTGGTCGGCAATCGGGGTTTCCAGTCTCTTTGGTGGGGCGAAGGTGGAAATTCGTGCCGTTGCAGAGCTGGGATAACCATTCTTCTAGCGATAACCCAGTCATAGGTTAGAGGTAATCCATGTTGATCAATATCCTGTTTGCAATTGGAATTCTGCTGGGCGTGCTGTACTTGGTCGCAAGGCTTGCCCTGCGCGGTAGGCCGCACGAGGCGTACGACAGCCCCAAACCAACGATAACAGGCCAGCGAACGGAACCCAGCACTGAACATCTCGAGGCCACCAAAGCTATGGCCAGCGGGTTTGCCAACTCAACCGCTACAGATCGGAAGCAAATGCTCGCCACCATGCGGGAGCAGATGGACGATTTAGGCAGGGATGTCAGCTTTGCTGGGACCATAACGATGGTAGAGTTTGACGGTATGAAGGCAGAGTGGGTGTTAAGCCCAAATGCGAATCCAGATCATCGCTTGCTCTATATCCATGGCGGGTCTTGGACCGCGGGTAGTCCGCTGAGTCATCGTGCGATAACCACGGAGTTTGCCAGGCGCTTGGATGTAGCCGTGCTGGCCATTGATTATCGTCTGATACCGGAACACACGCGGTTGAACTGTGTTGAAGATTGTCAGGCTGCTTATCGCTGGATTATAGAGAACGGGCCCAACGGCCTGGCTCCTGCCGAGAGCCTATTGGTCTCAGGAGACTCGGCTGGGGGGAATCTTGCGCTCATCCTTGTCGCCTGGGCGCGAGACCAAGGGTTGCGAGCGGCTGACGCGGCGATCGCTTTGTCCCCGGCGACCGATGCCTCCTTCACCAGTCCAACACTCGCGGCGAATGTAGACACTGATGCCATGCTAGGGCCCATATTGGGTAAGTCTATTCTGGGCATTCCCAATTGGTTGTTGCTGTGGGGCTTGTGGTTTGAAAACAAGGTAGTGCCCACTAATCCACTCATCTCACCGCTCCATGGAAGCCTGCAGGAGCTGCCACCCACCTTACTCCACGCCAGTACGGCAGAAATGTTGGAAGGGGATAGCGTGCGTTACTACAACAAAGCGATGTCGCAAGGCAGCCCCGTGGAAATTGGAACCTGGCCATTCATGTTGCACGCATGGCACCTGTTTGTTCGCGAGCAACCGGAAGCACAGGAAGCGTTTGATCATATTGAGACTTTTGTACGCAAACATGTCGCTGCAATTCAATCTGCTTAAAACAGAAATATCATTACCGAACCATAAATAGGAGAGAATTCTTGCAAAAATCTGAACAGATTCGTGTCCTAAAGGCCATGATGGGACACCTAGACGCGAAGACGAATGTCGACGTGGGTGGTGTTATCAGGAACCCAGCTTCCGCGTACACAGACCCAGCGCGCGCGGAGCAGGAATGGGAGCACTTTTTCCGAGCCTATCCCCAGATCATTGGCTTAACAGGCGACCTCCCGGAGCCCGATAACTTCATCACACGTAACGACTTTGGCGTGCCACTGCTCGCGACCCGCGATGGATCCGGGCGCTTCCGCGCCTTCGCAAACGTCTGCCGCCATCGTGGTACCATCGTCGAGAGCGAAGAGCGTGGAAAGAAAAGGGCCTTCAGCTGTCCCTTCCACGGCTGGACATACAATGCAGAGGGTGAACTCGCAGGGATTCCGCAAGAGGGACAGTTTGGTGAGATCGATAAAAAGGCCCACTGCCTGATCGAGCTGCCGTCAGAGGAACGCTTCGGCTTTCTGTTCGTGCACCCGCAGCCGGACGGGGAGCTCGACACCGACGCGCTGCTGGCGGGACTGGTGGACGAGTTCCCCACGTGGCGGTTCGAGCAGCTTGTCCTCTGCGACGAGGACGTCTACGAAAGCTCGATGAATTGGAAGCTCGCCAACGACACCTACGGTGAGAGCTACCATTTTAACCTGCTGCACAAGAATACCTTGGCTCTGACGTTCTACGGCAACTGCCAGACCTACGACACATACGGCCGGAACCATCGGATGGGCCTCTGCCTTAAAAATATCGACACCCTGCGCGAACTGTCGGAGGATCAATGGCACGTCAACCTAGGTGCCTTCTCGATCTATTACCTTTTTCCGAATATCCAGGCGATCGTCGGTCATAACGGGATGTCTCTCGTGCGCATCTATCCCGTGCCTGGCGAAGTGGGGAAGAGCGTCACGAAGATTTCCTTCTACGCTTGGCCCACTACGCTCAGCGACCGACCGGAGGCTCAGGACGAGATTCAGAGAAATTTTGGCGCGACCATCCGTGATGAAGACTACATGGTCGCCGCACTTTCCCAGATCGGCGCTGACTCAGGGGTCCAGAAGGAAGTGGTCTTCGGCCGGAACGAGCCGGCTCTTCACCATTACCACAACACCTATCGCGAGGCGCTCGGGTTGGAGGCGTTGCCGCTACTCGACGCCTAAGGATCTGAACAAGGTTAATTTTCCTCGCTTGATCGACGTGGCTCTCACCTAGTAATCTCACCAAACAAAGAAGGAACATCTGCATGCCCGTCTATTTAGTAGGGAATATCGACATTCACGACCGCGAGGGATACTCGAAGTATGAGGCCGGTTTCATGGAAGTGTTTCAGAAATTCAACGGCAAGCTACTCGCCGTCGACGAGAATCAGAAAACC
>Ga0315320_10004086_pt1 | contig 11955 bp, 10 predicted proteins | sample M140m21515metaG_FD_203458 | JGI IMG/M metagenome (GOLD analysis project Ga0315320, IMG submission 203458) | Ammonia-oxidizing marine archaeal communities from Monterey Bay, California, United States - M1 40m 21515 | ecosystem: Environmental > Aquatic > Marine > Coastal | place: USA: California...
CCCTAATTCGTCCCCAAGGGATCGAAATGGATGAAGGTGCTTGGCAGCTCCCAACAACGAAGGCCGCATCAGATCCATCATGGAATTGAACGGCATCTCTAGGATCGGGCGAAACTTCTCAAGCTTGACCCGATTGTCATCCATGTAACGACGCAGTGCGCCAACATCCGCAGGAGCAAACTCAGCGATCTGGCGGTCCATCTCATCCATGTCGGGCGTGCAATCGAGTTGTCCGCCTCCGCCAAACGTCAAACGGTACTGAGGGTCAAGCCTGGCCATTGGAATGTCCGTCATCAGTTGGCGATCAACAGACCGGAAAATCTCAGAGAGCACCCTCGGGTACAGAAAGAATGTCGGGCCACAGTCAAATCGGTAATCGTCAATCTCGATGGCTGATGTACGTCCACCCACGTGATCTCGACGTTCCAAAATAGTCACATCGCAACCGGCATGAGCCAACTGCATTGCGGTCGCCAGCCCACCGGGCCCCGCTCCAACAACTACCACCTGACGTTTTGCCACATCCGACTCCTGGACCACTGATCTGTTTGCTATTGGCTTCTTTGTCACTGCCGAAACCACCGCCGCTGTCTGCGTTACAGCGGTCGGCACGATTTGCACCGAAATTTCGAGAGCCGGGAATGGCTCTCGGCAAATCTGTTAACCAAACCTCGGCAGTGTAGGGAGCAATTCGTAGGTGACCAGTCCAATCGTCGCTAAAAACCGCCGACCGTGGCACCCTGAGAGATTTCACGTCGAACAATCGCCGCTAAATCGACCTCGGGAAAGCTCCGATTTGCGATATTTGCTCGATCTGCCACCAATTTCGCCCTCAAACAGACTTCCGCCACCTGTTCTGAGCTGAGCGGCTGAATAAGAGAAAATCCGCTCGAACTTTCGGGGTCAGCACGATGAACGGGCTCCAACACATCTTGAAAATCGAACGATGTGACTGATCCATCCGCCACCGCCTGCTCAAGACGGGAGAGTTCTTTCAACTGTTCATCTTTCTGGGAGCCATTGGCTTGTGTGATGAAGAGTTCCAGTGCCTGTAGGTCGCCCCACTGCACAACCGGCAAACGTTGCAAACGCTGCATGATGGCTGCGGACTGCCAATTTTCGTAAGCCCCAGCTTCCATCTCGGTGATCAGTGCTCTCACTTCCTCGACCACAGCCCGCTTCGTTTTTGGCTCAAGATAACTTTGTTCGAGCTCGGAGATATAAGCTCCTTGGAGAGTGCGAACCGCCAATTCGGTTCGCTTCTGATAGAGCACCCACGTCGAAACTCCGCAAAAAATGAATCCAGCCATCCCGAGAAGCAAACCTCCTGCCATCAAAGCAGGAAGCCAGCCTGGCCCCTGTTCGTCACGGTTGCCTTCGTCACGATTCCGTTCGGACACTTCGGAGGACTCAGAAGCCGCCTTGGCGGCGACTTCATTACTTGCCACGTCATCGCCTGACGAGCCATTCGCGACATCGCTGTCTGCATCTTCCGGTTTATGATCGGGTTGTTCTGTCACGGGTTTTGAACTGCTCAGACTCAGTCGTCAAATTCGATTTTCAGTATTTTGAATTTCAGCTTACCTGCTGGTACTTCAACCTCAGCGGTCTCTCCGACCTTCTTGCCAATCAGTCCCTGCCCGAACGGGCTGGTAACAAGGATCTTTCCGGTATCGTAATCTTCCTCTCCCGCTCCGACGAGCGTGAATTGTTCCTCGTCACCATACGCGACATCTTCAACCGTGACGGTACACCCAAAGACAACCTCGTCCTTGGGCAGTTGCGAGACATCCACAATGGTGGCCCGAGCAAGCTTACTTTTCAGTTCGTGAATCTTGGCCATCAGCATGCCCTGATTTTCACGTTGTGCGTGGTACTCGGCATTCTCTTTCAGGTCACCTTCTTCGCGTGCCTCAGCGATCTTCTCAGTGACTGCCGGCATTTCCTCATTCTCAAGTCGCTCAATTTCGGCCTTGATCTTGTTGTAACCCTCGCGAGTCATCGGCACCGAATCCATCATGACAGATATACCTTTCTGAGCAGTCGAGCTGTATGAGGAAAAACACTTGGTAATTGATCAAAAATAAAACCTTTCCCGCAATCAGTGGGGGAAAGGTTTCCGCTGGTTCTTAAGCAAAGATTGTCGCTGCTCACCCTTAGCATGTAAAGGTGCTTGGACACGCTCGACAACCGTTCAACGCAGGTGATTTACCGAGTCACCCAAGCAAAGCCGACACCAAAGGGCAAAGCCGACACCAAAGGGCAAAGCCGACACCAAAGGGCCCCCCTCTAGCGATGCCGACACGAAAGTGACCAATCTGGGGGGCCAATTGACGATACTTTACGAATCATACGGTGATCTGATAACCACCGCGTTTTGCTTACAGCGGCTACCGTATGACCTCGGATAACCAATTCCCTACCCCATGCGGCCCAAATTCCCTTGGCAAAGAAAATTCAACACCGTTTTTTTGCAGTCCCCAAATGTCACGACCAACCCACCTGTGCGATACTAAGGACCCATGAATGACCACACCATCTGACCTTGAACACAGCGGGCACGCAAAATGACGATCGAACAAATAACCGTACTTTTGGGCTGGTGCACCGTGTTGAACTTTGGCGTTCTGATGCTAACCACGCTTATTTTGACCGTGTACCGCACATCGGTTCATCGACTCCATACCATCTTGAGCGGACTATCCGCTGATGAACTCAACAAACTCTATTTCCAGTACATGGGGCACTTCAAAATACTCTGGATCGTATTCAACCTAACTCCCTATCTGGTGATACGCATTTTCATGCTCAGCTCGGGAAGCTAGTACTGACCTGCAGCGTCACGAGTTTGGCTGGCAGATCGTCTCAGGAGTCTCAAGATCCACTTTTTGCATCCCGCTCATCGTACGACTTTTCGCCAGTAAAAGACCTTCGGCGAAATCAAACGGTGCACGCAAGAGCAAGAAAAACCGCTGGGCTCCCCTATTGCCGATTCACGCTTCTTCCTGCTCTTGTTGCTCAGGTTCAAACCCTTCAGCGTTGGGTGGTCCGCCCTCGTGTGGTAGTCCAACATCCTCGTTCATCCAACGCCCCAAGTCGATCATTTTGCAGCGTTCACTGCAAAACGGGGGTGTCTCCGTTTCGTCCAAAAGAAACATTGTCCCACAGGTACTGCAGGTCAACGTGCTTGGATCGTTACGCAATCGATTTCTAGTACTCTTCATGTTGGGACCTCAGAGAAACTGCAACAATTTGACATTCGACCGTCACCAACACCAATGGTGCTGGGGCTAGTTCATTGTTCGTGCTCATTGTGGCACGTTAATGGGAACAGGAACACTACCTTTGCCAAGGAAACCAGTCGCTGAGGATGGTGCTTTGTCGGTGAGCAGTGCTGCCTGAGCCACGCCCAAGTTTGCTTACTCTTTTGGTGAAAAAACCATGAGTGGGTTTGTAAGCCGGGTTCTGTGTCCGGGATCGCAGCTGCAATCCCGTCGACGGTCATTTATCTTTGCACGACGATTGCTCGCCGCCTCCATTGCGATCTACCCGAATGTCCAACGAGACGGACCACCTCGTGACGTCAGAAATGAATCTTCCGCCTTCATTCTGTTTGATCTAGCTCCGGGTGGGGTTTGCCAAGCCGGTCGAGTCACCCCGACCGCTGGTGCGCTCTTACCGCACCGTTTCAGCCTTGCCACGCGTCAGAACGAGTACCGAGGCACTCAATCTGACCGTTCGGCGGTCTATTCTCTGCTGCACTTTCCCTAACCTCACGGCTGGTCGACGTTATCGACCACCCTGTCCTTCGGAGCCCGGACTTTCCTCCAGCCATCGAAAAGATGACCAGCGACCGTCCCGCCCACTCATGGCAGCTGTCAGAATGATCGACTGACGGCTCCAAGGCAAGGTTCAAAGACAGGGTTCCTTCGTAACATTCCCTTCCTTCGTGAGATTCCAATGGTAGATGTAATGAAACTTGTCCAATTACTACTCTACGGTCACTCGATACTGACGCGACAATCTGGATAATGGATGCGTTCCATCCGTGAAGCAGGATCTTTTTGTTGAACACTCCCACTAACGCCATCGACGACCTCGAAACCGATGAAAGTGGCATCGCTGAACTCGATGCGGCTCGACATTGCGAGGCGTACCAGAAACGTGTCGCGCTCGTGGGTCGATTCGGCGGGATGAATCAACGAGAAGCAGCCAACGTATTGCGTTCCTACGAGGCGATCGTTGTCGATACTGTGACAGACCCCATCGACTGGGTGGTGATCGGTGCGGAAGAACCTCCCATTCCGCAGGACAAACTTCTGGGTGACCGGTTACGAACAGCCGCAGCGGCTGGTGAGGTCGAGATCCTTCACGAAACCGAATTGTGGCAACGGCTAGGACTGGTCGATATCGAACAGTCAATTCGGCGTTACCACACTCCCGCCATGCTGGCACACCTGCTTGGTGTGTCCGTGCGTGTTATTCGGCGTTGGCATCGACGTGGGCTGATCACTCCCGTCCGAACACTGCACAATCTTCCTTACTTTGATTTTCAGGAAGTGGCGACCGCTCGTCGACTCGCACAGTGGATCGCAGCAGGTGCCAGCCCCAAAGCCATTGAACAACGCTTAGTCGAACTACTGGAAGTACTGCCAGACATTCAGCGTCCACTGGACCAACTTTCGATTCTGGTCGAAGGCAAACAGGTTCTGCTACGGCAGGGAGAAGGGCTTCTGGAACCCGGCGGCCAACTACGGTTTGATTTTGATGCCCTGGAAAATACTCCGGAAGATTCCGGCCACACATCACAGAATTCAGATCCCGAGACACCTGCTGTTCTTTCAATCTGGGATGACTCGTCCGAGAGTACTTCCAGTTTTCAAGTGATTCCCTCTGAATCTGACGAACTACTGCAAGCAGCCTATGAATCAGAAGATGACGGTGACCTGGAAACCGCAATTGACTGTTACCACGCGATCCTCGCACGCGATGAACCTCGTGCTGAAATCCACTTTCAGTTAGGGGAACTGCTCTATCGAATCGATGAAGTGATTGCAGCACGTGAACGGTACTATTCGGCCATTGAACTCGATCCCGATTACGTTGAGGCCCGTGCCAGTCTGGGATGCGTGCTGGTGGAAACAGGACAAATCGATTTGGCGATCGCTGCATTCCGTGGAGCCCTGTCTCTCTACGAGGACTACGCCGACGTTCATTACAACCTCGCCCGTGTTCTGGACGACACTGGACGTGAAGTTGAATCCAAACACCACTGGCAGAGGTTTTTGCAACTGTCGCCGGATAGTCCATGGGCTGAAGAAGCAACTGCCCGGATCAACACGATTGATCAACACGATTGATCAGTTGTGCCAAATCGTGGAACGAACCACGGCCAGCACGCGAATCAGTTTTTGAAAAGACAGTCGCGTCTCAAGAAATAGATTACAGATACTCACGTTTCTTGACCAAACCAGGCATCGGTACGCTGTAGCGTCCTTCCTCATTGGCCTTTAGTGGTGCTGGCGAATCAAGTGTCAGTTGCTCCAGACCCGGTGCGAACTCATGATCGTGCTTCAGGAATTGCTCTAACGTAACTTCCTGACCCGTGTGCGCTGCCATGCGTCCCATCGACGTCACTGCGCTGGCCATCACGCCTCGCTCAACCTCATTGTAAGGCGTGTCCTCACGGATCGCGGTGATCAGGTCGTTCCATTCCAACTGATAAGGATTCAATTCCGGTTGGGGATAGGACCACTGCAGTCGCGCCTTGTCCATGTTGTGGCCATCATAAATGCGGCACTTCGCAGGTGTGTGTGACGCACTGGAAACAACACCAAGCCCCTTAGTGCCATGAGCATAGCTGGCAAATTCCCGTTTACACCCTGGCATGGTTCGACCATCAACAAACAGCTTCGTTCCATCTGCAAAGGTGTATTCCATGGAATAGGTATCGAAATTCTGGTCGACACTATCACCTCGATAATGGCGTCCCCCCATCCCACTGACCTTCACGGGCCATTCATTCTTCATCCAACATGATTCATCAATATTGTGGATCAGAAAATCGCTGACAGCACCGCCACTTAGCCACAAGAAGCCGTGAAAGTTTTTGATCTGGTACTGCAATTCGCTGTACTTTCCATCGTTAGGTGGTGCCGCTGCGGAGCCGGTGGGACCGGCCATACGATAAGCCCGCAGCATCGTCAAATCACCAATCTCACCATTCTGTATCCGATCAAATAGTTCTTGCCTGGCCTTGCAGTGCCGACACATCAGACCGACACCCACTTTCAGATTTTTTTCCTCTGCAACCCGATTCAGTTCCAGCATTCTCGCCGATGTGGGACCGTCGACGGTCACAGGCTTTTCCATGAATACATTCAAACCCTTCTCGATTGCGTAGGTGTAATGCACCCAACGAAACGCAGGCGGTGTTGCCAGGATGACTACATCACCCGGTTTCAACAAATCCATCGCCTGTTTGTAACCATCAAAACCAATGAACTTGTTCTCTTCCGGAACATCCACCCGCGCCCCAACTACGTTGTGTCCTGAAAGGGCTGCATAGGTGCTGTTTAGATTCTTCTCGAAGACATCAGCCAATCCAACAAGGTGCGGGCCATTTTGAACGGTCAGCGCGTTCAAGGCTGCCCCGGTACCGCGTCCTCCACATCCAATCAAAACCACGCGTATTTTGTTGTCCTCTGCGGCATGCACCCTTGGCGCGGAAGCTACTAAAGTTGTTGCAGCAGCGACACTACCAGTCTGCTTCAAAAATTGTCGACGTGATGGAGCTTGGTCTTGTTGCATATTTTTCACATGAAAGGTGGGAGGCAATAACTGAAAGGTGGGAAATCAAAACCAAGTCACATGACACTCTGCAAGCTACCGTACGGTACCGACTATCGCTTGTTCATCGCCTGCCACACGCTAGGTTAATCTTCGGGGTCTTTTTGCTCAGGAGCAGTTTTATCCCACTTTAGACTTTTTTGTACCGCAACTGGTTCATTGAGCGGGCGAACCACCCGGAAACCGACACTCAGTGCGTCTGTATGATACCAAATACTACGCGGAATCTGTGGATCTTGATCTTTCCAATCGTCACTGGATCCTTTCCTGACTGCTGAACGAAGCATTTCAGGATCATCATCCCAACCACCGCCCCGCACAACGCGTGGATAGACCTTGGTTGGAATATTCAAAGGATCCACTGCATTGCCGTCTCGGCCGTAGTAATCAGACGCATACTGATCGAGAACCCACTCAGCGACATTCCCATGCATGTCAAACAGACCCCATGGATTTGGCTGCTTCTTTCCCACGGGCTGATAAGCGTCATCGCTATTGTCAAAGAACCAAGCGTACTGATCCAACTCTGCTGGATCATCACCAAACGAATACGCAGTTGTCGTACCTGCACGACAGGCGTATTCCCACTCCGCTTCCGTCGGTAATCGATAATATCGACCGGTCTTGGCCGATAGCCATTTGCAGAAAACCCTCGCGGCGTGCTGTGTCATACAGATGGCAGGGAAGTCCCCCTTTCCCATCCCAAAACTCATGTCGGTGTATTCTTCCGTTGGCTTGGACACACCATCAACAAGCAAATCACGAGGCCCAGCTTTGATAGACATCAATTTACGACGCAACTGATCGATATCTTCACGCCAGGCATCGTATTGATCCCAAGTGATTTCAAATTTACCCATCCAGAACGGACGGATCTCAACTTCGCGTGTCGGCCCCTCATCCTGATTACGGTTCGCTTCCGTTTCAGGACTGCCCATCACGAATTTCCCACTTGGGATTGGCACCATAGCAATTGCCAAATCCGTATGTTCCAAAGGGTCCGAGTACGCTTTCATATCAGCCTCAGACTTGGCAACCGCATTTGGCACCGATAAAACCAAGTCACTTGTTCGATTCACCTTGTCTTCAGCCACTGCCTGAACAAGCAGTGACCCCAAACCAACAAGCAAAATCAACGATCCGGTCACAACACGAAAACGGGGACTACTCAAACTCATCTTTGCTCTTTGCTCTTTACTCTTTGCTAAAACAGTTCGATCGAAGCTCAAATTAGCTCGACGAATTTCGACAACGATACATTCAGTCTATGGAAAACGAATGGGGCACAACGGTAAATCCAAGTCATCTCAGGCGGGCACGGGTGTGCTCTCATTGTAGTCATTCCCATCCCGATTCTCACGACAGCAGAAAGACAACAACTCGAAATGGGCGAGAATGCACAGACTTATCTATGCTTTGGCACTCATCGACCACACAAAATTCTCAGTGCACGCAGAAAGAACAGCAAATCGCTGATTACAGGGCGAGAACAGAAGCCTCGCATCCAACTGCAAATCCTGCATCGGCTGAGGTCACGCAATGACGGAACGACCAAGAAGTCAAGACGCTGTCGCCACTCCCAAGTGCTTACCACAAGCCTGAATTCAAGAGTGACTTCGTCCCGGAACTATTCACTGACAGAGCAGCTGCAATCCGGATGTTTGATGACTGCCAACGCAAACTAGTATCTACGCCAACAACGCTTTCACCGGATCACCATCACCACCAATTTTGAACGGACGCCCGTTGGGTGCAAACCGCTCCTCTTCCAACGGCAATCCGGCAGCTGCCGCAATGGTTTTGTTGAATTCGGACACCGAGACATGGTCTTTCGCAACCGAGAAACCTTGCTTGTCTGATTCTCCATAGACCTGCCCGCCCTTGATTCCAGCACCCATCAACAAGCTACTAAAAGCGCCCGGATGGTGATCACGACCACCATTAACGTTCATTTTTGGCTTACGCCCAAACTCAGTTGTCAAAACAACCAAAGTTTCATCCAACAAGCCTTTGCTGTGAAGATCTCGCAGTAGATTCCCAACCGCATTATCAACATTAGCCGCTCGCTCATCGAGTTTGGTGTACAGATCCTGATGCATATCCCACCCACCATAGTTGACTTCGATAAATCGCGCACCACTTTGCACTAGTCGCCGTGCCAACAGACAAGCCTGCCCCAATTGATTACTACCGTACGCGTCTTGAATGGCCTGCGGCTCGTCTTTGATATTGAACACTTTCAAATGATCGCTTCCGATCAAACGGCGAGCCTCACCATAAAGTTGGTTATAAGCTTCGATCCTTGAATTGCTTCGACGACTCTGGAAATCTTGATCGAATTTGCTGGCCAAGCTCAAACGCCGATTAAAGAACTCAGGCGTGAGGTATTTCGGCAGATTCGTGTTCTGCAATCCGGCCGATGCGTTGGCGATCGGCACGGGGGACAGGGATGGGGGAAGGAACCCCGCTCCTGGATGTCGATTGCTGCCACCGATGACATAGTTACCCGGCAGCTCCTTATTGATTCGCCCTACCTCTGAAACCATCCATGCTCCCATAGCTGGGTGCTGAATACTGTTGAGTTGCTTGTAAGAAGTACGCATCAGATACTTCCCTTTATCATGAGCACCGGATTCCGTGCTCAATGAACGGACCACTGCAATCGCACCAGCGAGATAAGACAATTTTGGAAAGCGATCACCAAACTGCATGCCCGGCACGCGAGTCTGAATTGGCTTGGTCTCACCCGCCTCTTCAACACCCACCTTAGGGTCGAAGGTATCCAGATGTGTCATGGCGCCATCCATGAACAGATAAATGATGTGCTTTGCCTTCCCGGCAATGGGTGCCGCCTGCGCTTCACCAAACAGACCCTGTGATGCTACAGTTCCTGCGAAAGAAACACCAAGCGTCTGCTTGGCAATTGTCTTCATGAAGTCACGGCGTTCTTCAGGGGCAAATTCTGGTCGGGACATTCGTATCTCCGGGGTGGCAATCGCCATTTCGTTGGTTAGTACCTGAATGGTATTTTTGTTTTTTTAGTTAAGTCTTCAAGGTCAATTTGGAGTCGCGGTGGCGTGCATGAGACGCACTCCGCCCACGAGCTACTGAATGAACAGAAATTCTCTGGTGTTCAACAGTCCCCAAACAATATTCCCGAATGCTTTGCCATCAGTTTCGGTTCTGGAGAACTCACTTGCAGCGGCACGACGATCGGCGGCATTTGGCTTTCGACCGAGCACACTTAGAAAGACAGCCTCCATTCGTTCCCGCGTGTTATCAACCGCGACAAGATTATCGACTAAAGCCGAACCAGCTTCGAGCATGACATGCGTGATTGGTCCATTGAACATGGCAAGAATCTGCGGAACCGTGGCATCCTGTTGCCCGCCATTGATCGTTTCACGATCTCCTTGACCAAACTGCCTGAGAAAGTGATCTGCTGCCACAGGTGATGGCAACTCGCTGGCTCGGCACAGAACATTGCCTTGGTAAGCATGTTGATTGAGCGATCTCTTGTACGGGTTCATGAAGTAAGTTTTTGCAAATTGCTCGGATTTACTCTTCACGCTGCCGTAAGTCGCCGTGCCAAAATTCAGATTCAAAACCGGAGCCATCTCTGCAGCGGTCGGGCGTTGGAATGGCCATGGATTATGCACCGCCAAAGTCAGGAACGAATCCCAAACTTGCTCAGCTGTCATGCGTCGCAGAGTAGGTCCTTGAAAGTAGTAAGGCTCTCCCGATGTGATTTCATAGTCAGTCGACTCACGCTGATAGGTCCGGCTGTAAAGGACCGCACGAATGAACTCCTTCAAGTCGTAATTGTTCCGAACCATCTCCTTGCTTAGAAACTCAAGCAACGGCTCGTTCATGCAGGGGTGTTCGTCGCGAAAATCGTCAATTGGTTCTACAAGCCCGACACCCATGAATCGTTTCCACAGACGATTGGCAATGGTCTTGCTGAATTGCGGATTGTCATCACTGGTCACCCATGCAGCAAATTGCTCACGCGGTGAACTGTTTCGTGCCTTGGTCGGAACTTCACCCCATAACACGGCGGGTTCAACAACCTCTTTCGGTTTGGCATCTTCGTACGCGTAATCATGCGGAAGACGCATCACAGCTTTTTCAACTTCACTGACACTGTAGGTATTCGCTCGAGCAATCCTCTGAAATTCGCCCGGTACCCGGCCTTTGTCGTGTTTGGTTCTCGCTTCATTGATCAACAGAGTTGCAGGATTTTGCTTCGTGTACCCCGGTGAACCACGCTGAATTCGAGTACGGATGCCAGTGGTGTACGCAGCCAGTTCATAGAACTGGTACTGGGTCCACTGATCAAACGGATGATCATGGCATTGGGCGCAGCCAATCTGAGTGCCCAGTAGAACGCGAATAGTATTGTCGACATATGGCAAAGGCATTCCATCGTCTCGCAATTGGAATCCGACCGCAGGATTTTCCCACGTCTTGCCATCAGCCGTGAGCATCTCGTAAACCCACTGGTTGTAATTCTTGTTAATCCGAATCGAATCTTTTACGTATCCCAAGTAAGGGTCCGCTACGATATTGTTTTGCGGACGCTCAACAAGTCGCAAAACGTCGGCCCAAAAGTTGTACATATTGCTGACGTAGTCTGGACTACCCAACAATTTGTCAATCAGATCCTCACGCCGGGTCTCGGAACTGGAGCCCAGAAACTTGGTCGCCTCCTTCAACGTTGGAATACGTCCTGCAACATCGAGATAAACTCTGCGAAGAAAGACCTCATCGCTGGCCAACTCGTTGGGCTCCTGACCCTCATCCAACAATTTCGACTCGACCAGACTGTCCAACTCACCCGCGGCACGTTGGACAGCACGACGGCTACTTGGATTGACGGGAACCACCTTCATTGCCACAGGGGTACGTTTTCGAACGCTCTCGGGCAACTTGATCTTTGGCTTCGCCGGAGGTTTCTTGGCTTTATTTCGCTGCGCGTTGGCAGGCACACCAAGGACCACGCACAAGCCCACTACCAACAGATATCCAAACAACGTGGGCGGTTTCACTCGCAAGAACTTCATTCAAAACTCCAGGGTGCTGGTAAGGGGACCAGGCTAACGAAAA
>Ga0315320_10004088_pt1 | contig 11953 bp, 8 predicted proteins | sample M140m21515metaG_FD_203458 | JGI IMG/M metagenome (GOLD analysis project Ga0315320, IMG submission 203458) | Ammonia-oxidizing marine archaeal communities from Monterey Bay, California, United States - M1 40m 21515 | ecosystem: Environmental > Aquatic > Marine > Coastal | place: USA: California...
AACTCATCAAAATCAATTCCTTCCCTGATGTCGTAAACCGGTCGCAGCACAGCAATGACGTATTTATCTTGCCCTCCCACCTCAGGCACGTTGAACGGCCGGCTCATGCTGTAATGCCGCGCATCAGCCAGGATGGCATCGATGGCATCAGTGCACGCGGGGATGGTCCCAAAATCCATACCATTGAGAAACACACGATCAACATTCTTGTTAGACAAGAATGCAGGAAACGAGATTTCAACATCCTCATTCTGCTCATACGCTTTGGGCGACCAGATTTGGTAGGCCGGTTCAATCTGAGACAGACGTCCTGTCATTTGCTCCCGTTCCACGCGGGTCAGCCGCGGCAACCAGCAGGCGTAGAGCATTGACTCTCCACCGGCCAACTCCGGTTCGAAACGGTCATAGAAATCAGCAAGGATATTTTCGTAAGAATTTCCTGGGCGGCTTCCTAGCCAGCTGCGGCCTGCGACAGCCGCACCAAAAGCACTCTCGACCACCCGGCAGCGCAGGTTACTGACCGTCTCCCCTCGCTGCAGGATCAACGCACTCTCATTCCGCTGCACAAACACAAATGCAACAAAAGTCGTCAACAACCCGATGCAAAGAACTGTCAGCATTCCAAGATAGGGGAAACGTTTGCTCGAAATCGCTATTTCTTCGGACATGCAACCCTCCAACGAACACCAACCAGACAGGTGCACGCAGTTCTTAGACGTTCTACGCATTTGCCGGCAGAACACAAGCATTCGCTAAGCAGGAACACTGCGACCAACGATAAACGGCTCGCATATCGCTATTCTGCCGTCACTCTCAACTTACCAGATACTTCTACTATCGGGGGGGTGGGTCCACCAATCCCAGTTTTCCGGCCAAACGGAGAAGCTCTTCTTGTCATCTTTGGTACGGTTGTTTTAACCGCTGCATCCCGACCCTCATCCACGACAAATTTGCTAACCGCGAGTACATGGCAGTTAATGCGCCTCAAGCCAGTTCTGCCCCACACCCAACTCAACTTCGATAGGCACCCGCATCGGCAATGTTGTTTTCATACTTGCTTCAATGACTGGCATGACACGTTCTTGCTCATCGATTGCCATATCGAACACGATTTCGTCATGCACGGTGAGCACCATTTTGGTCGCGAAGCCTCCATCGACGAGCGCATTGTGGGTGCGAATCATTGCGATCTTCAACATATCGGCTGCCGTCCCTTGAATGGGACTATTCATCGCTAGGCGTTCAGCCGCGTTTACGACGTTTCGACTCTTTGAGTTGATATCCCGGATATACCGTCGTCGTCCAGTGCTGGTGGCAACAAACCCGTGCTCTTTTGCAAAGGCAATTGTCTTGTCAATGTAACCCTGCACTCCCGGATACTTCTCGAAATAGTTCTCGATCAACTCGCTTGCTTCGTGCCTTGGGATATTAAGGCGCTGCTGCAACCCAAACGCCGAAATCCCATAAATGATTCCAAAATTGACGGTTTTCGCTTTGTCACGCATCTCACGCGTCACTTCCTCAACACCCACCTTATAAACCTTGGACGCGGTCACCGTGTGGATATCTTCTCCGTTCTGAAAAGCTTCCAGCATCCCCTCATCGCCGCTCAACTCAGCCATGACCCTCAATTCAATTTGTGAGTAGTCAGCACTCAAAATCAGATGCTGATCATCCCTCGGCACGAATGCAGCGCGAATATCTTTTCCTCGCTCCTTGCGCACTGGAATCGTTTGCAAATTAGGATCGTTGGACTGGATCCTACCGGTCGCAGTCCAAACTTGGCTATAGTGCGTGTGCACACGCCCGGTGTCTGGATTCACCGCAAGGGGCAGTTGGTCCACGTAAACAGATTTCAATTTTCGGGCGTTTCGATAATCAAGCACGTCGGCAATGACCTGATGCTTGTGTGAAAGCCTCTCTAGCTCAGCCTCGCGAGTTGAGTACTGCCCCGTCGCTGTCTTTTTTGGGTTCTTTTCAAGTTCCAGCTCCTCGTAAAGCACAATGCCCAATTGCTTGGGCGAATCAATATTGAACTCGTGGCCTGCCGCCTGAAAGATGCTCTCCTGTAAAGTCCCGATTTCGTTGCCGAGTTTTTTAGAGAACACAGCGAGCGCTTCGGTATCAAGTCGTATCCCCTCACGCTCCATATCAACCAAGACAGGAATCAGGGGACACTCGACGTCATTGCAAACCTGGCTGGTTCCCTGCGCCTCAATTTCCGGCCGAATCAAATTCGCAATCTGCAGAGTGACGTCCGCGTCTTCACACGCATAGTCGGATAACTTTTCCAACGGGACTTCACTCATGCATTTCTGGTTTTCCCCTTTTTCACCTATCAGTTCGCTTGTAGCGATCGGAACATAACCCAAGTACAGCTTGGCCAAATAATCGAGGCCATGCCGCATCTCGGGTTCCTTCATAGAATGAGCTAGCATGGTGTCGAATATCTCTCCCTGTACATCGATGCCATGCCATTTGAGCAGAGTCAGATCATACTTTAAATTGTGCCCCACCTTACCAATCGCATGGTTGGCAAACACGGGCTCGAACTCCTTCAACACAGCGGATGCCGGCTCTGGATCCTCTGGCAATACCACATAGTATGCCTCGGCAGGGCGTACGCTAAACGCCAAACCAAGTGGCCTTGCGTCTCGCGGATCCAAACCTGTTGTCTCCGTATCAAAACAAAAGCTTTTCTGTTGGCTCAGCAACTCGATCAATGCAGTCCGCTCATCTGCGGTGGTGACCGTGTGATATTGGTGGGGCACATCAGAAATAGTTTTCTCATCGACCGGCTCATCAAACAGAGTCGCCTGAATTTCAGTTTCGCGTTTTTCCCTGATAACCTTTGCGCGACTACTTGCCGAAGAAAAGGACTTGCCAAGTAATTTTTTCCCAAGCGTGTCAAACTCCAATTCCATCAACAAATCTTTGAGCTTCGATTTGTCCCAGCTTTCGTGCTGCAATTGTGAAAACTGAACCTCATGCGGAACATCCAACTGGATGGTGACAAGCCGTTTGGAAAGCCTTGCCATGTCGGCCTGCTCCTCAACGCGTTCTTTCTGCTTACCCTTCAGTTCTGCGCTGTGGTTCAGCAGATTTTCAATGCTGCCATAATGCGCAATCAGCTTTTGCGCGGTTTTGGGACCGATCCCTGCGACCCCAGGTATATTGTCGCTCGCGTCACCCATCAGCCCAAGAATATCAATCACTTGATCGACTCGCTCGATGCCCCACTTGCCGAGCACTTCCTTGACACCAAAGATCTCTGGATCGGAACCCCTCCGTCCGGGTTTGTAAATGACAATATCGTCAGATACCAGCTGCTCATAATCTTTATCAGGAGTCACCATCCAGACACGGAACCCCTCCTTACTTGCCTGTTGCGCCAGCGTCCCAATCACATCGTCAGCTTCGTATCCTGGTCTGCGGATCACATGGATATTAAGCGCATCCAACAAACGATCGATGTAGGGCAACTGCGTTGCAATGTCCTCGGGCATCGCATCACGCTGAGCCTTATACTCGGGGAAATCAATATGCCTCTGCGTGGGCTCCGATGTATCGAAGGCAACTGATATGTGGGTTGGCTCTTCCCTCTTCAGGATATCGAGCACCGTGTTCGCCATCCCGAACACCGCAGACGTGCACAGTCCACCGGAGGTGAAACGCGGGCTACGCACCAACGCAAAGTGCGCCCGATACGTTAACGCCATGCCATCTAGCAGGAACAGTTTCTGATTATCGGGGAACAACTCGTTTGTTTTGTCTGCCACGCGACATACCTGCCATTGATGAGATCAAGGGGGAGGGTCGCTTCCTAGCACCGCAGCGGCCCGATCAAACTCAGCTGGACAATCTAACGAGTACGCCCCTCATGCTGCTACCTGCCTCAAAAACTACATTTTCGAGCCCCAACACTGCTCACCCAGGCGTCCAGAAACTGACCCACACAAAACAGGCCGTTGAACACTGTTGAAATACAGCAGTTGCGACGTGACAAGCCACTCACCCGCCATTCAAGTGGCAGTAAAGATCACGAGCGGCTGCACGAGAAACAAACAAGAATCGCTCAAACTCGCTGTGGCAATGAGTCAATCACTGCACACAGTTCATTACTGCCCCTCAATGTACTCAAGCTGAATCTTGGTGTTTGGAAGTACCTTTCCTAGTCGATCTACACCCTCTTGAGTCACGGCTGTGCGGGTAACTTTCAAGTCATTTAACTTAGTCAAGCCTTCAAGGGCCGGTAGTCCCTCATCCGTAATCTGAGTGGACCCCAAGTGCAGAAAGGTAAGATTTTTCATAGCGCTCAGGTAAGGCGTTCCGTCATCGCTGAGGCGCGTGTTATCGAGATTGAGGTACTCCAATGCCTTCAGCCCCTTCAGAGGCTCTACGCCGACATCAGAAATATTTACCCGCCACAAATTCAGTTTCTTCAGATTCTTTAGATCAGCCAAAGGTCCCATCGCGTCATCGAACAATTGAGCGCATTCGCTCAGATCAAGCTCTTCCAACTTTTTGATCTTTGGAAGATTTGCGACCCCACTCGCATCGATCTGATTCCTGGCCAATCGTAGCTTCTTAAGATTTGGAAAAGTAGCGAACAGCTCGACAGCCTCATTACCGATAGTCGTCTCGGCCATGTAAAGTTCTTGCAGGTTATTCAATCCAACAATCGCTTTGATCCCGTCTTCGCTGATCCAAAGATAATCGATCGCAAGCACTTTAAGATTCTTTAATTTCGCGACATGCACCATCCCATCGTCACTGACGCTGCATGCACCACTTTTCCCTGACAACCGGAGCGCTTTCAGCTTCTTGAGATCGCTCAGTTCAGCAAGTCCATCATCGGTAATCCCACAATCCCTCAAGTCCAGGTCTTCTAGACTGCCAATTTTCCCGATCGTTTTCATTGCTTCATCGGTCACTGCGGTCCCGCCGAGTCGAACAGCCCGTAGCCGCGGCAGTTCAATCAACGGCACCAGATCACTGTCACTGATATCCAGTCCTCGGAAGTCCACATCAATGATGGAGCCAGATGAATCACGCCGCACCTTTGTGGTCACCGCCTCGATGGCAGCAACTGCAACCTCCGGGTCAGCGGCCGCAGGTTCCACAACCGCCACAACATCCTCGGAAGGCCCGCTCATGGATGAAGCAGGAGGCGTCGTTTTTGTCTCGCTGTTACAGCCAACGACGAGCAACAGACCAAGGGCCACAAAGAAAGAACGTGCAAACATGGAATACCAGAACGTCAACCGACGCAAAAAACAAAAGGTGAGTGAGTGGTGATGGGAATCCACCACCAAAAAAAGCTAAAACCCACGCTCCGATTTAGAACGTAGCGTGGGTTGTTCGAGAACCGCATCAGCGGCTTCTCAGCCTTCGAATTCAACTTCCCAGCCGGGGCGATACTCTTTGCGAAGGTACTTGTCAGCCTCGGGGCAATTGGTCGCCTTGAAATTTTCGCCATCCCAATCAATCTGCTTTCCTGTGCGGAAGGCAACATTCCCCAGCAGCACTGACTCTGTGAGCGCACCTGAGTAATCAAAATTGCAAGTGGTCGGTGAACCATCCTTGCAAGCCTTGATCCACTCTGCATGGTGCCCTATGGATTTGGGGATGCTCTGTGCAGGTGGTTTGAAATCGGAGTATTTATCTTTTGGAAACAGTTTGTAATTTCCATAGGAGGCGAACATGTGCCCCTCGGTACCTACAAACATCACCCCACTACCGGGCACCTTTTCGCCAGCAACAACGCGTGGCGTCTTGTTCCCGTCGTACCACGTTAAATCGAGAGCGGGCATGTCACCTCGAGCGGGGAACTTATACTTCACCACCAAGCCCAATGGGCATGTTTCGGGATGTACCTCAGGGCCTTCAGCTTCAATCGATGTTGGATGCCGCAGATCCAAAGCCCAGAAAGGTAGATCCATGTAGTGACAGCCCATATCACCCAGAGTTCCTTGACCGAAGTCCCACCATCGTCGCCATTGTGCAGGATGGTAACGTCCAGGTGCGAACGGTCGCTCGGGAGCAGGGCCCAACCACAGGTCCCAACTCAGGTTCGCTGGTGGCTCGGCGCCCTTCTCGGGACGATCACCACCGCCCCAGCCTTTTCCAACCCACACGTGTACTTCTTTAACATCGCCAATCGTGCCAGCTCGGATTATCTCAACAACGCGTCGGTAGTTGTCGGTCGCGTGAATTTGCGTTCCCATTTGGGTCGCAACGCCCTTGGCTTTCGCGGCTGCTGCAATCTTCCTGGCCTCTTCCACCGTGTGCGTCAACGGTTTTTCACAATAACAGTGCAACCCCGCATTGATACCACGAATCGCCGCAGGGGCATGGTTGTGGTCGGTCGTGGCGACCACGATAGCGTCGGCGTTGTCAGCTTCCTCCGCGATCATCTCACGGTAGTCTTTGTACAATTTCGCATCCGGAAACCGCTTGGAAGCTCGATCAAGATAGTTCTGATCAATGTCGCAAAGCCCCACAATGTCTTGACTTTGAACACCATCAATATCCGCAGAAGCACGATTTGCCGTGCCAACGCACAGCACCTTGAGTTTCTCATTAGGGGACTTTGATTCCTGAGCTGGCAACTCACTCCAAACTCCCATGGCCAATGCACCGGCCCCGGTAGCCTGAAGAAATTGCCGTCGCTTTACGGTGCTGCCTGTCTTGGAAGTTCTACTCTGCATTGATTTTTTCCGGCTGGGGTTCTTTGGGTGGGAGATCTGTCGCTTTCAGCTCCACTGCGTGTTCTGAACAGCATCTGGAAGTGGAACTACTCGTGACGTCAGTCTGCCTATAGCTTACCACAGGGTACCGACAATTGTTAACGTGAGCATGTATTGCGCAAAACCCCCACGAGCTCGCTGCGACCGACCAAAACCCGGTCACTCAAAAATAACGTGCCGGTTCATTTTCTTTACCAAGTGACACAGGCCTAACTAACATCGCCCACCTGAATTCTGCTGGGTCATTCACAGCCAACCCGGGCATTCGTAGCCCCCAGCCGTGCTGCAAAACGCTCATGGCATGTTCGCAGTGCGGTTCCCGCTGCGTAAAACGGTGCCTTCCTGGTGCGTCAGAAGCTTTCGTAGCGTCGGGCTAGACCAACATTGAACCAGCAGCAATTACGAAAATCGCTTTACTGTACAAATTGCGCCCGATCCGCGATGAGCGTGACAGCAAATCACGCCCGCGACAAATACTCACCGGTGCGAGTGTCGATCTTCAGAGTTTCACCTTGCTTGATGTATTCGGGAACCTGCACGACCAGTCCCGTTTCAAGCGTTGCAGGTTTTGTTCTTGAGGTCGCCGAGTTCCCCTTAACGCCTGGATCACATTCAGTGATCTGAAGTTCAACTGAGGCGGGAACTTCGAGTCCCACGCACGCATCGTTATAGATCATCGCCCGCATCCCCTCGAGTCCTTCGGTGACGTAGGGGAGCTGTTCCTGGATATCTTCGAGTGGCAACTCATACTGCTGATAATCTTCCTGATCCATCAAAAACATACTGGCGGCATCGGAGTACATCATCTGCACATTGCGGCGCGAGAAATCTGCTTCTCCCAGCGACTCGGTCCCCTTGAGCGTCAGGTCAACCTTATTGCCGGTGACCACATTCCTTGCTTTGAACTTATAGAGCGTAGCGGCGCCTCGAGCAGAGGGAGAGTGAACCGAAATCCCCTGAATGATCACGGGGTTTCCGTTGTGCACTACGACAGTGCCGGTCTTGATATCTTTTGCTTGCACTTTGGAGAAATCCTGACGAATGAGAATGGAATTGCAAGACAATTCGGTCAGCTCACGCTGGTAATGTTAACGCCACAACCAATTCCGAAAGCCCTGCACCAGAAGTTCCTGTTGTCCGAAACTTTGAGTGAGAAGGATAGCCCCAAGAATCAGCGTGAACCCGAGCATGGCGAAGCCACGACGCGGGAACGGGGTGGTTTGGCCCTGAACCTTGGCCCGCGTCGCGCCCAACAGTTTGCTCCAAAATCTGAGTGAGACATTGGGTTCGAAAGCAACAATCTGGGCGTAATCAATCCCGCGATGCCCATCAACTCTCAGATGAATCCCCAAGGCTGGCAAAGTCACCTGAAGCAAGCCCGGATCCCCCGACGCTTTTTCATCGAGCGTCTGAGCAGCGGCAAGCAGCGGCTCAAAAAGCTCCTCAGCCGTCCGCCCGTAAACCGCAATGCGAGGAGGGAAGCTTAGGGCAATCAATGACACGCTGAGACTGTAGAAGACGGCGAGGGCGATCCAGACAGCAGGCCCGAACACGGTGGCGGCGGCAGAGGGAAAGAATAATTCCGCAGGCCCGACGGCAAGCAAACCTGAGACGGCGAGCGCGAGCGCCGCAATATCTCTTCCACCCGTGGTCACCAATGCACGACCTGACAATCTCACGGCACTGATTACCAACAGGTAGGCAATCAGTGGCACGAGGGCCAATAAAATCGTGAACGGATCGGCGGAATCAAGGAGATTGAGCATTAGCGGGAATCAATCCATGAACTCGCGTTCAACAAACTTGGTGTTGTGCCGGCCTTCCACGAATTCGGGATGCTGCAGCACCTTATCGTGAAAAGCCGCCGTGGTCGCGATGCCCTCAACCTGCAATTCGCTTAGCGCTCGTCGCATGGTTGCGATTGCCTCCTCACGAGTGGGCATATAGACGATCAACTTACCGATCATTGAATCGTAATGTGGTGGAACGTTGTACCCACCGTAAACATGAGAATCAAATCTCACTCCTAAGCCACCAGGCGTGTACAGCTTGGTGATTTTCCCTGGGTTGGGCTGGAAATTTCGATCTGGGTTTTCTGCGTTAATTCGACATTCGATGGAGTGTCCGGTGCAGCGAACGTCATCCTGTGTCATCGGCAGCGGTTCGTTGGCGGCCACCGAAATCTGTGCTTTAATCAGATCCACGCCGGTGATCATTTCAGATACAGGATGCTCAACCTGAATCCGAGCATTGACCTCGATGAAAAAGAAGTCATCGTTCTCGTCCACAATGAACTCAACAGTTCCGGCATTGCTGTAATCAGCACCTCGGATCATTCGTACTGCGGCATCACAGATCTGTTTTCGCTGGGCTTCGGGCAGATTCGGACTCGGTGCTTCTTCAATCAGTTTTTGATGCCTTCGTTGGACGCTGCAATCTCGCTCGTAGAGATGAACAACATTGCCGTGATTATCGGCAATCACCTGCACTTCGATGTGCCGGGGATTTCCAACGTACCGCTCCAAGTAGACCCCCCCATTTCCAAACGCAGCCTGAGCTTCAGTCTTGGCTTGGTTCAAAGCGGAAACCAGCATATCCTCGGTCTCGGCAACCCGCATGCCTTTACCGCCACCTCCGGCAGTGGCCTTGATCAGGACTGGATATCCGATTCCCCGCGCAACCTCAAGCGCCTGATTGTCGTCTTCGACAAGGCCGTCACTGCCGGGAACAACAGGAACGTTACTTTGGATCGCCATCGCTCTGGCGGTGTTTTTATCACCAAGCTTTTCCATCGCGTCGGGGCTTGGGCCAATGAATTCAAAGCCGCTGGAGCGACAGACCTCATTGAAATGCGAGTTTTCAGCAAGAAAGCCATACCCCGGGTGTATCGCATCGACATCCGCAACCTCAGCAGCAGCGATGATCTGGTCAATCTTTAAGTAGCTGTCAATGCTGCGGGCGGGGCCGACGCAATACGCCTCGTCCGCCAACTGGACGTGCATGGAATCCGCGTCCGCCTCGCTGTAGACGGCAACGGATTTAATTCCCATCTCTCGACAAGCGCGAATGATGCGGAGGGCTATTTCGCCACGATTGGCTATCAGTATCTTTTTGAACACGGATAAACGATGAATAGGAATCGCAAGGGACAAGAAATAACGACCTGCGGGGCCAGCATCTAAGCCGGGCTCTGCAACGATCGCGAACGGGTGACATCACCACGTTTCAGTTAAACCGCGTGTACGCGGCGTTTCAATTCGTCTGCTGTTAGTTCGGCTCAACGCGAAACATCGGTTTGCCGAAATCGATCGCTTCCTGATCTTTCACTAGGACTTCGACAACTTTCCCACTGCATTCGGCAGGAATCTCGTTGAACACCTTCATCGCCTCGACGATACACACAACCGTGTCCTCGGAGACCATGTCCCCGACCTTCACAAAGGGATCCGACTCTGGGTTCGCCCGGGCATAGAACGTACCGACCATGGGTGCATTGACCGTGATCGTCCCTGCATCGCTTTGGCTATCTGCAGCGGCCGCAGGAACAGCGGCCGGAGCGGCAACCGGCGGTGGTGCAGAATAAACGGGGCTGACGCTGCCGCGATTCAATTTGATTTTTTCATCGCCCTGCTGGAGATCGACCGCACTTAGGTCATGTTCCTCCATCAGCTCGATAATCTCACGAATCCGCTTAACGTCGAAAATATCCTTTGGCTGTTGGCCTTTAGTCATACCTGCTTCGCCATCAATAATGTTTGGAATGAGATAACCAGTGCTCTGGGACAGATAGGCAGTTTAGGAAGGACGTTAGAAAATCGAACGCCCCATATCCAGTCTGCGCCGCCTCAATTTTCAAGGTTTTACAGGATGAAACGGCAATCATCGAGGCCCTTTGGCAAGTTACTTAAAACCTCGTGGCCAGAATCGGTGACCAAAATGTCATCTTCGATCCGAATCCCGAAGTCCCCATCATAATAAACCCCGGGTTCCACGGTGATAATCATGCCGCTGGCGAGTATTTCATCGCTAATGGGAGACATTCGAGGCGATTCATGGATTTGCAGTCCAGTTCCGTGTCCCAAGCCGTGTTTGAAGGCATCGAGAATGCCGTGCCGGGCCAATGCAGCTCGTGCCGCGGCGTCAACGTCTTTAACCGGCACACCTGGCCTAATCAGCTCAATCGCTGCAAGCTGGGCTTCCAGAACGCCTTCGTAGGCTCTTTTGAAGGCGTCGCTAACGTTTTGCTGGTGAAGGGTTCGTGTCAGATCGCTGGCGTAACCTTGAAAATTGGCACCCCAGTCGATCAACAGGGACGTGTGATTGCCGAGCGTTAAATCCTGCGGCTGATAGTGCGGCAAGGCGCCCCCAGGCCCCGCTGCGACAATCGGTGCAAAACTGCACCCCTCGGCACCCAGCAGCCGCAGCCGATGCTCGATATCGTGAGCGATCGCTCTTTCGGTTTGCTCACTGGTCAATGTTGGTACCAGTTCAGAGAACACCTGCTCGGCAATCTCAACCGCCTTTCGAGTCGCGGTGATTTCTGCCTCGTCTTTGATTATGCGAAGTTTCTCAACGACAGCAGTTGTCGCAACGAGCTGCATCGGATCACAAGCCGCCTCAAAAAACTGATACTCAGCAAACGTGACTTTATCAGCTTCGATCCCAACTCTCTTGGCCCCAGAAGCACCAAGCACGTCTTTGACCAGATCGCGCAGCAACTGGCTTGAGCTTCGGATTTGAGTTTCGATTCCCGTGCATTCCGCGGCGATCTGCGCCGTGTAACGCCCATCGCTGAGAATAGTTGTGCCTTGGGATGTCACCAACAAGAAGCTACTGTCACCGGTAAACCCGGACAGGTAGCGGACATTAATCTCGTCGGTAATTAACAACGCATCCAATGCTAGGTCGTCCAGCGTGTCCGTCAGACGCTGCAAACGGGGTGGAAGTGTAGCCATTAATCTCTGCTGTTGAACTTGTAAATTTTTGGACTGAATTGATCGTATGGACGCCCACATTCTTCCTTAACTTCCGGCTGCCTGCCGACAAACTCACGTCACAGGGTTATAGCAGGACAACGACTACTTTCGGCGTCAGCATTCTAACCCTGAATCTCCCGGATGGGCGTCGGACGCCCCTTTTCCAACGATTCGTTGGTGGATTTCGCCGGAAGAACCACGTGAACTTTCAAACCGTCTTCGCTACCG
>Ga0315320_10004089_pt1 | contig 11953 bp, 12 predicted proteins | sample M140m21515metaG_FD_203458 | JGI IMG/M metagenome (GOLD analysis project Ga0315320, IMG submission 203458) | Ammonia-oxidizing marine archaeal communities from Monterey Bay, California, United States - M1 40m 21515 | ecosystem: Environmental > Aquatic > Marine > Coastal | place: USA: California...
CGCGTGATCGAAATAGGCGGCGACGGTCTGCAGGTCGTGATGGACGCAGATGACCGTCGCGCCGTCATCGCGGACATCGCGCATGACATCGACGATGGCGTGCTCGGTGGCGGCATCAACCCCGGCAAACGGCTCATCCATTAAATACAGATCGGCTTTCTGCGCCAGCGCGCGGGCAAGAAAGACCCGCTGCTGCTGTCCGCCGGAAAGCTGTCCGATCTGGCGGTCAGCGAAGTCGGCCATGCCGACGCGGTCCAGATAGCTGCGTGCGGCGTCGCGATGGCGCCGGCGTACCGGACGGCACCAGCCGATTTCGCCGTACAGTCCCATGGCCACGACATCTTCGGCGGAGGAGGGGAAATCCCAATCTACGCTTGTCCGCTGCGGGACATAGCCGACACGCCGCCGCGCCCGCCGCAGCCTGTTTCCGAAGATCTGCACATCGCCCGCAAGGGTCGGTACGAGATCCAGAATGGCCTTGATCATCGTCGATTTGCCGGCGCCGTTTGGGCCGATAATCGCGATCAGGCCCTGTTCCGGCGCGTCGAAATCAAGATCCCAGATCGCCGGCTTGTCGTCATAGGCGACCGTCAGGCCGCTGACTGATAGCGGCGATGGCGCCTCATCATGCCGCGGTCGCCTGTCTTCGAAGGGTATCAGGCGGGGAGGGTTCATGCGCTATTCGGCGCTTTCCGCCAATTGACCACCGAATCCGTTCGCCGGTGCTTTGCCACCCAGCGCCCGGACCATCGTGGTGACATTGTGATCGAACATGCCGAGATACGTGCCGGTATAGCTGCCTTTCGTGCCCATCGCATCGGAGAACAGGGCCCCGCCGATGCGTACGGCATGCCCACGGGCCGCCGCGCCTTCGATCAGCGCGCGGACATTGCGTTCGGATACCGTCGTTTCAATGAAAACAGCAGAGATTTGGCGACGGACCAGTGTATCGACGAGCATTTCGATCTTGCGGATGCCGGCTTCGCTTTCGGTGCTGATACCCTGAATGGCTAGCACGTCGATGCTATAGGCTCGTCCGAAATAGCCGAACGCATCGTGGGCGGTCACCAGCGCCCGGGCGTGCTCTGGTATGGTGGCGATTGCCGCCCGCGCGCCGTCGTTCAGGGTGGTCAGTTTTTTGAAATACGTGACCGCATTGGCGCGGTAAAAGGCGGCGTTTTGCGGGTCGAGCCGGGCCAAGGCACTGACGGCGGTCTGCAACGCCTCCGCCCAGAGCCCCGGGTCCATCCAGATATGCGGATCGTGACTCAGGCCGTCCCAGGGCAGCAGATTTTTGCCAGTCAGCGCGTCACCGACGGCGATGACGGGTTTGCGTTTGCTGTAGCGGTCGAGCATATCCAGCATCTGTGCTTCGAGATGCAGCCCGTTATAGACAATCAGATCGGCGCCGTTGATCTTGGCGACGTCGGACCGCGTCAGGCGATAGAGGTGCGGGTCGACCCCTTCCCCCATCAGGGTGATGATATTTACTTTCCCGGCGGCGATTTCCGTTAAAGGCTCGCCGATCTGGCCAATGGTCGCGACAATTTTCTTGCGCGCCTGCGCAGGCAGCGCCGCCGCCGCGATCACGCCCAGGGTCACAATTGCGACCGAGAGCGGGTTTTTTATCACTGGCTTCTTAAACATCCGTCCCACCGTCTGCGCTGCGGTGTGTCCCACAGTCATTTCCGACTCTAACGCCGCATCGGGTTATCGCAAGGGCTAATTATATAAAGGATGTCTAAAAATATTAGTGGAGGCTAATTCTCAGTTGCGTCAATCCGATTGGCGAAACAGGGTGGATTTCGTCAGTAATTCTGCTGTTCCGGGCTATGTCCGGCCCCGGTTAAAGGCAGGCCCGACAGACCGGCGCAGTCGGTGTATTTGACGCTGCGGCCATAGGCCCGCGTCTTGGCGACGCTGACGGCGCGCCCGGCTTTGAGATCGGCGAGGGCTGCGCGGACATGGTTTTTCGCCCCCTTGATGGAATCCGGATGCCAGTTGGAATCATCGTCGATGGCGCCGTAATAGGCGAGCGTCCCCTTGGGATCTATGACGACCATTGTCGGCGTATGGCGGGCCGCATATTGGCGACCGATGGTGCCTTTGGGATCAAGCACGATCCCCGATGGTGCGGCCTTGCGCTGCAGCGTCTGCATGTTGTCCGCGCTGTAATGTTTCCGCACATAGGGGCAATCATGGTTGGTCCATTCCAGCACCACGGTCTTGCCGCGAAAATCGCCGAGGGAGATTGTCTTTCCACGGCTATCTGTGCCGCTAAAGGCCGGCGCCGGCTTGCCGACATCGGGGGTCGCGGACGCGGTTATGGGCAGTGCGGTAAACATCACTGCGGCGGCAATGGAAATCAGCGTAAGGTGTTTCATGGCAGGTCTCCGGGGTATGACGTCATAGTGGATCGGCAGGGTGTGTTCCTCACACGGCTGACCGGCCGGTCATCCGTTTGTGTCGATCATTTTTCGTAGCGCGGGTTGTCTTCGGCTATGCGGGCGAGGACGTCTTGTCGCATCAGTTCGCGCCCGGCTTTCCGCTGCCGTCCCTTTTCGTCATAGACACCGGCCCGCAGGTCGGCGGCGAAGCGGCGGTTCAGGCGGCGCAGCACGTCTTCGTCGGCTTCGCGCTTCTCGGCGCCGTACAGGGATTTCAATGCCGTGAGCTCGTGCCGCCAGGCACACAGACCGCCCGCCAGTTCGCGGCGCGCGATGCCGATCGCCGAGGTGATCAGCGCGACGTTGTAGCGCTGTCGTTTCGACATATCCGGGGCGACCTCGCTCGCCAAGACCTGTTCGGCGATTTCGAGCAATTCCGTTGCGCTGGGGCGGCTTCGAATTACAGCGCTCCCGTCAGGTTGAGGCATTCATACTCGAGCTCCGCTAGCCGGCGGCCAATCAGGGCAAGTTCTAGGCTGGGCTCGGCGCCCGACCGGTGGCGCATCGACTGTTGCAGGGCAATGACGGCCCAGCGCACGTGGGCCATCGTTTCCCAATAGGCGATCAGGTCTTTGTCCAACGTTCGGCCCGACGCCAGTTGATAGGCCTTGTAAAACGCGTCCCGGTGGGCGATGCCGCCTGCTTCCAGTCGCGCGCCGGAAAAGCGCCAGCAGCGGGCGCAGAACCATGCAACGTCTTCATGCGGGTCGCCCCAGCCTGCGAATTCCCAGTCCAGCACGCCGGTCAGTTTGCCGTCATCGACCATGTAGTTGCCCGTGCGGAAATCGCGATGGCAAAGCACCGTCTCGCCGGCAGGCGGTGTATTGTTTTCCAGCCAGCGAAGTGTCCATTCCAGAACCGGGTGCGGTTCCGGCATCTCGTCAAGATAAGCGCGGTACTTGGCGATCGCGTCGCGCGCGGGCGACGGTGCGGAGTCGCCTAGAAATTCGAGCCCCGCATGCGGTGGTTGAATCGTATGAATGCGCGCCAGTTCCCGGGCCAGGTCGGCGGCCAGTTCGGGTTGCGGGCCCATTCGCGTGATCCGGATACCGAGCGCTTCGCCCGCGATCCTCTGCATCAGGTAGAACGGCTTGCCGGCAATTGCCGCGTCACCGCAATACCAGAGCGCCCGCGGCACCGTAACCCCGGCGGCCTCGGCCGCTTTCAGCAGGTTGAACTGCTGTTCCAGTGGGCGGCTTTCGGCGATCGTGGTAGCGGCTTCAGCGCGGAGCACCAGATCGTGGGTGCCGTCGAATTCGCCGCCGCGAATGGTAACCCTCAGTGCCCGGTTTTCCTGGATCGCACCGCCGGTCAGGAGGTTGCCATCATCGACGGTGACGCTTTCGGCGCCGCCGGCGTCTCGGATAAACAGGCTTAGCGGCATGTCAGTCCCAACTCCAGAAATCCAGGCCTTCGTCCAACAGGTAACGCGACAATACCATCTTATGGGTTTCGGACGATCCGTCCACCAGGCGCGCCTGGCGGGCATAGCGGTACATCCATTCGAGCGGCGTATCCTTGGAATAGCCGCGCGCGCCGCGCAGCTGGATCGCCGTGTCGATCGCCTTGTGCAGGGTCTCCGACACCATGACCTTGGCCATGGAGACTTCCTTGCGGGCAAAATCTCCCGCGTCCAGTTTTACGGCGGCCCGCATGGTCAGCAACCGGCCGATTTCGATCTGCATCGCGGCTTCGCCAAGCAGCCATTGAACGCCTTCATGATCCGCTAGGGTTTCGCCGAAAGCCTTGCGTTCGCCGACATAGTCGAAGGTCTCTTCGAGCGCCCGCTTGGCCATCCCGGTCCAGCGCATGCAGTGAGTAAGCCGCGCCGTGCCGAGGCGAATCTGCGTCAGCTTCAGCCCGTCGCCGACTTCCATCAGCCGGTTTTCATCCGGAATTTCCAATCCGTCGAAGCTAATTTCGCAGTGGCCGCCGTGTTCTTCCGGCCCCATGATCGGGATGCGCCGCAGAATCTCCCAGCCCGGCTGGTCGGCGGAGAACAGGAAGGCCGACAGGCCCTTGCGGGTATCGTCGGATGTGCGGGCGATCAGGATGAAATGCTGGGCTTCGCCGGCGCCGGTGATGAACCATTTGCGGCCGTTGACGACCCAAGTATCGCCTTTTTTTTCGGCCGTTGTCATCATGGCCGACGGATCGGACCCCGATCCCGGTGCGGGCTCGGTCATGGCAAAGGAAGACCTCACCTTGCCGTCGATGATCGGCTGCAGCCAGCGCTCTTTTTGGGCATCGGTCGCGACCTTGTTCAGGACCGTCATGTTGCCGTCGTCGGGCGCGGCACAATTGAAGCAGACCGGGCCGAAGATCGACCGGTTCATTTCCTCGTAGCAGGGTGTTATCCCGGCGACGTTGAGGCCCTGGCCGCCGCGGTCCTTCGGCATCTGTAGCGCCCACAGGCCGGCATCCTTTACCTTGGCGCGCACGCCTTCAAGGACGTCGGGGCGGATATTTTCGTGTTCGTCGTAATTCGCCCGGTCGGTTTCCAGCGGGATGATATGGGTTTCCACAAACGCGCGGATGCGGCTGCGATAGTCTTTGATCTCCGGGGGAAGTGCGAAATCCATAATTTTCCTTACATGCCACTCAAGCTCAGGCCACCGTCGATAGTGACGATTTCTCCGGTCATATAACCGCCCGCTGGCGATGTCAGCAACAGCAACAGGCCTTCGAGGTCTGCAAGCTGACCGAACCGCCGCTGGGCCACGCGTTTCATAATACGCTCGCCGGCCGGTCCGTCGAGGAAGTCTGTGTTCAGATCGGTCCGTATATAGCCGGGTGCGATGGCATTGACCGAAATACTGTGCCGCGCCAGTTCGAGCGCGGATGTCCGGGTCAGCTGGTTTATCCCGGCCTTGGAGGCGGAATAGGCATGTACCTGACCGGATGGGGTGTCGCCCAGCATGGACGAGATATTGACGATCCGCCCGCCTGTTTCGGCCGCGATCAGCCGCTGCGACATTGCCTGGGTCATCAGGAAACAGCCGGTCAGATTGGTGTCGATCACTTGGCGCCATTCCGCCGGGGGTGTGTCCACAAGGGCGCGATTGGTCACCGTGCCGGCATTGTTGACCAACAGCGTGATTGTGCCGAAGGCCTTTTCCGCAGTATCGAGCGCCGCTTGGATGCTGTCGGGCGAGGTCACATCCAGTGACACAGACGTGGCGTTGGCGCCGATCTCCGCGGCCGCTTCAGCGCATTTATCCGCCCGCCGGGCGCCGAGTACGACCTGCGCGCCGGCATATGCCAGAAAACCTGCAAAGGCCTGACCCAGCCCCGACGATGCACCAGTAACCAGGGCGACCTGTCCGTTAAGTGAAAAGTCAGCGGTCATGACAGGCTCCTCAGCCAGTCGGCAATGGCGGTGCCGATCTCATCCGGTGAATCTTCCTGGATGAAATGAATGCCGGGAACGGTGACCTCGGTCTGGTTCGGCCAGCTCCGGCAGAATTCCCGCTGCGCCCCGACAAGAATGGCGCCGGGATCGGCATCGATGAACAGCTTCGGCAATTCCGAAGTGCTCAGCCATTCGGCATAGGACTGAACGATGTCGACGACATCGGTAGGCTCGCCCTCGATCGGTATCTGGCGCGGCCATGTCAGCGTGGGCCGGCGGTCTTCACCAGCATTCTCGAACGGGCGCCGGTATTCCGCCATTTCATGCGCCGCCAGATCGCGCTTGATCGATCCTGGCAGGATCAGTTCGACGAAGGCATTTTTGTTCAAAACCAGATCGTCGCCAGCGGGAGAACGTAGGCCACCGAAGATGGGCCGCGACTGTGCAGGCCAGTCCTCCCAGGCGATCGGCCGCACGATGGCCTCCATGTAGGCGATCCCGAATACCGCGTCGCGGTGCCGGTTGGCCCAGTCGAAACCCAGCGCCGAGCCCCAGTCGTGGATGACGAACGTGACATTTTCGGTCACACCGATATGGGCGAGCAGGATGTCCAGATATTCCCGGTGCTCGACAAAGCGGTAGCTGCCCGGTCCGGCATTTTCGAGCTTGTCGGAATCGCCCATGCCGATCAGGTCGGGGGCGATACAGCGGCCCATGGATTCCAAGTGCGGCATCACGTTGCGCCAAAGATAGGACGATGTCGGATTGCCGTGCAGGAACACGATGGGATCGCCGGACCCCATCTCCGCCCACGCCATTGTCTTGCCGTTGATCGTTGCGGTTTTCTTGTCGGTCCACATTCTACTCAATCCACGTCATTTTATTCGCCTTTGAAGGACGGTTTTCGCTTGTTCACGAACGCGTCGATGCCCTCGCGCGCATCAGCCGTGCGCGTCAGGTCGCTGATCGATCGGGTTTCGCGGTCCATCTGGGTTTCAAGCCCACTGGTCCAGGTATCCTGCAACAATCGTTTGGTTGCGCCGTAGGCCATCGTTGGGCCGGCGGCAAAAACTCTGGCCTGGGCCATGGCTGCGTCCTGTAGTTCATCATCCGGCACCACCCGGTCGACAACGCCCATTTCACATGCTTCATCGGCGCTCAGCATGCGGTTTGTCAGCATCAGTTCGCGGGCGCGGCGCAGGCCGACAAGCCGCGGCAGGAACCAGGTTGACGATCCGTCGGGGGACAGCCCGGCCGCGGTATAGGCCAGTGTAAAGCGGGTCGATGCACCGGCAATCGCGATATCACAGGCTGCTGCGAGGCTGAATCCAGCACCGGCGGCCATGCCGTTGATCGCGCCGACGACCGGTGCATCCATATGCGCCATGCGCCCGATGGCGGCATGCAGAAGACCCGTAATTTCTTTCAGCGCCGCGCCGAGCTTGTCGCCCTGGGATTCGAAATATTTCAGATCGCCGCCGGCGGAAAACATCGATCCCTCGCCGGTCAGCACCACTGCCCGGATATTGTCGCGTTCGTCGCAGGCGATTGCGGCATCGAACAGATCGCGGCACAGCGCGGGGTTAAACGCGTTCGCCGCGTCGGGGCGGTTCAGCGCAAGCCGCGCGACGCCGTCTGTTACTTCGAAGGACAGGGTTTCATAGGTCACGGCTATCGTTTTCCTGTGATTGTCATGCGTCGTTCGTGGCGATAGTTTTGTTTAACCGCAAAACAGCGGACAATCAAAGGGAGGCTGGCGCATGCGTGGCTTGATGATGGACAAGCCGCTGTTGATATCATCGCTGCTTGATTACGCGGCGAAGTATCACGGCGACACCGAGATCGTATCCCGGACAGTCGAAGGCCCGATCCATCGCTATACCTATGCCGATGCCGAAATCCGAGCCAAAAAACTCGCGAAAGCGCTGCAGGCGCTTGGTATCGAAGCGGGTGACCGGGTGGCGACGCTGGCCTGGAACGGTTTCCGTCACTATGAGCTGTATTACGGCGTGTCCGGCATGGGTGCGATTTGCCACATGATCAACCCGCGCCTGTTTGCCGCACAGATCGCCTATATCATGAACCATGCGGAAGACACGCTTGTCTTCGCCGATCTCACATTCCTGTCGCTGCTTGAAGAAATTGCGCCGGAAGTAGGCACGGTCAAAGGCTTCGTAATCATGACGGACGAAGCAAATATGCCGGAAACGGCGCTGCCCAATGTGTATTGCTACGAAACTCTGCTGGCGGTGCAGGATGACGATTACGACTGGCCGCAATTCGACGAATATACCGCGTCCTCCATGTGCTACAGCTCCGGCACGACGGGTAATCCGAAAGGCGTTTTGTATTCCCACCGTTCGACCGTGCTGCATGCGTGGTCGGCGGCGACTCCGGATATGCTGGGGATTGCGGCGCGCGATGCCGTGTTGCCTGTGGTGCCGATGTTTCACGTCAATGCTTGGGGGCTTCCCTATACGGCGACCATGGTTGGCGCAAAACTGGTCATGCCCGGCATGTGCATGGACGGAGAAAGCCTCCATGAACTGATCAATGACGAAGGGGTCACCTTTTCCGCTGCCGTGCCCACGATCTGGCTCGGGCTTCTCGATTATCTGGAAAAATCGGGCAAGAAGGTGCCGTCGTTCGAACGCTGTGTCATCGGTGGTTCCGCCACGCCGCGCGCCATGATCCTAGAGATGGAAGAAAAATATGACGTGAATGTCATCCATGCTTGGGGCATGACTGAGATGTCGCCCCTTGGCACCGCGAACTGGCCGAAGAACGGCATGGATGACGAAACCGACGATCAGCGCATCGACCGGCGGGTCAAGCAGGGTCGGCCTTGCTACGGCGTTGATATGAAAATCGTCAACGATGCCCATGAAAGTCTGCCGGAAGACGGCGAAGCGTTTGGTGAGCTCAAGGCACGCGGATTCTGGGTGTGCAGTGATTATTACCGGGGCGAGGGCGAAAGCCACGATGCGGATGGATGGTTTGCGACCGGCGACGTGTCGACCATAGATTCCAACGGCTATATGCAGGTCACCGACCGGTCGAAGGATGTCATTAAATCCGGCGGCGAATGGATTGGTTCGATCGAGCTTGAAAACATAGCGGTCGGCCATCCCGGTGTGTTCGAAGCCGCGGTGGTTGGTGTCACCCATCCAAAATGGGACGAACGGCCGCTTCTTGTGGTCGTGCGCAACGAGGGCAGCGAAGTCACACGCGAAGACCTTCTGGCGTATTACGAAGGCAAGGTCGCCAAGTGGTGGATTCCGGATGACGTCGCGTTCGTTGACGAATTGCCGCATACCGCGACCGGCAAACTGCTGAAGATGGATCTGCGCGACAGGTTTGCAGATTACAAACTGCCGACCGCCTGAGGAACCAGGTTCAGGCTTTGCCCGCGTCCACGTCCGACAGGAATTCATCGATCACCGTGTTGAACAGTTCGGGCTCTTCGAGGTTGAGAACGTGTCCGGTATGCGGCAGGACGAACAGGCGCGACCGTTCAATCAGGTCTTTCATAAACAGGCCGGGCACCAGGCAGCGTTGATCGTCATCGCCGGTGACGATCATGGTCGGCACCGGGATGGCGCGAATACTGTCTTCAAGATCCCATAGACCCGGACGGGATGCCTGAACCCCGCGCTGTGTGAGGGCGGACCCGATATCGGAATGTTCTGCAAGCCGGGCGACAAACGCGGCCCAGCCGCGGGGGTCTTTATCGCGAAAGGTCAGCCGGCCAGGGACCGTCACGTATTCTTCTGCATAATCCGCCGCACCGCGTTTTTCGAAATTGTCGGCAACACCAAGCGACAGATTGCGAAAATCTTCTCTTGTGTGTGGCTCAGCCCCGTAGCCGCAGCCGCACACGGTCAGCGATAACGCGCGATCAGGATACGCGAGGCCGAAATGCAGTGTCGCAAACCCTCCCATGGAAAGCCCCACAATATGGGCTTTCTCTATCCCGAGGTGATCAAGTACTGCCAGCGCGTCGGCCCGCGCGATGTCCTGTGAATAGTTTTCAATATCTTCCGGGATGTCCGACCCAGGATACCCCCGCGCCGAATACACGATACAGCGCCGCCGGCGGCTGAAATGGCTGACCTGCGGCTCCCACGCCCGCCAGTCGCCGGCGAACTCATGGATGAACAAAATTGGCGGGCCGTCGCCTGCATCTTCGTAGTATAGCTTTACGTCATCTGTCGTCGTTGCATAAGGCATGATCGTGTCCTCGCTGTTTTTTGCGATTATGGCGTATCTTGGCCCCGCCCGGCCATAGTGGTTGCGCGCCGCAGGATCGGATGGATAATGGCGCGCCATATCGTTTGAGGAAATTTGATGACCAGAATTCTCGTTACCGGTGGCGCCGGCTATGTCGGCAGCCATGCGTGCAAGGCGCTTGCAGCGGCAGGGTACGAACCGGTGGTCTTCGACGATCTGTGTGAAGGGCATGACTGGGCTGTGAAATGGGGGCCTCTGGAACAGGGTGATCTGCTGGATCGGGACCGTATCGCCGACGCCGTCCGCAAGCATGAACCGGCCGGCGCGATTCATTTCGCAAGCTTCGCCTATGTCGGTGAATCGGTCACCGACCCCGCGAAGTACTGGCACAACAATGTTAGTGGTGCGATAAATCTGTGTGACGCGCTTGTCGCGGCGAAAACACCCGCCATCGTGTTTTCCAGCAGTTGTACAGTCTATGGGCTCACCGATGCCGAATTCATTTCCGAGGCCGAGCCGGTCGCGCCGATCAATCCCTATGGCAATACCAAGCGCGCGATCGAGATTATGCTCGCCGATTATGAGGTCGGGACAGGTTTGCGTAATACGGTCTTGCGCTACTTCAACGCCGCCGGCTGCGACGCGGACGGCGATATCGGCGAAGTCCATGACCCGGAAACGCACCTGCTGCCGCTCGCCATCGCCGCCGCTGCTGAAGATCGCGACGCGCTGAAGATTTTCGGGACCGATTACCCGACACCCGACGGCACCTGCGTGCGCGATTATATTCACGTCACCGATCTTGCCGATGCACATGTCCGGGCGGTCAGCCGGATGCTCGACGGCGGCGGCTCCGATCTTTTCAATCTGGGCGCGGGGGACGGCTACTCCGTCCGCGAAGTCATCGACAGCGTCGGCCGGATCGTCGGCAAACCAGTGCCGGCGATAGAAGACGCGCGCCGCGCCGGCGACCCCGCCCGGCTGGTTGCCGATATTTCACACGCACGCGCGGGGCTGGGCTGGCAACCGGTTCATTCGTCGCTGGACAATATCCTGACCACGGCATGGAACTGGTATCAGGCGCAGGCGGCGGCGGACCTTGCCTGACGCCGCCATGACGGACGCGCAAACGACCCTGGTTCTGGGGGGCGCGGCTTCCGGCAAGAGTACCTTCGCCGAGCAGCTTGTGCTGAGGCTTTGCGACAGGCCGGTCTATATCGCGACCGCACAGTCTTTCGATACCGAAATGACGGCGAAAATCGATGTTCATCGCGCGCGACGGGGTGCTGGCTGGACCACCATTGAAGAACCGTTGGATCTTGCCGGTGCGATTGCCCGGGCCGATGCGGCAGGTGCGGTATTACTGGTCGATTGCCTCACATTGTGGCTGAGCAATCTCATGGCGGCGGAGCGTGATATAGAGGCCGAAACAGCCCGGTTGATCGAGGCGATGCAGGATGTGCAGGGGCGTCTTGTCCTGGTTGCGAATGAACTGGGCCTCGGGATCGTGCCCGAAAAGGCAATGGCGCGCGCCTTCCGAAATCATCACGGCACAATCAATCAGGCGGTCGCGGCGGCGGCGCACCGGGTTTTATTCGTGGCTGCGGGCTTGCCGCTAGCGCTCAAAGGGACACTCGATTGAGCGCCGTTTATCACGGCGGCGATCTGTCGAAGGCCGCAGCGCAGTTCGGCGTGCCATCCGACGGCTGGATCGACCTCAGCACCGGGATAAACCCGCAGCCCTGGCCGGTGGACGCCGGTATGCTTGAAGGCCTGCATCAATTGCCCGATACCGCCAGGCTGGACTGTCTTCTGGTCTCGGCGGCAACCGCCTATGGCGTCGACAACGCCGAACGAATTGCGGCTGCACCCGGAACGCAGGCGTTGATCCAGTGGTTGCCGCGGTTACGCCCCATCGGCCGGG
>Ga0315320_10004091_pt1 | contig 11948 bp, 6 predicted proteins | sample M140m21515metaG_FD_203458 | JGI IMG/M metagenome (GOLD analysis project Ga0315320, IMG submission 203458) | Ammonia-oxidizing marine archaeal communities from Monterey Bay, California, United States - M1 40m 21515 | ecosystem: Environmental > Aquatic > Marine > Coastal | place: USA: California...
CAAGAGACCACTGACCTCTCCGCCCAACACCCGAACATTTTCCGCGAAATGAAGGCCCGCTACAACGCCTGGAGCCGGAGCATGATGCGGCCCCAATGGATACGGCAGGACCAAAATAACGCCCATCCCGGCGGCGAGCTCAGATCATCCCCGCAAAACAACCGGCGCAAACAGAACCTGAAACGCGATATCCCAGCGCCGAACTAACGATTCAACCGTACACATGCCAATTTTCTCCTTACAAATGAACCGATTCCCTTCCTTCTTCTTTGTCGTAGTTGCTATTTCTTTACATCATTCTTTCTCCATTGCGGCCGATTCGACAGCTTCAGCTCAAGCGGGTCGCGCCTCCCCTCCGCCGAATGTCATCACTCTTCTCGTCGACGATCTAGGCTACCGCGATCTCGGCTTCGACTATTGGTTCGGCCTCGTCAACGGCGTGCAGGATAGGAAAAAAGGGGTAACGCACCTGTTTCTTTCCGCCCAGGGCCGTCGACTCAGAAACGGTAGGTATACTGAAACTTGGTCGCTATCTTCGTATCAGCAGCAACGAATCTCAGACTGCCCATCGATTCGTTGATCCAGCCCTGATTAAAGGATAAAAACAAATCGTTGCCGGGCTTCGGGGTCCAACGAATGCGGCTCTGCAAACCGAGATTTCGGCTGCGGTTATCGTATTGAACGAGGTTCGAAAACGAAAGCCGAGGCGATAGTGAAAAATCTAAGTTCGTAGTAAATACACGGGCGGTGAATTTGCCTTCCGGTAAATTGGCAAAGGTGTATCGAATACTGGTATCCAAGGTAAAACGGGGAGGTAGTTTGTAGACGAAACTGGCTCGCACTTGTTCGCCTGATCCCGACCAGAAATCGCCAAAGGTCACACCTAAACTCGCGTAAAGGGGTCGCTTCCTGGCCGAAGCCAAAAATAGACTGAACTGGTCCATCTTGTACCGACCCACCGGAAGCACCACCCCATCCGAGATTTCAAAGGGCTCGAACAATTGCTCTTCGTCTCGGTTATAGTTCATGAAGGAATGAATCGAATCTCCCGATTTAAAATGCCAGTGGAACCAATCGACATCGAAGGTTGAGCTTTCGAGTTGTCCATTCTCCAAGCTCTCGAACCGGGTGTAATAGACACTGTGGATCATGTCCTCGACGTTCAAAAAATCCACTGGGCGAGGATTGTAATTCCCACCGATTCGATACATCCGAACATTGTTTCTCTGAACAAAGCCCAAACTGGGATCGAAGTCCTTTTCAATTTCACTGTAGGCAAGGATACCTTCCCAGATTTCGTTCGGGTAATGAGCGGCCGCACCGAATGCCATGTCCTCTCCCTCGACACCTTCATTGTCAGATTTGAGTCCAAAGGCGCTCAAACGAAAGTTGCGCGGATACCCCAGGAACTCAGAGGTGGATAGCATCACGTCCGCGCCGTAGGTCTTGCTCTCCAAACCAGGAGCCGGGTCCCCATGGGTAAAAATGCCGCCAACATAAGACTCCTCCCAGAAATTCTGTTTAACGCGTCCCACAAATAACTCCGTGTCCTCGACCAATATGGGATCCCCGTCGCTGTCCAAGATTGTTTCGCCCGCCATCACTCCCAGAAATCCGATCTCGGTCTGCCCCACTCTACCGGTCAGTTTTGCACCCACTTCAATGGGTACTTCGGCACCTCGAAAGAGTCCAATCCGCCGACTGAAAAAGGGGATAATATCCGCATCGGCATCCGGAGCTCCTGGAGGGCCTTCCGGAACAGTGCTGGCGAAATTGAACACGCCAATATCCTCTAAAAAGAACGATCGTTTTTCAGGAAAGAAGAGTGAAAATCGGTCGAGATTGATCTGCCGGGCATCCACTTCGGTTTCCCCGAAATCGGTATTAATCGTTCCCGATAATTTTAAACTCGGAGTGATGTTATAAAATACGTCCAGGCCAGGTTCGAAATCAAAGTCATCGTCGCCCGTGTTCTTCGAATGCAACAAGCTGGTCGCCAAAAAGGGGCGCACGTCGAGGCCGATTCCCTGCTTGAGACCGGTCATGTTGGTTAATGCCCCCGCGTTTGAAACATTGAGGAAGGTGCTTTCGACACTGGCGCCAGACCATATGGATTCCTCGATTTTCCGTAGGATATTCCGTCGAATATTAAAACCCCAAGTGTCGCTGTTCTCTGGAAAATTGAGACTCTTAAACGGAATGGAAAATTCAGCGGTCCACCCTTGGTCAGTCAGCTGAGTCCGCACGTCCCAAATAGCATCCCAATCGTTGTTGAAATGTTGACTCCCATAAATCAATGCATCGCTCATCGATCCGACCGGATTGGTTGCGAAATAATAGGCATTACGTTGATCATGAAATGTATCCAAGATAATCGTAACGGTGTCCTCAGATCGAAGGCTGGCATCCCTCGCCATGGTCGTACCGATGATCTTATCCGGTTCAGAATCATAGGCGATGACTCCAACGTACAGGTTATCTGTATCGCGTAATAGAATGACCTCCGTTTTTTCAGACACCACTTGCCCGGTGTCAGGAATACGCTGAATCAAATCATCTAACTTCTTTGCGGACGCCCAAACTGATTCATCCAAAACACCGTCCAAGGTGATCGGCGAACTGATTTCGGTAACTTCCGCAATTTTGAGTTCCCCGTGATCGTTTCCATACAACGGAAAAAACAAGCAACCCAGGCAGGCAAACAGTACTGCAAATTTGCAGTCAGGTATTCGATCAACTAGAAGAAATCTTAATGAGGCAGGAGGCACGGGTAGGTCTAGGCAGGGTTTGCAAAGCAGAAAGCTGTTACGGATAAACCCTAGCTGTTGGAAGAAGTCGAGCCACAATCCCTATCCAATAATGAATCAACCTCGCATCTCCCCTGCCATTCGCACAGATCCGGATTCGGGCGGGCTTTTCTAAATAAGGTGGTTTCAGTTCGCACGCCCGCACTGTTCCATACATATTGGATTGTCCCATAAAAACGATTACGCGAAACTTCATAATTTAATTCTCTCTTTTTACCTCTACCTCAGCTGAACTTCAAAACCTGAGCCAGCATGCGGGCAGTGTACGGCATGGCATGTGCCACATTATCGACCTTCTTCCCGCTCTTCTCGATGCGTCGAATAATGAATTTCCGTCCTCATTTCGTGGATACCCACCCGTCGCGCCAGATGGCGAGAACCTTATGGAAATGGTGAAAGGAGCGGGAACTTTGGAGCGTCCTTTTTTCTACGAACACCAAGGAAGTCGCGCCGTCTACGATAGCGGCTAGAAGCTAGTGGCCGATGGCAACAACCGTCCATGGAAACTGTTTAACTTGAACCAGGATCCGACTGAGCAGGAGGATGTAAGTAAACGCTTCCCGGAACGAGCCGCCATATTGAAGAAGCTCTGGGAAGACTGGGCGGAAAAGAACAAGGTTCTCCCCCTGCAAGCAGGCGGGGCAAAGCCACGCCTGGAGCGGCTGCGTTCACGTCCCCATTGATAGTATACGCTTTAACCCGCGCTTATCGGCATAAAGGAGACGAATCAACCGTGCTTCCGAATTCCTCAAAAGATCAATAAGCACGCATTGACCCCTTTTGATCTCGCATCCCCGTATGAACTCGCGTGCGGCCAATCCCAATCATCGGCAATGGCAATGAAGATATTGGGGCGTTCGCTTTCGTGATGATCGGCGAAGAGAGACCGACCGGCATTCACAATAATAAGATAAGAAGAAGATTCGTTTCATGAGTTACTTGTTTGTTCTGGTTATCAAATTCTAGCTACCTCCCCGTATTAAAAAGTATATAGGTTCCGCTTTTCCCGGCTACCGCGATATCGAGCTTGCCGTCATCATTAATATCGGCAGTGCGTATTTTCCGTCCGGTCCCTACGTTCCCTTCTTCGATGGTGTGGCGTGTAAACTTCAGTTTGTTCGGGTTCCAGGTGTAAGAGTAGAGGCAAGGCTGCTCATTGCCTCCGGGGTCTCGACCGTTATGGGCATGGAAGCATTTTCCGGTAATCAGTTCGCCTTCGCCGTCTCCGTCGAGATCAGCCCAGTGGAGCGTATGCGGTTGAGAAAAACTATCGTCGATCAAGTGCTCTTTCCATTGGGTCTTTCCATCTTTGGGCTCGAGTTGCTCCCACCAAAACAGGCCGTAGTCATGCCCGTGCCCGACAATGATGTCGGTTTTTCCATCCTTGTTCATATCGCAACAAAGCATGGGAACGCTCCCATGAATGAACCAGTCATTATGGTATTTCCAGGGCGCTGTCATGGCATTCGATTGGGGGCGTTCATACCAGCCGGCTTCAAATATTATATCTTCACGCCCGTCGCCATTAATATCGCCAAAGCCAAGACCATGCCCGTTTTTATTCGTGCCGATGGTGATCTTCTGAAGGGCTGGCACTTCCTTACGCACGGTTATAAACTTATTGCCTCGCATTTCCTGCACATCCCGTTCTTCCGTTGAAAATTTCCACGCTAGCAGCGGTTGGTCTTCGGCCCAGCTGTTGACGACCAGTTCCGGTATACCGTCGCCGTCGAGGTCATGCATGAGTACGCATTCATTGCGGGAACTTTCCGTGTCCTGAAGCAAGTGTTTAGGCCACAATTTGCCCTGTTTCAGGGCCTCGGTTCCCGGGTTTTCATACCAGTAGACTTCGGTCGGAAGCCATGAGAATGAAATAACGTCCGTGAGCCCGTCTCCGTTAACATCGAAAGCAAGGTCACAATTACTTTCCACGTAACCGTTCCAGTCTTCGATCGTGCGGACCGGGTGAGGAACAAAATCGGGGGCCGGGTACCAATTGCGTCCCGCAATGACGTCCAGTTTCCCATCGTTGTTAAAGTCAGCGATGTCGATACCTACATTGCGATCGACCGTAAGGATCTTGATATCCCAACCAAGGGAGGCCGCGTTGAGCGGAGTAAGGCAAGAAAAGAGAAGCGTTAAGAGTGAAAATACGATCAGCCGATTGCTCGTACCAGCTGCCATGGTCAACGCCAAGACTGATCGGATAAAGTCTCTTCTCTTCATATAATTCTAAATCGTGTACGGAGTGCGCCGTTTGTAAGCGCGCATGCCGATGGTGACAACGGCCGAAATTTTCATAAAATTGCGGCGGGTCGTTTTTGTCCTCAAAAGATAAGAGGGTGGTTATGTTATGCGAGTGGGTCTTAGCCCTGATTTACTGGATCTTGTCGAGTATACAATGCGAACGGGCTCCGGTCATGCAAATTTGGCGCATATTAATGTATAAAATGGTCAAGTGATCGACTTTTCAAACAACATCTAACCTTGCTCTCAATAGAAACTAGCAGTAGCCAATAGAGCATGGACAACCTCATCCGATTGAGCCAGGAAAGCTATTTCAAGGAAAAGGATTTCCCTTTGGATGTTGCGACTTGGACTGAGCACGGTGATTACCCTCGTCATGTGCACGATTTCTCCAAAGTCGCGATCGTCACCCACGGCTCTGGAACTGCGGATGTAGATGGCCAATTCATCCCCTTTCGCACGGGCGACGTATTCGTCATGCACGGCAACCGTTCCAATGCCTATTTTGATACGGAGCATCTGACCATGACCAACGTCTTATACGACCCGAAGGCGATCGACTTCAGCCGATTCGATCCGGGCCTGCATCCAGGCTACCAAGCGCTCTTTATCGTCGCACCCGCTCTAAAGGACAAGGAACCCTACAACCGCCACCTGACATTGAGTCTAGATCAGCTCATCCAGGTGAAAGCTCAGACCGATACGATGGAGAAAGAACTTCTCCAAAAGGAACCGGGGTACCGGCTTACGGCGATGGGTCATTTCATGATTCTCGTTTCCTTGCTTTCGCGCTTTTTCTCGGCAGCCAAGACGCCCAATGCTCGCAAATCGCTACAACTGGGCAGAGTCCTCAGTTACCTGGAAGAGCACTTCATGGAGGAAGTGGATATTGATGGGCTCGTTAAACACTCCGGTATGTCGCGCCGCTCCTTTTTCCGAGCATTCCCTGGAGTTACCGGAAAGACCCCTCAGGCCTACTTGCTCCACCTGCGCGTGAAGAAGGCAGTCGAAATGCTAGAAATGACCGATAGGAATATTACCGAAACCGCCTTCGATTGCGGCTTTCAGGACAGCAACTATTTTTCCCGCCAATTCAAAAAAACCATGGGAATCACCCCCAGCGAATTTCAAAAAAAATACTACCGGGCTCGGTAGACGCTATCGGAAAGCGGAACTTCAGCTACATTCAGTATACTTCGAACTATTTTGATTTTGACATTTTACCCCATTAATTTTGGACGATTCATCACGTGAATTTCGGATTCGCCAGAAAGCGTAAACACTTTAATTTCCTTTTCCGGCGCCGCCTCATCCACAGCCTGTAGCGGGATAGTCCCAAAACATCAGAGTATTACTACCATCAGGAAATATCCTGCCATCATCAATCTTGTCTTTTTCATATTACGTTTTCCTTTTTTCGTTAATTACCTTGAATATTTCATTCAGCCCTTTCCCAAAAGGCTTTTACTTATTTGCTTTATAGAGTTCCTCCACGCGTTGGCTGTCATTTTTCCGAAACTATTTCGACACATCGAGACAAGCCTTTGCGTATATCCGGCCGTGCTCCATGATTTCCGCTGTACTGGCGTACGAACCATCGAGGCGCTTTTCCACATCCCGGAGACTTCCTTTGGATCCTGAGTACCGTCGATCGCACCCGACCGCCGCCCCCTCGGAATTGATTTCATCCCACACATCGAATCCGTGTTCTGTACTCACCTCGCCTTCATCCGCGTCCTCCAGGTGCCATTTCCCTAAAAAGCCGGTGTAGTACCCTGCCGCCTGGAAAATCTCCGAAAACAGCACTTCCGAATTCGGCATGATGTCTTCTTGGATTGGGTCGATCAATTTCTTTCCTGTTGCGGCAGCACTACCCGGCAAATCGGTGAAGTTCGATCGCGCTGAGTATTTCCCGGTGAGCAAGGCGCGACGCGACGGCGAACAAATCTGGCTCGCCGCATAGGCGTCGGTAAAGCGGGTTCCCTCTGCCGCCAATTGATCGATCACCGGGGTTTTGTAAAAGGTGATCCCGTAACAGCTGAGATCCTTCCAGCCCATATCGTCGATGTAGACGATGACCACGTTCGACCGACCCGCCGCCATCGCTAGGGAGGAAAGAAAAACCGCAGTGGCCAAAGAAGAAATCAAACAAATCAACTTCATCTATTTCAGCATCTTCCATTATAGCCCAAATATTTATGTATTCATTTCTGAGTTACACGAACGCACAGGAACAAAAATTCGATTTGCTCGCTAGCGACAGCAATGGCGCCACTTTGAGTGGGCGAAATACTAACAGTCGGACCACTGGGCGGCCCATCAATGCCATCGCCTAAATACCAATCGACGAGGTTCGGCGACCACTCGTAGATCCCGCTCTGATCGCTCGGAGGACTGGCGTTGTGAGGGTGACTAAAAGTGCTCGTAACGCCATCGGTAGTCCTAAGGACGAGCCCCGCATTGTACTCGCCCGGATGGGTGCCGAACCAGGCCTCAAACCCGTTAAAGATACGATCGCCGTCCGGATCAGCGTCTACCCCTTGCACTGCCGGATCGAGCCCGAAGGCGGGATCAGAGATGTAGGTATTGTAGTCGTTGGCCCGGGTAACGGTCAGACTCCGCACATGATCGATCCATGGCTTTCCGCTGACTGTTTTAAACTCAAGGGAGAGATCGCCCGTATTGTCGATAGTCACCGTATGGGTATATTGCTGCCAGGTACCCTGCACCTGCAAGCTCGTGTCCGCCGTCATGGGATAGCGCGTACCGCCCACGACAAAGGCGCACTCGATCACACCGCCTCCAGCTGTATTGTTGCTATCCAGACCACGCCCACCGTCGAAACTCACTTCAAGCGTATCCCCATCATTAACCGTAACGCCAAGGCTTTGGGAGATGGTTTGCATATTGCCTAAATAACCGGACCAATTGCCGTGAGCGGCAGCAGCGAAATGCCCCGGTGATGAGACCTCATAGGGGGTAGTCCCGGTATCATTCCAGCTTGTAGGCGTTGTACCCCAGGAGTTATTTACCTCGCCCACATTGCCTGGATTCTCAAAACTTCCATCGGCTACAGGAATCCCATCCCCCCCTCCGCTCGGAGCGACATCCGGACCAAGCAATAGTTCGTAGGGTCCATAGGTCCAATCATTTATCTCCGCAGAGGTGAGACCGCCTTTGTATCCAAAAAGTAACTTTGCGGTCTCTCCCGCCGGTGGAGTGCTCCACTCCACCAATACGCTACCGTCGGCCTTGTTTTCAACGCTCACCCAATCGCTCCCCTCGAAGACCATTCCGTGCGTCATGCGTGACTGGGCATTCTCATCTAGGAGGTTCAACGTGAGGCTCCCAGCGACGTCAGCCTTGATAGCTGGCTGTTCAAGATGAAGAGTGTTGGGACGGTCTGGCGCCTGCGACGCGCCCGCCCGACGGCTACCCCGAGGATCTCCCGTAAAGTTCGCGTTTGCGATGGGAACCAAAGCGTTGGTCGCGATGAGGTGAGCTTCAATCAGGGCGTCCAGTTCCTGCACCTTGTCAGGACGGTAGGCTTCCAAATTGATGCTCTCGGAAGGATCCTCCTTTAAGTTGAAGAGATCGTAGGCATGCGATGCGGCATCTATCCCCGCGTGATAATAGCGAATCAATTTCCAGTCGCCATCCACCACGGTCGCGGAAGGAGCGCACAATTGCCCAAAAATGTGGGGAAAGTCGGTAAAGATGGGCTGATGCTCCGTCGACGTGCCCTCTAGGATATCGACAATGCTCTGCCCATCGAGAAGGGTTCCACCCGGTGGGGCAATGCCTACCGCTTCCAGAATGGTCGGGTAAATATCGATGGTCTGAATCCTAGTCTCATTGACACTACCCGCTTCAATCCCTCCAGGCCAAGCTACGATCCACGGCGCCTTGACCCCGCCTTCAAAGGTGTTGGCTTTACCGCCGCGCAAGGGACGGTTCGAAGTCCAGGTATCTCCAGTGTTATTTTTGTTGTGAATTACCCCGCCGTTGTCGGAGGTCATCATTATCAAAGTATTGGCCTTTATGGCGGCGTTTTCCGGCAGGTCCAACCAGTCGAGAACGCGACCGATCGCCGTATCCATACTTTCAATCATGGTCGCCATTTCCGCGCAATGTTGCGGGTAATCCGGATCCCGCGAGGCCTCGTATTTCGACATCAGATCGAGCTTCGCCTGAAGCGGGCCGTGCACCGCATATTGCCACCAGTTAAGGAAAAATGGCTGCCCGGAGCCTTTAACGGAGTCCATCCATAACGTGCACTCATCTGCCAGTCGATCATTCAGATATTCCCCAGGGACTCCATCCGTCAGATTCCGGATGCCCCATGGCGAATAATAACTGCCCGGTCCCGGCCGGGCCGCGCCGCCGATAACGAAATCGAAACCTTGATGCTCCGCTTCAAAGCCCGGACCCGCAGAAGCGTGCGTTAGATGCCACTTGCCGATATGCCCGGTGCTGTAGCCGTTGCTCTTCAAGGTCTCGGCTAGCGTGTTGACTTCGAGCGGCATGTGGTTGAGCGCTTCTACGTTGCCAAGATATTTGCCGCCACTGGGAGCCAGCGCCTGTGGATTCGATACGGTGTCCGCGTTAATGGCGAGTGTTAGGCCGAGGCGCGAAGGATGTTGCCCGGACATGATACTCGCACGGGTTGGGGAACAAAGCGGATTGGCCGCATAGGCATTGGTAAATAGCATACCCGCATCGGCCAAACGCGTCAGATTCGGAGTCTCGTAATAAGCGGAACCATAGGTCGAACTGTCCATCCAGCCCATGTCGTCGACCAGGATCATGATCACGTTGGGACGCGTGGAGTTAACGGTGACGTTCAGCGTAACCGTGTCGTTTCCACCGGCGGCATCCACCTGCAAAGTAAAGACATTCAATCCCAAGTCGCCTGCTGCAGGAGTTCCCGAAAGGCTACCGTCTGAACCGACCTCGAGCCAGTCAGGTCCTGATAGCAGAGAAAAGCTCATCGCATCGCCCTCAAGATCGCTCGCGAATCCAGCAATGCTGCTGCTATAGGCGAGGTCCTGCGTAGCGTTTACTTTGTTTATGGAATCCGAACTGAATACCGGACCACTGTTTCCAGCAATCACTACCGAGTCATAGGCGCCAATCTCCACCGAATACGGCATCGCGATTGGCGTGATCGTACCCGTGACGGGATTATATACCTCGGCCTCAGCATCATCGTTAAGATCGACCGTGATAGACGAGCCACTTTGGTTCACGACATAATATAAAGGACGTCCCTGGCGATCGAATCGGGCTATCTCAAAGGAAGAAATGGAAGTGACGCTCATCGAAAACGCGTCCGCGTCATAGGGAGCGTCAATCAGCCCAGGGACTTGAGCCTGAGTCACCGTCGAATAGCCGGATACCGCGCTCGCGATTGTCGTATCCTCCGATGCGTATACACCTGCCGTGGGGATGTCGTCAACCCAAAGGACGGTTCCACCAGCGGCTTCGAACGCTTGGACCTTGGCCAGCACAGCGGAAGAGATGACCTCTACATCCGGCATCACTAGATATTTATAGGCTCCGGATCCGATCTTCATCCTCCCGCCTTCGATCGCTGATTCCTGAATCCAATCGGGATGTACAATATTATAATCCACACCACCGTGGACCATGGTTTCCTGCAAGGCTTCCCAAGCATTCTGACGTCCCTGGTTCCCGCGTTGCCGCCACCGAAGCGTAATCGGCTTATATTCCATCTGGAACATTTCGATGGGATAATAAAGCGCCACCTGGGTTTCCCTCTCCGCGCCGGTCAACATCATAGAGAGGCGCCCCAAATATTCGCTCATCTGGTTAAACTCCGTCTTCCCGTAAGCCCCTTCATTCATATAACTCGTGAAATAATTTACCCCGTTCAGCAATGCCCCATTGGCGGTAAGTCTCCAAGACTCCAAGCTCGGCTTGTGGTCCGGACGACTGTATCCGCCGATAATCGGGTCCAACAGAGCGACGACACGTGGGTCGTCATTGTTTCGAATGCTCATGGAGCTGAATTGTCTGTGAAACACCCAATCATTCGTACCCACTTGATGGGGCTCCGGCATGGGCAAATCCAGGGCAGGAACCTGGAATTCGGAAAAGACTTTGAGCATGTCGCCGAAATTCGCCACTTGTAAGTCAAGGTATTCTTCAAGCAGAGGGTGCCCACTGGCCACTAGGCCACGCTCTCCACACCACCGAGCGATCTGGCCCGTATAACTGCGACTCAGCATATCCGCTATAGTCTGACGATAATGCATACGAACCCGTTTCGCATAAAGATCATCCTGGCCATACAAGGCGCCCATGGACGCAGAAAGGTCGTAGCCGTGCATAGTTTGGAACTCGGCGAACAAATTGTCATTCCAAGACACGCAGGCATAGGGTTCGACTATATTATTCCAGTTTAACTGCATCAAGCTCGGTTCATTCCCGTAGAATCCTTCCACCTGAGCCGCTGGATCGGTGATCTCCGCAAGGGTAGGTTCATGGATAAGACTCAACCAGCTCGCAATGGCATCGGGGTTGAGCAAATCTGGATAGTGTCCCGTGCTGCCGAACTGGGAAGTGGTGGACTGGGCCTGAGTATTCGAATCACGAACATACAGCACAAAGGCGCATAGCACCCAGTCGCCGCTTAGCCCCGTCGTAGAGACACCCGTATCCAAAATCGACTGAACCTGCCCCTGACTGTAATCCGGATTGCCGCCCGAGGTCGGATACAGCACCGCGGCAACCATCTTTTCACAATCCGCTGGGGTGGAAATCGAAACGGGATTCGCGCCATTTCCGGTCGTCGTCACCATGCCCACGCCACGCACTTCATATTCAGGGTTGTTCGCCACCACCTGCCCACCAGCCGGTCCGCTAGGGTAG
>Ga0315320_10004092_pt1 | contig 11944 bp, 4 predicted proteins | sample M140m21515metaG_FD_203458 | JGI IMG/M metagenome (GOLD analysis project Ga0315320, IMG submission 203458) | Ammonia-oxidizing marine archaeal communities from Monterey Bay, California, United States - M1 40m 21515 | ecosystem: Environmental > Aquatic > Marine > Coastal | place: USA: California...
ATGTTCCGCCTCCATCAAATATTCTTACTCTATTTAAATCAAGTTTAATAGATGTATCAGGGTCATCTTTATGTACAAGTGCATTTGGTATTTGTAAATCGCCGGACATTAAAACTAATCCCCCTAAACTTCCTACTTCTACTATTTCATTTCCATTATAATGAATTTCAACACCACCTGTACCATCCCTAAAAACAATACCATTATTTTGTTGAGTATTCATTAACTCATAGTCACCAGTGTCCATGTTTCGAAATTCCATGGAATCACTATCACCAATCCATCTTTGAATTACACCATTAATACCACCAGTATTTGTTGCTATAATTGCAGGAGTTGCATCTGCAGTAGTTGTTGCACTTAATTGTCCACTAGAGATAGTTCCTGTACTTGTAATAGCACTAGCACCCATTGCAAGAGTACCAGTCATCGTTCCGCCAGCAAGCGGTAGTTTAGTACTGTCTACTGGAGTAACATTTGAAGTAAAGTTTGCCGCAGTAAGAATATTACTACTATTATGTTTAAGCGATGAACTTCCGTTTGTAATAAATGCAATACCATCATTCGCATCATTTTGTGAGCTAAATAATAGTACAGAACCTGTATGTCCCCCAGTATTTATTGTATGAATTATACTTGCATTATCTGAATAATCTGAAGTTGCTTCTTTATCAAAACCTGTAAAGAATATACCCATGCCTTGGTTTGTAGTTGTAGGGCCGTCATGGAATTGTAAACTTTTGTTCATTGACCATCTACTATCGCCATTATCCCAGGTTAATTTAGCATTTGCGCCATCAACAATGATACCACCAGCATCATTTGCGGAAGCTGTGCCGCCAACACCTAAAGTAATTGTTTTGTCTACAACATCTAAGTCTGTGACATTATAAGAGTTAATATCTCCTGTAATGGCAAGATTACCTTGAATTGTTAGATCTTGGAAAGTTGGTGAATCACTTGAACGTACGTTCTGATTCATTAGATAAACTTCTGTAGAACCTTGACCTGTGTTTATTGTTGCCGCAGTAATAGCACCTATATTAGTTAAGTTACGAGAGGAGTCCACAATAGTAGTTCCTGATATTCTATATTGAGCTGTACTAATATTTCCAGCTACTACCATAGAGCTATCTCCTGCATGTAAGTACATTACATTACTAAAACCCCCATGAGCCGGACCTTTATAGAATATTAATGCATCATCATTTCCTCTGTCTGATATAGCCCAACGAATTTTGGATTCTGTATATCCATCATCATACCCAAAAAACATTTCTGAAGTATGTGATGAGCCTGCTGAATTAAGATGAAATTCGCCTCTATTAGCTGATCTAAAGCCTCTTCCAAGCAATGAGCCACTTATTGTTGCATTACCACTGTTAATAGTTCCAAAGTTACCAGTTCCTGCAAAATACGCATTTTTAAATGCGTTACTTGTACTAAATCCGATATCAGTAGAATTATGAGTCTGCGCATATATTTTTCTATTGAGATCTATGTTTAATACATGAGTACCACCAGCACTAAATTTAATATTATTACCACTAGCTTTTACAAAATCAGTGACGGTTAATTCATCAAACGTAGGTGAATCAGTAGTCTTGACATTTTGGTTCATGTCATAAAGCTCATTATTGCCCTGGCCTGTATTTACAGTAGTTGCTGTAATTGCACCACTATTAATAGTTCCTCCAATTGTAAGAGCATCACCATAAATATGAGACCATCTTGTACCACTAGTCCCTAAAGTTCTAGTACTGTCTGAATAAGGTTGTAAATCCCCATCTATAGCTACGTAACCGTTTGATACATTTGGCAAAATATAAATATTCTTATTGGCTTGCATATGAACCCAGTTTGAGTTCATAGATCCAATATCTATATTTCCAGTACCCGTACTAATACGAAGAGCATTTCCACTCCCTTCGTGTAATCTTGTATTTGTGTCTGTTAAGTAAATTCCTTCACTTCCTAAGACGTGAATTCCTTTCTTTACCTTAAAATTATGATCTGTTGCCATTTGGTTTCACTCTCCACCTTATGTTGTTATGCTGTGGCATACTACTTTAAATGCCATTGTGTCTGTCGAAGCGGGTGTAGCGAGAAGTCTGACGTTTCCAGATAATATATCTGCGTCAAATGTCGCCTCTACTGCGCTTCCTGTATGGATTTCTCCGAATTCTGTTATATTTGCTGTAGTACCATTATGAACAAGTAGTAATTCTGTTGTATGATACGTACTATCTGTACTGTTTGTTACCTGTACGGTAAATCTTGCGGAACGAAAGTCTGCTGCCGCAAATGAATGTATTGCAATCTGTGTTGTTGCAGTGCTTGAAGTTGATGTTGTGTCGATTCCGTATTCTTCTACACTTAGTTTAGCTTTTGGAGTGGTATTTCCTATACCAACAAAACCGTTACTATGAACACGCATTTTTTCTACAGAATTAGACTGAGTAAAAGTAATAGGAGCAGTATCAATAGTTGCAAATCCAAGTGTTCCACCTGATGTTGTTTTAAATAATCCTCTAATACCGTCTGCGGCATTTATTCGGAAACCATTTAGATAAGAGTAACCTTCTACATATAATGCCCAAGGTTCGTTTCCATTCCAACTACCATTTTGTTTGACATGAAGCATGGCATCAGCTCCAGCACCACTACCATCACTAGTTCCTGATATATGAAGCTTAGAAGTTGGAGTAGTGGTTCCGATACCAACGTTGCCAGCCCCTGTAGTTAACGCATAGTTAGTCTCTGCACCTTGAGCAAAGAAATGTCCTCCTACGTTAATGCTCCCAGATACAGAAGATCGATTTCCTGTTGATATACCCTCAATACCTCGGTTAGTTCCTGTACCTGAAGTGGCGTATCCGTTTGCTAAAATAGCTCGTCCAGTAGCATTATATCCATAAGCTGCGATTGCAGTACTATCTGCAGTACTACTTGATCTAACATCTAAAGCCATGTTAGCCTGTGGCGAAGTCGTTCCGATTCCAACTTTAGTATTGAAATAAGAACTATCATTACCTGTAACGAATCTATCTCCCCCACCTGTTCTAACTTTCCAAGAATCTGCACCGTTAAATCCAAAGAAACTATTACTATCTCCATTATGAACAATATAATCATCTATACCAATACCAAGTGTACCTGAAACTGTTAATTTTCTATCAGGTGTAGTCGTTCCGATACCAAGATTACCTGCATTTGTAAATTTTAGTTTATGTACGCCACCACCAGGAACACCACTATAAATATCAAAATCTCCAGTACCTATATGAGTACCTAGACCTGCAGCACCTCCCCAATCTCTATTTGTACCATTAACAAAGAAGTCTCCTCCACCAATATCTAACATATAAGAAGGCGAAGTTGTGCCTATTCCAACGTTGCCAGAAGCATTAATTCGCATTCTCTCGGTTGAGGTTGGATACGAAGTATTAGATACTCCAAAGACCATAGCATTATAAGCATGAAGCTCTAGGTCATTATGGTCTCTAGCTATTGTTGCACCACCATTAGTGAAATATAATATATGGGAATCATTGCTTGTACCATTTCCCATTAATCTTATATTACCATTTACATCTAGTTTATTAGAGGGAGAACTTGTTCCGATACCAACATTAGCTGTAGTACCTTGTACTGTAAGGGCGGTAGTATTAGTACCACCATCATTTACTTGTAAATTTAAATCTTGGTCTTGTGCAATATTTTTTACATTAAATGCACCTGAATAACTTTGTAGCGTGCCAACAAGAGATGCTGAACCAGAAAATCGTACACTCCCTCCAACATCTAATTTATATCCAGGATTAGTACTATTGATACCAACATTACCTGATGCATCAATTCTCATAGCCTCAACTGCTGTAGCCGAACCAGTACCTGATGTACCAAATGCAAGACCTATTTCACTACCAATACTATTTTCTGCTATAGCCTTAATATCTGCCTTAACACCTGCACCATTTGTTGAGCCATCATTAGAATAAAAATGTATTTGCCCAACCTTTCTATCGGCTACTAAAGATGTTGAATCGTTTTCTAATGTTAAAATACCGCCATCAGCACCTGTGCCTCTTACGTTTAGTAAAGACTTTGGCGATGTAGTTCCGATACCAACGTTGCCATCATGTGTAATTCGCATTTTTTCTGCTAAATCAGGTGAAGCACTTTGAGTAAAGGTAGAAAACGCCATTCCAGTCCAAGCACCGTTTGTATTTTCAGTAATAGAAGCTATTCTTCCACCAACATTTCCAGTACCGTTTACTGAAGCATCGTTAGAACCAAAGTCAAGTTGTGAATTTATTTCCCCTGCACTAGTTACTGTATTTTTCCCACCTTCGATCTTTATAACACCAGTTACGGTATCAGCAGCTTTTACATGCAATAGAGTTTGTGGACTACTTGTTCCTATACCAACATTACCTGATGCGTCTATTCGTACATGCTCACCATTAGTAACATTACTAAAGGAAATTTCTCTAGTAGATTGTGCTTGAAAATCAAATACACCTGAACTATTTTTTATTAATCCAACATCAGTAGCTGTTGTACCAATCATAAATCCTTGAGAGCCAAATACTTCTTTATTTAATGTCCATCTATCATTTGCGCTTTCGTAAACAAAATTTGCAGATGCACCAGCAACTGTAAGTCCAGCACCATTTGCGGCAGCTGCGTTAGCAGCACCATCAGCAACTGTAATATTTAAATCATCGACTGTAAGCGTTGCTGTATTTAATGTTGTCTGTGTTCCGTTAACAGTTAAGTTACCAGAAATAGTTGTGTCTCCTGCAACTGTTAATCCTGTGCCATTGATTAAATCTAAATTATTTGCACTAAATCTTGCGTTTATATTATTCGATCCAGCTTTTTTAATTGAAAATTCAATAGCGCCATCTTCTGTGCCATCACTTACATCTGCAGCTTTTGCTGTAATTTTTGCAAATACTGTATCTTGGTCAGCGTCGTTCTCACCTTTAAATTTAAGTTGCCCTAAATAGTCTGAGTCTGCAGGTGAAGCTGAATCTCTATTGAAAGTAATTACTGGCCCCGCTAAGTTATCAGCGTTACTTGATGTAACTTGTATTCCATCTGTAGTCGTCATTACTTTAGCTGAATTATCATAATAAAGAGTGACTGCACCGTTGACTGCAAAGGTAGCTAAATCCTCTGAACCAGTTTGATTTTCTATCTGAAATGTATTACCTGTTCTTAGATATAAACTTCCAGTTGAACTATTCATATAACTGTGTGTGCCATCGTGATAAATTTGTAAATCTGAAGAGTTACCAAAAGTAGCTCTTACATTGTCATTAAAGGCTAATTTTTGACTGGCAATCATTTGAACATTACCACCGTCTAATGTTAGATATGGAGTAACACCACCACTACCATCATCCACCTGAAAAACGATATCCATGTCATCTGCAGTTTGCTGAAAATACACATTGCCAGTTGAGTTTGTTAAGTATGTGTGTGAGGCATCATGATGAACTTTAAAGTCATTACCTGTACCAAATATTGCTTTTATATTATCTGGTAGACCTAAATTAGAGCCATCAAACGTGAGATTTGCTTCTGCATTTGCATTTGTACCATCTCCTGTTAATACTCTATTGTTTGCATTGTTTGAAACTGTAACACCACTTGACCCTGATACTGCACCAAAGGATAAATTTCCTGAGCCATCTGTTTGTAATACTTGGTTTGCGCTTCCGTCTGCTGTTGGGAATGTGTATGCTTGATTGAATGTAATTGCTCCTGCAGGTGCAATAACAAGTCTATTAGTTCCTGCAGTCTGGAGCGCAACTTCTCTATAAGCACTATCATGACCAATTGTAAGACCATCTGCATCCATATTAAATGTAGTAGAATAAGTACTGTTTGAATTGGCTTTAAAATTATATGATGCGGCCGCTCCAACATCAATTGAAAACGGTGTTGTGTTATTAGCTCCAACAACATGAAGTTTATGGCCTGGCGAAGTTGTACCGATTCCAACACCTCCGCCGTCATTTGCATGAGCAACAAAAAGTTTAATATTAGGACTACTTAATGCGCCTGTAGTAATACCAATACCCATAGCAGTAGGACCACCATGTCTAATAATCCCTTCTCCAGAACCAGCACTTCCTAATCTTAACCCGTCAAAAACAGCTGCAACTCCATCAACTTGTAATTTATTACTTAATGTATTAGTTCCAGTTCCAATACCAACATTACCACTAGAATCAATAACAAATCTAGTAGCACCTGCATCTTCATCTTTAATACTAAAAGCACCTGCGGCAACATTTCCTACTAATATACCAAATAATTTACTGCCTGTTCTATCGTTATCAATGTATATGCCTGTGCCGCTAGTTGAAGTACCTGAAAGTTTTAAAGGTATTGTATTAGTAGTACTGACGTGTAATCGATGCCCCGGCGAACTTGTTCCTATACCAACATTGCCTGATGAGTTTATTATCATGCGTTCTAAATCTGAACCGCCTGTGGTATCTGTATGGAATTTTAAATAACCACCACCGCCACTTTGATAACCACCTACTATTCTTGCCCTTGTGCTATCAGCAACAAATTCTATTTCACCTGTACTATTAGAGCCACCTCCTCCAGTTTTAAGATGTCCTGAAAGGTAGAGGTCTTTGAATCTATGAGTAGAAGCACCTAAATCTATAGCAGCATCTCTTTGTCCGCCATTAGTAGTTGCAGGATAAATACCATCACCACCACCAGCAAAGTTTAATCCTACATCGTTACTAACAATATAAAGGTTACCTGCAGCAGCACCAATACTTCCAACTGACGCTGTATCTTTTTGAAAGTTTAAAATAACTCCATCAGTAGATAAACGATTAAGATCTAATACTGTACTAGCTCTTGTAAATGCACCATTACCGCCTGCGTATGCACGAAATCCTGCAGATGCATTAGCTGCGCTTGTTGTACCAACTAATAAATTACCACTACTATCTATCCTTGCTCTTTCAGTTCCATCAACTGCAAATCCTATAGCTGAACTACCATTAGCATTTTCAGGGTCAGCATGAATAAATACTTTAGAACTATCCCATGCAATTTTGTGGTCTTGTGTTGAACTGTACCCAAATCTTATTTCAGGGTCAGAACTGTTATGTACTGTTAAAGGTGCATCGGGTGAAGGCGTTCCTATACCAACAAGACCACCCTGTTTAACTACAAAATATGCACCACTACCATCTTCACATCTAATAGCTGAGCCTGAATCTTGTCTAATATCTAATTTAGCAGCAGCACTTGTATTACCTATGGCAAGATTACCTGATGAGTCTATTCTAGCTCTTTCAGTTCCATCGGTTGTAAATTTAAAACTCTTATAAGCATCAAGGTCAACACCACCATCAGTACGTCCATCTGAAGCATACGTTGAAATAGTTAAACCTCTATCTGATTGTGAACCTGAAATAATTGCAACTGTGTCATTGCTTACTCCTGACATAACATGCAAAGTTTCAGTTGGTGAACTTGTGCCAATTCCAACCTTTCCATCAGCACCAATGACCATTCGTTGGATTGGATAATCTGTACTATCAGTTTTAGTTCTAAATTCTAAGCCTGTAGAGGAACCAAATGTAGTAGTTGCATACATATTAATTGCTGCTCTTGGCTCACTAGAAGTTCCAGCACCACCTGAAGCATCATCTGAATCAAATTCAATTGATGACATAATATCACCAACTGTAAAACTCTGATTTCTTGTATCAGTAATTCTGAGTTTAGGATTACTTCCACTTATTTCTAAATTAGTAGCTGGTGAAACCGTTCCAATACCAACTTTGCCAGAAGAATCTATATTTAAGTTATTTACATGAATACCAGCTTGTATACCCATAAAAGCTTTGTCGCTTTCCACACCAAAGTAGCCAGTAGTATCATCATCTGCAATTACAATTCCAGCTTTATTATCTGAAGATTTAAAATATCCTGGCCAGTCACTTGTACCAGAATCTACTGAAAGTTTAAATGCTGGTGAATTTGTGCCGATTCCAACTCTTGAATTATTATCAACCATAAGAGTATTGGTTGATGCACCTTGTTCTATTTTAAATGGAATACTACCAGTAGTAATATCATAAAAAGTAAATACACTATCAGAAGCTTGTACTCCATGATTCCATTTTTGTACATTGTTAATAGCATACGTTATTCTTGCGTTATTCGTTGTAGTAGTAGATGAAACTTTTAATTGAATATTTGAATCGTCTCTTATGTCAAGAGCATAATCAGGCGAAGTTGTGCCTATGCCTACTCGGCCATTTGTAGTATCTATATGAAGAATATCATTGTCTGCGACTGCGACAATGTCGTTGTTACCTTTTTTGATGTATACGGCACCATCAGCTGTGTTGACTGCTATTTCGCCAAGTGCTAAATCCGAACTACCAGGTACATTACCTGCTACGCTCGAACGCTTTAATAAAACTGTTTGTGCCATATGTATGAATTCCTTTGTTGCCTATATAGGCGGAAAAGAGGAACTTTAATTAAAAAGTTCCGCCATCGATTGTTGATGTCCAAGAAGCTGCTCCAGACGTAGTCATAGTTAACAGAGCTCCTGCAGAGCTTGGTTTTGCTAATCTTGAATAACCAGCATTTGAAGCTTTACCTATAATTAAGTCTCCAATTGCAGTTTGTGTAATTCCTTTAATTCTAAGAGTGTCTCCACTTACTTCGATTGTTTTGTTATCATCATTTACATTAATTGTATTTCCAGACTTGCTTAAAGCATCTCCTGCTATAATCTGTCCTGCACCTGAGAATTGTACAACAGGCATTGCTGTAGTACCAAAGTTAGAAGGTGTTCCATCATGAGTAAAGACAAATCCATTGTCTCCATTTACTGTACCCTCTTCTACGAATACGAATGTGCCGCCTGTTAGCTCTGCGGCTGCATTTGCATCAGCTGATCTGGCTGGAGAAGCTCCAACTACATAGATACCATTTTCTCCTTGGGCTGTCTGATTCTTAACAAGAACTCTGTCTCCATCTGCAAGAGTTTCACCATCAAGAGTATCGTTTGCATTTAGTGCTGTTGCAATAGTAATGTTAGCTGTTGTAGCTACTCTTACTGAATCTTTAATATCAAGAGATTGTTTTACTGCATCAACGTATGCTTTTGTAGCTGCGTGTTGTGCCTGTGTTGGATCTGCAACATTTACTATATTAGCACTATTTGCATCGATTGCTCCTGAACCATTTGGATTCAGAGAGATGTTTCCATTTGTATTTGTACTTGATAACTCGTTACCGTTTAGTGTTAAATTATCTGCAACTAAACTTCCACCAGTAATTGCTCCTGAAGCTGTTACTGTAGATAACCCTGCTAAAGAAGATGCTATAGCACCTAAATTTATTGAAGTGCTACCAATGGTAAGACTTGAATTATCTATTTGTGAATTTGAAATTGAAGCAATGCTTACTGCACCACTTGAAACTGTAAAGTCATTTGAATTGAATGATGCTACACCTTTGTTTGATGTTGTTGCATCTTCTCCACTTACTGTTGCTGTTCCGCTTGAGTATGATACATCAATACCTTCGCCACCTGCTACAATAACAGCACCTTTGTTAGTTGCTGAAGAGTCTTCTGAAGATATAGTAATAACTCCACTGGTAGCAACTGTATTGATACCTTCGCCTCCAGTAAATGTTAGAGTTCCACCTAAAGTTTTTGTTGTGTTACTTGTATCTGCTGCAAAAGTAATATTTTTTGCAGTAACTGCACCACTTGAAACTGTAAAGTTTGCGGATGCAAAAGATGCTAAACCTTTTACTGAAGAAGTAGCGTTTGCTACTGCGACCGTTACTGTGTCACTTCCTACAGTTGTACTTACTGCTCCTGTACCTGTGAAGCTTAATGTGTCACTTACTAAGTTAACAGAATCAGTAGAAGAACTATCTCCTGCTATTCCTAATGTTGTTGATATAGTAGTAAAACTTACTGCTCCTGATCCATTTGTTATAAGTGCTTGACCGTTTGAGCCATCTGCTGTAGGTAAGGTATATCCTGCTGTTCCGTCTAAGCCTATTTCTAATTGCTTGTTAACTGTTATTAACTCTGCTGCATTAGTAGTGTCAAATGTTAAGTAGTTGTTTGATCCTTCTGAAATAGTAAAAGCAGTTGCACTACCATCTAATATAAGTAGTTCAGTTGCAGCTCCTGCGATAGAGATTGAGCCAGTAGCAGAGCTTAATGTTAAATTACCTGAAGTAGAAGAAACTGTATTACCGTTTATTTGTAAGTTATCTACTAAAAGATTATTAATTTTGCTATTTGCATCAGTAACAATTGCTGAGTTAGCTGTAAGTTCCCCTACAGAATGGTCGAGCATATTTACATAAGCTTGTCCACCTATTATATCAAAGGTAGAACCATCTCCAATAAAAAGTTTATTAGAGTTATAAGAGTAACCTAACTCACCTTTTACAAGATTATTCCCGGGGGTTGCTGTCGAGTCACTTCTTTTGATTTTAATTATTTGTGCCATTTTTTAGTCCTTAAAAACCACCTCCATCGAGGTTGTCCATTGTACCTGTTGCTGATGCAAGTGGTACGAATTCGAATGTGTTGGTAGAAGTTTCTCTATATACTTTAAGCTGATCATCATCAGTATCGTACCATAAGTCTCCTTCACCCAAATTACTTCCTGTGGGAGCAGTATCGCCCCTATAAAATTGGTCTGCCAATACTTCTAATGCGTTAGTGAGGTTTCCTCCTGGAAAGATTCCTCCGTAAGATTGCACACTTACGTCATCCGTATTGGTAGGTTGTTTTACTAATTGTAAACTTGTTTGTACAGATATGGGATTATCACTTTGGTTAAGTGTAATCGTATTGTTAGTCTCATTAACTGTTACATAAGTCGGTACTTCAGTTACTGTTATTGAAATAGACATTATCTGGTAACATTCGCAGTAATAGTCGCTGTACCTTGCATTAGCCTGGTGACTACTCCTGCGCTTGATTCTATTTCTAAATCATAAACGTATATTCCAGCGTCAACTGCCATGGTTTCTGTCGCAGTATTACTTACTGTTACTATACCATCGGTAGCTCCTGTTATTGCACAAGTAACTGCTAAAGCAACAGTGGTGGATTCGACAGAACTTCTAAGCTGCATCCTCGCACTATAGTTTGTTAAATTCATTGCTGTACCATTATCTTGCACAGTTAATTGACGACTAAAAGTCGCTCCCTGTTCAAATGTAAAATTATATGTTCCTGCTGACATTGAATTTGCTCCCTATGCACACTTTTACTACTTCCTAACTACTTAATAAGATTAATTATAAGTAGTACGTTAAAATACCTGTTTTCTGATTACGCCTGTAATGTCTTAATTATACCAAATTTTAACACCAGTTGTCAAGCATTAAATTTTGAAGGTAGATTACTTTTGCTTATCTTCAAGTTCTTTTACTTTTAATTCTAACTCTTTTACAGCTTCTATTAGTAATGCTGTGAGTTTTGGATAGTCAACTGCTTTGTAGCCGTCTTCTCTATCTTTTACTAACTCTGGTGCGACTTGTTCTACGTCTTGAGCGATAACTCCAATGTCATGCCCTTCATGTACATTTTGTTTATCATTCCAGTCAAACTCTACTCCTCGTATTTGTTTCACTTTAGCTAAAGCACTATCTATCACTACGACGTTGTCTTTTAGTCTTGCATCAGAACTGTGGTACGCAGTGACATCTCCAGTAGCTCGAATAGCTCCGGTTACATCAAGTATAGAACTTGAGTAAGTCATTCCTGAAGGTAGTCCACTTCCTCCTGAAACAGTACCCCACTCTAAAGTAGTTCCACTTGAAGGCCATTTAAGTACTTGGCCTGCAGATCCTGCACTATTTGGAATTGTAAACTGTCCATTTGCAATAGTTCCTGTAA